>SXGS01216868.1_pt1 | contig 48852 bp, 42 predicted proteins | sample 3174681 | NCBI WGS metagenome assembly SXGS01 (sample SAMN11356861, study PRJNA531348) | freshwater metagenome | isolation source: freshwater sample F1-80 | place: China: Fuxian Lake, Yuxi | collected 2017-12-25
GCATCGACGGTCTTCCATGCGATCTCCGCTTTCGCCTTCATCGCTTTTTGATGCTTTTTAAATTGTTGGGAAAGGTCGGTTGCGCCGAAGCCCTCGTAAGCCATTTTGTATTTTTGGTACGACGCTTGGACCGATGCCGGCATGCGATCACCTTTGGGCATCGCGAAGTTCGCGTGATCATGTGAGTTGTAAATCTCTTCGAGTTCGTCGATCAAACCCGCGAGTTGAAGTTTGTCTTCTTCAGGCAGCGACTCGAGAGTTAAGTGAATTCCGTTGAGAAGGCGTTCGGCACGACCGCGGCGCTCGCTCGAAGCGCGGAGATCATAGACCGTCGTGAGGAGACGACCGTAAATGTACGAGAGTTTGTGGATCATCCCTTCGGTCACGATGCGGTACTGGATGAGCTGCTTGTACGTCTTCGTTCCAACGACGTTGGCTTCGAAAGAAGGATCTTTCTTTTGTTTTGCCAAAACGGAATCGAGCTCCGCTTCGTAGACGCCAAAAAGTTTGTCGGCTTTGTAGTAGATGTTGAGAAGGCGCTCGATGTAGTTCGTGCGAGCTTTGACGGCCGATTCGGGATCGTTCATAAGCGACTCGAACGCGTTGACCATCTCTTGGTTGTCTTCGATATTCGCAACACCACGGAACGACTCAGCCGATGCTTGCACTGGCGCGTGAGTTTGCGATTGGTGACCTTGAGTTGCGCAGCCGACAGCCGCACTCAGAATTGAAATAGTCGCCAACAATCGGGCGCCTCGCTCGAGCTGCATAGTTCGTCCTCCCTGGACTTCCGAGATTCTCTTGGAGTTTTGATCCAATTCAAATCGTAGAAGTTTGGCCTGAGGTGCGACAAGTCCAGTCGAGGAAACCGGTCCTTCGATTCTGTTTCGATCTGATCAGCGAAACTCGTTGAGATAATCGATGTGGTCTGGGACCCAAGGTTCATGCACCCCTTCGAGCGCATACACCCGTTTCCCGACTTGGCTCACGATGGGTTTAGGATCGATCGACGGCTGAAAGTCCGGGGCGAAGAGACCTTGGTTTTTCAATAGAGGGAGCGCATCGTTTACGGTCGACTCCCCTAGGAGCTGGCGACGCACGAGATTGTCGAAGCTTGATTCCAGCTCCTCATTCGTGAACCCGTAATTGGTCACCATATCTTGCGCCACGCGGATGACTTGCTCGTGGTTCAGTCGACCGTCTTGAAGCAAGTCCATCGCCGCTTGGAAAGTGTTGTACGTGGGGACCATTCTGCGACCGAACTTGAGGTAGTAATCAGGATCCGTGTCGGTCGCTAGGTTGATGTAAATCTTCTCGACAGGATCACCCGGCGGAATTTGGTCTTGCAGCTCTAAGATCGTGTCCGTTTGCTCCCCGACCACATGGAGATCGCGAAGAATCGACATGAGTTCTTTTTCGCTCCACCGTCGCGCGCAGACGTCAGAATAAAGCGAGTAGATGACGGCATCCGATTCACTATCGTCACCCCAGAGAACTTGGCGGACATCGTCTTTAATGCGCGCACGGAGCTGCAAGAGAGCTTGCAGCTTGTAACCCACTTGCTGCGTGAGGCGCCAGAGCCTGCGGGGGCGAAGGTTCTTCAAGTTATCTTTGAAGAAAGCTCCGAGTGGTAGGATCTCGTCGAGCTCGAGTTTCTCGCGAATCTTTCCTTCCATTTGCGGAGGGCTTGCGGTGATGAAGTAGATCGGGAAAGGTCGGGCTCCCCGCTCTTCTTCCCACGAATTCTTGAGAGCGCGCACGAGCGATCCGGTCCCGGGGACGTTTCGCTTTTGGCCGGCTTTTTCAAGCGCGGTCTGCCAGAGTTCCTTCATCGAACCCCAGCTCGTATCGAGATAAGTTTTATCCAAATCCCAGACAAAGACTTCTTCAAAAGTCTTTTCGGTGTCTTGCTGGATGTAGCGGAAGAAAACCACATCGCCGAGAATCTGGGAGCGCGCTTTCCAATCCTTCATCGTCAGAACACCAATAAGAGGAAGGCCGCAATGCTGCCGACAAAACTGAGCGCGGTGACCAAGGGTCGTCGTTCTTTTGCGATGCGCTCCATCGGGCTCGCTTCGGGAGCCACGAGTTCTGCGGTAAGCGTCGTGCGTGGCGATTCACTGAGCGTGTATTCGGCAGCTAAACGATCGGCCTCGCGCGGAATTCGCACTAGCGCAAATTCACGGATGTCGCGGATGTTTGTGGCGCGGAGGATTTCAACCGTGGCGATCCCCTGATCGAGTTTCACAATTTTGCCTTCGGCAAAAACCGTGACCTTTGCGCCACCTTGAAAGAGTGCGGCCGCCGTCGTGCTTGAGACGCGGACCCATTGCGCAAGATCACCGATCTGCGCCCCGGTCGATAAACCGAGATCAACGCGCGCCTGGCGAATATCGCCATCGGAGTAGACGGCTTGCCCGATGAGCGAGTCGACGATCGTGAAGCCTTGATACGGAATAGTCGCAACGAAATCAGCGACAGCGCGGCGAGCGAGCGACGGCAGCTGGTCGTTGACCGTTACGGAGGGATGAAGCCCGACCGTCTTGCCCCAGAGAAGCAAACCGTTTGAGCCGTCGTAGACACTCATCGTGAGCCTGCGCTCAACGAGTTGGAGCGTTACGAGAGCGTGCGCATCGAGAAGTTTTCCGAGGATGATAGAATCCGCCGGTTCGAGTTCCCCGCGAGGCTGGAAGACATCTGACTTCAGCAAGAACTGTTTACTCGCAACGAGGAAGCGGCGGCTCTTCGTAAACTCTTCACGCGCTTGCCACCAAGCTTCGTCGGCGACCGACTCGTAGCCTTTTTCCGTCCTCATCGGGAAGATCACGAGACGTCGAATCAGCTGGTGCTCGAACTGGGATTGAGCGACGGGAGCAGGTGCCGGCTGCGCCGATGCGATTAGCGGTCCCGAAATCACGACGGCTACCGTGAAAACGCAGGTAACGAGGCGAATCAATTGGTGAGCAAACTTGGCGCGCAACATGCGCAGTATTCTATTCGTTTGGAAAAGCGAGGAAAGGTTTTTTACCCACGTCACGGCGCAGCGTTCGGGGTTTTGTGGCGCGTTTTGCGACGATTAAACGCAGCTCGCTCAGAACCACTGGATCTTTTCACGCGGAAACTCGATCCAACCCTCATCTTTGGGGAATCCGGGTGGACGCTTCTCCGTTTGCCCGCGGAATTTGAGGAAAGCCGTGAGCGCGGAGATAAAGGCTTCAAAACAAATATTGTTTTCCACCATCGTGCGTAGGTCTTGCTGATAAATGAAGGCGATCTCTTTTTCGATCAGTCGCTTTAAAATGTAATGGCGAGCCTCGTCGCTGTCGACCGCATGCTTATGAAAGCGCAGGTAACTTTTCGGAATATCGAGCGCATTCCCGATCCGCCACAGCGTGAGCTTTGGGTAAACTTCAATCACCGGGATCTCGAGGCGCCTACGTAAAAAGTGCGCGCGTGCAAGGAGCGGCGCCGCGTTCGATCCTAGCGCATGGGAAGGGTGAAACGGCTCTTCAAGTTCATTCGCGATATAGATTTCGGTAGCGCGTTCGGTATACGGCGTAAACATCTTGTTGGGCCGTTTGTTCTTGGCGCGTTTTTTATGCATCTCCTGCATCCACTTCACTTCGGGCTCCCGGCAGCGATCGAGGCCAGGGCACTTCACTTCGCAGCGAATGCATTTCGGGAGCTGCAAAGGCGCATCGATCGCGATGCAGGAGAGGTCTTTTTCGTCGTAAGTGAGGAGCGTGTAGAGAGCTTCGTCGCCCGTCAGATCATTCTTTCCGGTGACTTTGTCTTTGAGCGAACGCAAGAACACGCGGCGCTGATCGGGATAAAATTCGAGAACCGCGACGGCCGTCTTATCGGTTTTGCCACCGCCGAGGGCGACACCGGCGAAACGAACGTATTGAAGGTCGTTGATGACGGTGCCGTGAGTTTCGAGCAAACGGTCGACGGCGGCAGGACCCGCGACGACTTTCGCCCCCAGTTTCGCTCGAGGAGCCGCGCGCTTGACGGTCGATTTTTTTACTGTCGCGCGCGCCTTCTTCATCAGGGCTCCCAGGGTCGAGCGTTTAAAACTTGAAATCCTTCTTTGGCGCAGAGATCACGCGCCTCTTGAATCTGCCGGTCCGGGCACCAGATCAAGACGCAGCCTCCACCGCCAGCACCGCAGATCTTTGCGTTAGCACCGACACTTGAGGCAAGTTCTGCGAGTCTTCGGATCTCGGGACTCGAGAATCCATCAGAGATTTCGGTTCTCGCCTCGTATTCGCGTTTGAAGAGCGTCGGGAGATCTCCGAGACGCCCGGCCGTAAGAACTCGCTTCATATCAGCCGACACTCCGGCAAGCTTAGCGAGAACTCCGCGTGTGTGTTCGTCGCCGTCTAACCAGTTCTTGATCACCTGCCAGTTGTTGATGCCCGAGTGATGCGAGCGTCCCGTATAAACAAGTAAGAATCGGTCCTCGAAAAGACCGCGTTCGATCTTCTTCACCTCAACTTGCGGACCAGGAACTCCGTAGGTGATGTAATTCAATCCACCGAAAATAGGTGGAAAATAATCTTGAGTGCCCGTTGGCTTCAGCAAAACCTGAGCTTCGAGGTGCGACGCGATCCGCACCATCTCGTAAGGCTCGAGGGGCTTCTCCATCCACTTCGAAAACGCTTTCAGGAGGCTGATGCACAAGCTCGAGCTTCCGCCCAAACCGCCGCCGACGGGACTTTCGGAACGAGTCGTAAGAGTGAAACCTTTGGTTGGCTTCCAGAACGCGAGGTGGACGCGAACGAGATCAAAGGCAGGGTCACGATCTGCCAAACAGGCGGCTAGATTCGGAAACCTTTTAGATGCGTTGAGGTCGGCTGAATTCAGGGTGATCTCACTACCGGCATTCTCTTTAAGTTCCGCATACGTGAAGATGTCGATCGCAACATTGATCGTTACGGGGTCGTTTAAGAAGAGATATAACGGCCAGCAATCGAGAGTTCCGCCCGCAAGGTCCACCCGCGTTGGAGACTTCACCTGAATTTCGAACATCAGAACTCCTTCAACTCATTCGCAGAGAAAAACTTATCAAGGCTTCGGCGTTGCGCTCGCCGCGGGCCTTTCACCGCCGGTCTTCAGCAAACCGTCGAGATCAAAGTTGCGCAAGGTACCGTCCGCGATAGCGATCCGGTGGTTAGTCACGCTTGTCCACGCCGGTCGGTAACTCACTTCGACTTTGTCGTGAGCCGTCGCTTTTTCGGTGACGACGTTGTTCCAACCCAGCTCGAAAACGCGCTCGCCATTTTCTTTCGAGAGAAGCAGGCGTCCCTCCGTATTCGCCGGCATGGAGCCGACTTCGAAGATGCGAACGGCTTCGACCGAGTTCAACTTTTTCAAGATCTCGTTCAATTTTGAGCTATCGAACTTGTTCTGTAAACTGGGATCAGAGGCTTGCCACTCCTCCCCTTTTTTTACGAACTCGGCCTTGAGCGATCCGACGTTGATTTTTACGCGCGAGACTTGGTTGAGATCGAACTGAAATGGTTTTTTCTTGTCGTAAAAGTCTTGAGATGACTTACGAATAGAGTTGAAGGCTGATAGTGCAACCTCGAAAGAAAGTGAAGGTGCATCGGAACTCAAAGCGCGGATTGAAGATGCGTCCTTCTTGGCTTCGACTTCGAAATCCAACGAGAACGTCGGTTTTTCACCTTCTTTGAAAAGGCCAACGTTCAGACGTCGATTAGAGAGAGTTGCCTGTTTTTTGTCAGCTTCCTCTACAGACTGAGCCCGGAGTCCCTGAATCGATTCTAGATAGGCTTCTACTTTATCTTTTGCGAGTGGGAACTTCTCGGCCCCGCGGAGAACCTGCCATCCCTCGGAAGTACGGCCCAGTTCCGTTAGCGATTTATCAGGATAAGAGAGCGTGATTCGTTGAATTTCGGTGAGCTGAAAGGGCGAACGAATCAAATGCTTGTCCCGAAATTCCTTGGGAAGCTTTGATAGAAAATGATCCCACGAAGAACTCACCAAAATGACTCGGGGCTCGCCGCTGCGAAGTGCGTAGAGATTGTTGTCGTAAGCCTTAGCGCCGATCTTGAGTTCAACGGATTGGCTACCTGCGGTCACCCTTAATTTCAAAACTGGCTGATCGAGACCGTAGGGCTTTAGATCCACGTTCGCGCCTTCGATGACCGTCTCGACGACTTTTTCGTTTTCAATTCCGTTGAGCAACGTTTCGATCGCCTGCGGATCGCCAGCATCCTGGATCGGCGCTGTGACCTGCCAACGATTCTCCTTTTTTTCAAGGACCAGGGTGGATGCGCGGTTTGCCACCTCGACGCGCTCGATGTCTTCGGCTTTGATTCCTTTGAGAATCGAGCGCTCTTGCTCTTTCATTTCCGTTTGGCGCGTCTCTCGCTTGTCCACATAGAGGGTCACGGCAACTAATGCCGCTACGAAAATGGCCGCAACTAGCGTTAAGCGAAACGACTTCATGCCGTTCTCCTCCTCCACCAAACTCCGAAGGCAGAAGCCAAGAGGACGAACGGAAGAAGAATCAACGCCATATTCCAGACGGCGAAAGTTCCGCCTGGGAACTCAAGCTTGGTTCCCTTCGCTTCTTTCGGCCGGATCGAGATCAGGTCTTGATCCTTCGCCAGCCAAGCAAACGAGTTCGTGATGAGGTCGCGATTCAAATTGTTGTGGATCAAGCGATTCGCGAGGAAATCACTATCCGCGAAGATGATCGCGGAGAATTCTTTGGCTTCCGCGTCGGCAGGTCCCCCCGGGCTAAGGGGAACTTTTCCGCTCGCGACCACCGCGATCGTGTGTGGCCCGTTTGGCTTAGCTTCGATTTGTTCTTTGAGCTCCGGTGTCGAGATTGTGACCGCATCGGTCGCAATCAAGTCTTCAACAACAAGTCCTGCCGGTAAATTTGGCGCCCGCTTTATGCTTGAGGCGAGTTCAAAAAGCGCGATGGAGTTGTTGCCGGATGCGGTAAATGCTCGAGTGATTTCACCCGCATCGCCGGAGCGCGTGAACGTTGTTCCAAGCACGAGTGTTGGAGCCTGACGAATAGTCGTGGATCGCGGATCTAAGACAAACTCGTTCGTGAACTCAACGCCCAAAGTTTTCGTGAGCTGAGCTAAGTTGTGCTTGAATCCGGGATCAATCGCGATCAGAAGCTTGCCGCCACGACGGGCATAGTCGCGCATCGCTTGAAGTTCCGGTTCCAAGAACTGTTGCTTAGGTCCGATGATCGCAACGGCTGCAGCGTCGTCCGGAACTTTGTTGCCCGTTTCAAACAATGCGAGGCCCTTAACGTCATAAGTTACGCTGAGCTCGTCTTTTAAAACGGTGAGACCTGTCGGATTCTTATCATCGAGCGCATTCTCTCCGTGACCGCGTGTGAAGTAGATCGTCTTTAGCTTATCGCGCCCTAGCTTGATCAAGGCGCGCGTGACTCCCTCTTCGGTCGGCGGATCGATTTTAACTTTGCGCTCGCCTTGCGTGGCGTAGAATACGTAAGGGAAAGGACCATTCAGCTCGTACTTCTGCGCGAGATCTGGTCTTTGAAGCGCATTGTACGATTCAAAGCGAATCGACTTGTTCACGCTTTGGTACATCTCCGCCAGAGCCTTGACGGCCTTTTCGGGATTATCGGGCGTGTTGTCCTTGCGATATAAAAGTACGAGCGACGTTTCGTTCTTGAGCCCCTGTGCCGCTTTGATCGACTGATCCGAAAGCGAATTCAATTTTTCACTCGTCCAGTCGAATCTTTTATCAAAGCGGACCGAGAGAAAATTCAAACACGCTAAACCCACAACCGAGAGCAAAATCAAAACGCCCATGTTAGCGCCGTGCTTGGTCGTGCGCATCGTGAAGAACTCTTTCAAAAAGCGAGCGTCTTTCACAACACCGCCGATGAACAGCATCAGGAAAAGTCCGAGCGGGACGAACATGAAGTTCTCCCAACCACCGAGCACGAGCCGGAACATCATCAGCAAAAAGAGCGAAACGAAAGAAAAGATGAAGAGAATCTTACCTGCTTTACTCATCGCTTATCTCCACCGCGAAGATTCGACCACTCGCTGGGTCAGAAAAGTGAACAAGAAGATCGCGCTCGCAAAAAATGCGAGGCTTGCGAGCGAAACGCTGCCTTTGAGAAAGTTCTGCAAGTGATTCCCGATATTCAGATGCTCGTACACCGCGCGTGCCGACGGATCGTTCGACGCTTCCGCCGCGGCCCCCACGAACCAGATCATCACGTTGAAGATCAAACCGAGGATGACCGAGATGACCGCACTCTGCGTGAGGCTTGAAGCAAACATCCCGATCGCTACGTAGGTCGCAACAAGAAGCAAGATGCCGATAAAGCTCGAAGCGAGCGGGCCCCACTCAAGGCTTCCAAAAACAGCGAGGCTTGCCGGATAAATGAACGCGATCACGATCAGCGCCCACACCGTCAAAGTTCCGGCGAGCAATTTACCGAGGGTAATTTCTGTTGCCGTTACCGGCGCGGTCAAAAGGAGATCAAAAGTGCGATTCCGTTTTTCCTCGGTGAAGAGTCTCATCGTCAACGCCGCGGCCGCAAAGATCATCACGAAGTTCACGAGCGAAAAGTGGCGCCAGAAGAGAACGAAGTGTACGGGCAAACCGTCTGGTCCCGCTGTTCCCTGTTGCATCGAAACGATCTGCTGATCGCGAAATTCAATGACCGTGACGACAAAAAGAATCGACCACAAGAGTGAGCAAATTCCGCCCACGACGTAAAACAACGGGCTCATGAACAAGTTGCGCAGGTCTTTACCCGCGATCACGAATACGCCTGATCCCTTCACGACTGAGCTCCTTCGTACGGCGATTTTTCTTCGGTCTCTTGTTGTGACTCTTCGCTGGTGGTGAGTTTCAAAAAGACGTCTTCGAGATTCAGAGCTTCTTCGCGAAGCTCGAGCAGACCAGCCCCCGAGCTAACGACAGCTGCCGCAAGAGATTGCGACACACCTTTTGTGCCGTCGGTTTCGATTTCAAAAACCCCGGGTGCTCTGCTTTCAACATTGCGAACTCCCGCAAGCGATCTGAGCTTGTTGACAAGCGCTTCGCCCCCTTCGCTCACACGCAAATGAACTCGCGACGTGCCTTGCATGCGACGTCCAATTGTTTCAAGAGAGTCCTCCGCTACGATCTTGCCCTTGTTGATGATGATGATGCGCTGACAAGTCGCCTGAACCTCAGGGAGAATGTGCGTTGAGAGAATAACGGTGTGCTGGCCCGCAAGTTCTTTGATGAGGTCTCGTACTTCCGCGACCTGGCGCGGATCAAGACCGACCGTAGGTTCGTCGAGAATCAGAACTTCGGGTTCTGAGACGAGCGCTTGCGAAATCCCGACTCGTTGACGGTAACCTTTCGAAAGATTTTGGATAAGCCGTTTGCGAACAGGCCCGAGCTCGGTGCGTTCTAGGGCTCGCTCAACAAGGGTTGATACTCGCGAACGCTCGACACCTTTTAAACGCGCGACGAAGCGGAGATAACTCTCCACCGTCATCTCACCATATACCGGCGGAGTTTCCGGCAAATAGCCGATGCGTCTTTTCACTTCGATCGGATTTTCAAAAACGTCGAATCCCGCAACCGACGCCGTCCCGCTCGTTGGCGCCATGAAGCCGGTGATGATTTTCATTGTTGTCGTCTTGCCGGCACCGTTGGGTCCTAAGAATCCAACCACCTCACCCTTTTTGACCGAAAACGAGATTTGATCGACGGCCCGGTAAGGACCATAGTTCTTGGTAAGCAAGCGGACGTCTATCATAGACCTTGGCTCTCCCTCTGAAAGGAAACGGATAAAAAAATCCTATGTTCTCCGTTTTCGCTGTCAAGGGAGGAGCCGTCTGACCCAGTGCATTTTCATTCTATTTTCGATGGGTTAGGTTCTTGCGTGAGCCGATGAGAGCAAGCGACGCCTAGACCTAAGTCAAGTCGACGAGGAGGAGCCTCAAAGACGAATCGTCATCACGCGATCGTTCGTGTAATTCACGCGGCCAAGCTTATCGCCTTTGATCGGACGCACGAATCGACTCTCGACGATCAAGAGATCAAAGCGTTCACCTTTGAGCTCACTCACACGCTTATTGAGCGATTGTTCGATTACCCATTTGCCGGCCTCGAGAAATTCCTGATCGGTCACGTTGCGCGTGCGCGTCCGGCGCAGAATCGCGTGCGAACCGGGCTGCTCACGAAGATGCAGCCAGTAATCAAATGGCTGCGCTCGACGAAGGAGGGCTAAGTTGTCGGCGGCGGATTTTCCTACATAGACTTCGAGGTCATCACCTAATTTGTGGCGACGGCCGCGCGCATCGGCCCGCACGAGGAGATTTTCGCCTTCTTTCTTGTCTTCTTGTTCACGCCTTTTTGCAAAGCTTGCGGGACCTTTCGCGCGAAGATGCGTGAGCTCATTTTCAACGAGAGCAAGCCTTGCGCGAGTTCCTTCGCTCTTACGTGCATTCTCTTTCGCTCGGTGAAAACAATTTTCGATATTCCACGACAGACTTTTTTCGGAATCGACGAGTGAGCGCCACTCATCCGGCACGTCCAGGGGAAGCTCCATGGTTCCGTTAGCTTTCAGCCACTCCCCGAGCCGCGAGTAAACAGGATTCATTTTCTCCTGTAACTCTTCGCGCATTCGCTCGATTCCTTTTTCTTTCTTCTCGATCGCCCGCTTCCACTCTTTCTCGAGTTTTGCGGCTTCGTTGATGTGCGCGTTGGCTACCGAAGATGGCTTTCGCGACATGGACTGCCGCGCGTGCCATTGGCCTTCGATCTCCTCCCAGCTGCGACCTTCGGATGCGTCGGCATGGGTCTGTACGGTGGGAAGATCTTTTGGTTTGTTCTCGGCGACCGCCTTCTTTCCATCCCGCGCGATCACGTTCTGGCCGTGAGGGAAGAGCCGGACTTCGATCTCGCAGGAACCTTGCTCTTCTTCATCTTGCGCTCGGTGAAAGTTAAAGACGAGAAGACGACCACGCGTCAGGTCCGCCCGAACCGACTGAAGACGACGCCCTAGAAAACGCGACCGGACAAAGAGCGTAAACGGCCGTTGGAGTTTCTTGCGCGGTGGCGGCTTGCCTTTCATCCGCACCACGACGGGACGTAGGGGTTCGAGATCAAACCAAAGCCAGAGGGTTTCACGCTCATGGTAAAATCCAAGGCCCAGCTCCGCAGCCGTCTGCAAGCACTCCTGCAACTGTGCACCGACCAAAGATTGAAGTTCACCCGCAATGCGTGCGACTTCGACCGCCGTGAGTGGCGGAAACTGGTTCTTTGGCTTTGCTGTTTCTGCATCCATTCAGTCGGATCCTAAAGTCGCCTTTCAGAAAAAGGAAGTAAGAACTCAAAGCTCAGAGTTGCTGAAAAATTCCGGACCTTTACTTAACTCAAAGAGGCGCCGATGGAGAATCAGATATGAGCCACGGCCCTGACCTTCTCTACAACATCTTCGAACATTACCTCTTCAACGCGATCGTTGAAGACGAGACGTCGGACGAGTTCCTCACCCGCGTCGTGGCCGATTACCTCGAGCGACTCTCGCAAAAAGGCCAGGTCCCGCGCGAGCACCGCGAGGTCATCGAAAGTGATTTGAAGGAAGAAGTTCTCGAAATGCTCCGCAAAAAAACTTACGGTCATTTCAATCTTTCTGATTTCCGTCGAGCGCATCTGCGCGCTCCCACAAACAACAAAGCGCGCCCGCGGCGCGCTTCTTAAGCACTCTTTAGCAGCGGCAATCCCTTACTTATTTGCTGGAGCGCCGATCGGCTGGTTTGTCGACGGGTCGATCTCTTGCCATTCGACGCCAAGCTTTCCGGCCTCACCTGCTCCGACCGTGACATCGGCAGCCGCGTTCAATCCTTCACCCTCTTGAATCAAGTTCTGATCCGTAACTCCGGGTTGCGCTTGGGGCAAGTTGTCGTTCGTAGCCGCAGGAGGCATGGCAGGTTGATCGATGGTTTGACCAGGCAAACCAGGAGCTCCGTTCGTTCCCGTTGAAGGAGCGTTCGGATCCGGAACTGCGCCACCATCAAGAAGAGGCAACCCTTTTTGCACGTGTTGGCTGTGCGCCGTTTCAAAGTCGGTCTTCACACCACTTTGCGGCTGATTCGCCTCGCGCGGCGTGCTCCAACGAAGGGTCATCTTCTTCGTCAACGATTCAGGTTGAGCTTCCGCTTTGAAGATCGAATCGGGATCGTTCGCAACAGCTTTAGTCGCTTGCGTCGCCTGAAAGAAGAACGCCGTAATTCGACTGATCGGCGCACCAGCGCTATCGGTCGAAGCTTCGCGCAAAAGGACGCCGAGCTGATTACATTCAGAGTCCATACAGTTTGCGACGATTTTAAATTTTGCCTTCGTTTCAGCCAGGACATTATCGGCAGCGGCCATGACCTTGCGGCTTGCTCGTGAAACTTGAGCATTGGCTTTCTGGGCTTGTGCGCGTTCAGCTTGGCCCATGCGCGATGCCGCAACTTTCGATGCGGCGACTTCCGAGACATTGACTTTCGATGTGTTCCAGCCGAGCTCTTGGCGAACGCTCATCACGTGGCCTGTTCCCGTCTCGTCTAAAACCAAAATATCGACTCCAACGTTGAAGCGCTTTTCGCTGATTTGGGGAACGATCGGCGTAACCGTTGCGCTTGCACCGCTCACGCGCTTTGCGAGGTCAATGTTGCGGGCGTCCGCGGACTTCAGATCCCCGAAGGAATCCGTCATCATTTTGCTGATCGTGCCCTCTTCGCCAACGACGCCACCGGCACCTGCCTTCGGCATGATTTTCACGTTCGTTCGTCCGTTGTTCTTTGGTCCACACGCGACCGCAAGGCCGAGTACACCGGCGCTTACAAGAAGCGGGAGAGCGCGCAGCACTTTCGTGCTCGTGGGAATCGATGTCTTTTTCATGGGCGAACTCCTTGTGTCGGACCATTCCGGCAGACCAAATGGGGCCCGCCACGACCGTGAAGCCAACGGTCCGCCTCTGGTAAGAGCAAGCCTGGGGCCATCCAAAAGTCGTTAAAGATCAGCTGTTTAATTTTCACGGTCTGCCTAACCGTTAAACGCTGAGCTCAATTTGCGCTTGTCGTTCCGACTCCGACCGAGGCGCTATCGACCTCCGTCTAGAAGAAGGTCGAGATCAGATCAGCTTCAATATTCGCCTTCGGAGGGTTGAGATATCCTGAAGACAAAGCTTTTTTTACGCCTTCTATTTCTCGAGGAGCCTTCATGCGTCGCGCTCGTTTCCCTCTCGCTTGCGCACTTCTTCTCTGGTCCTTCACCCTTGCTTCAATTGCGCCGCTGGCTTCCACCGCCGAAGCAAAAGCGACTCCTAAAGAGACGTCATTTGCAAAACTTCAACTCTTGCGTCCTTGGGAAGTCAAAAGACTCACGGGCCTCCAGCAGCTCAATTACTATCACTCGGTGCAAACTCTCGTGACGACGATCGAGAACGCAACCGGCGCAAAAGATCCAGGTCGATACGCGTTTACTTCCTTGTTCATTGACGAAGCTCAGGCCGCCGTGAAATTCGGCGAAGATTGTTTGATCGGCGGCTACATCAGCAAGTGGTACAAAAAACCGAACGGCCAGCTCTCGTGCGGCGTTCCGCCAGATGAGCAGATTTTCGATATGCCTCGCGGGAAGAAAAACTTCTTCTGCGACGGCGGCAAGAAGGGTCCACGCAAAGCTTACTGCAACTCCGCCGTCTTTCTCTACGCCGGCGATAGTGGAGAACGATTTTGTCAGCCGCTTCGCAACTTCAGCCAGAACTGCCAAAAAGCATTCGAGCAACGTTACGGGCAAAGCGGAGATCCCGCATTCCCCGAGCGCCTGACTCGCGATGCCGAAAAGTTCTCAAAAACGATGAACCCGAAATCGCTTGAAGATTACTTCAACGACTTCGACAAATACTTAAACGGCATCATTCAGGCCGGCGATTTCGACGCAAAATCAGCGGAGATCATTCGCAAGCAACTCGAGACGATTCAAAAATCACGAACGGCGGCGAACACCGCAGCCGGTAACAACGGTGGAAACGGAAGTCCAACGGGCGCGGCACCCTCGACAAACCCAACCGCAGCCGGGGGCGCAACTGGCCAGTTGGGTGCAGCCGCCGCCGCAAATGCTAACGTCACCGTAAACACGGGCGACGACGACACCACACCAATCGCTCCGTCGGATCCGAATCCAGGTACGGATCTCTCAACGGAAAACGACCCCACGCGCGAGAATCCCGAAGGCGGCGGCGATGAGGACGGCGAAGCAAAAGGCGAAGAGTCCAAGCTCCTTGGAAAAGAACTCACGTGCGTAAGAGATGGTCTCATGAAGAGTGGTTACAAACCTTCTGAGCGCTACATCGCCTTGATTGCATCGGGCCTTCAAGCTGCAAACGGTGGCTACGACACCAACCAAGTGGCGGCGAAAGAAAGCTTGCGAACGCGCGTGATCTCTACGATCCAAGCTTACGGCTTTTGCGATGAAGCTTCGTATCCTTCGAACAAGATGAAGCCTAAAGATCTTCAACTCGTCCGTCGCTGGATCACGGCAGATGGCGGAAAAGCCCAAGCGAAAACAGGAGTCGCCTACTTCCAACAAACAACGGATCCGCAAACGGCAACCACGGCGGCACGCTCCTTCTTCGATGCCTTTGGCCTTCGTAGCTCTGCTGCCGATTCGAAGGCGAATGATCCTCTCACCTCAAGCGTTGAAGATGCGCTCAGCCAGCTCTTTGTAAAGCCCGAAAAAACTTGGTCGACATCGAGTCTTGCCGACCGCCAAAAATCAATCTCGACTTGGGATAAAGTGAAAAGCGGAACCGAATTTGAAAAGTGTGCCGCTGACGCGAACGAAAAGAGAAAATCAGACGATGCTTTCCGCCTGCAAGATTTGCGTTTACCCCCAGCAGGCAAAGACGGAAAACGTCCGACTCTTTCCGACGAAAAGAAAGCGGAGATGACCAAAATCTCGCAAGCCAACCGCAAGATTTGCGAAGCGATGGCAAGCGCATGTTCACTTGACCTCGCAAAAGCTTGTGCAGGCGATACCGCGCCGACGCCGGCCTCCAGCGCACCCGCGGCAGCAAAGGCTGGAGCTTCGAAAACTCCAACAAGTCCAAGTCGCACGGCGAAGTAAGCAATTGAAGACGAAATAAAAAAGGCCCGCAGATGCGGGCCTTTTTCTTTTGGAGAACTTGAAGATCTCGCTTAGTTCAGCGAGCCTTTGTACAAATCGCCGCGAATCTTTTCGAGATCTGGCTTTTCGACTTCGTAATGTCTTCCGCAAAATTCGCAGGCAACATCGATGGGCTTTCCTTCGGCGATCATCGTGTCGATTTCCTCGATTCCGAGAAGCACCATCGAGCGCATCACGCGGTCTTTCGAACAACGGCAGTGATATTCGATCGGATGAGGATGTTCGAGTTCCATCAGCTTGAAGTCCCCGAGATAATCTTTGAGAAGATCCTCGGCCGTTGCGCCTTCAAGAATCCGTTTTGAAATCGAAGGAGCTTTGCGAACTCGCTGCTCAATTTTTGCGATCGTCTCTTCGCTGTGACCCGGCATGAGTTCGATCAAGACTCCGCCTGCGGCCTCCACCATTCCGTACGGACTTACGTGGACACCGAGAGCTACCACCGAAGGAATTTGGTGAGACTGCTGTAAATAGTAGGCGACGTCGTCGCCGATCTCACCCGTGCGGATGATGACGGTTCCGCGATGAGGCGTATCGCCCGTGGGAAGATGATGCGTCACCGTGAGAAGCCCGATGCCGATCGCGGGGCCTACCGGCAGTCGATCGCCTTCCATCGGCGCTTGAAACTGGGGATTGTTGGAGTAGCCCCGAACTTGCCCTTCGTAATTGGCCTGGGCGAAAACGCGACCCAGAGGACCATTGCCTTGGAAATATAACGAGAGTTCTTGATGATTCTTTAAATGCGACGCCATCAAAAGTGATGCGACCAAGGCGCGGCCAACCGCGACGGTTGCGATCGGATAACTGTTTTGGATCGAGCGCATTTCGTCGACGACGTTAGTCGCGATGACGCTAGCGGCGCGAACCGTCAAGTCATCGGTCAAAAACTTATGGACCCGTTGAGAATTCCCCTTAGACTGAGACATAGGGAAGTTTTATTCGCCGCCTCCAATGCAGGCAAGCCCTAAAACTTGCAGCAGTGGTCTTACGAAACTGGCTAACTCCCCGGGAATGCCACGAGGTGCTGAAATGAAAGTCATCGTTCTTCGCCACGCCTCGCGTTCCGTCGATGGCTTTGGCGACTCTCATTTGAGCGAAACGGGGCGCAATCAAGCCGAAAACTTCGTTGCGGCCGTAGCACCTCGCGGAGGCCTCCCGAAGCCAGCTCACCTCTTCGCGTCACCTAAGAGAAGGGCGAAGGAAACTCTTGAACCGCTGAGTCACGCAAGCCAAGTTCCGCTCACGATCGACACTCGTCTCGACGAGCGTCATCACGGCGAGTCCGTCCATGACTTTGAAGGCCGGATCCTGGCTCTTCTCGAAGACCTCATGGAGCGAGAACCTTTCATCGAAAAAGACCAAGCGATTTATCTCGTCTCGCATCTCGATTGGCTCGAGTCGGTGATGACGCTTCTTCCTTCCGATATGTCGGATCTGGAAATTGCTGGTAGCTGGTCGAACTGCGAATATCGCCTCTTCGAAGTTGCCGAAGGAATTTGGTCTTTGAAGGGCCGGGGCCACATCTCTGGTTAGTTCACTGGTTAATTCTCTGGTGCGTTGACTTCGGCCGCGTTTGCGCTGAGCCTCGCCATGCCAACCTCTTCGAAAAGGAGCGTAGCCATGGCCACCAACACACAGCTAAAAAATCTTATCCGCAATGTCTGGGCGGTCGGCCGCAACTATTCTGAGCACGCAAGAGAACTCGGTAATGCAGCTCCCTCTCCTCAGGCTGAGCCGATGATTTTTCTCAAAGCTGGTTCTGGGGTCGTTACCGATCGCGGAACGTTCCAACTGCCAGGCTTCTCGGCTGACGTGCATCACGAACTCGAAGTTGCATTCCGCTTTGGACCTAACGGTGAGTTCGACGCCGTGACCCTCGCGATCGACCTCACGGCGCGCGATCTGCAAAACAAGCTCAAATCACAAGGTCATCCGTGGACGCTTGCGAAATCCTTCCGCGATGCTTGCTTGATGGGTCCTCCCGTCACTCTTCCTCAAAACCTGGAAGACATCACCTTCGAGCTAAAAATCAACGGCGAGCGTCGCCAAGCTGGCAACACTCGCGACATGATCCACGCCCCCGAGAAATTGCGCCGCTACGTTCTCGAGCGCTTCCCCGTCGTGGAGGGTGATTACCTTTTAACGGGCACGCCGGCGGGCGTTGGCCCGGTGCGTGCGGGCGATCATCTCGAAGCTGAAATTCCAGGCGTTTTAAAAGCGAGCTGGCGGGCCGCAAATTCCTAAACTTCGTCCTTAGTTCGCGGCCGTGGCTTGCGAAAATTATCTTCAATTTCCCGACGTCTAACGGTAGTGTTCGTACTCTTCTAGAAAACTAAAAAACTGGGGATTTGTCCTCCGGCAGCGGCACTCAAGAATTTCTGGCGAACTTTCTGCCGAAGTGAGTTTCTGGCTGACGGTCAAACACAAATCCTACTGAGAAAAGACAGGAACACAGGAAACACTATGGACGTTTCTCAAACCGGTTCTCAAGTTGCTCCGAACTCTGTGCAGGCTTCCATCCAAGCTAAAGGTGAAACCATCTTCAACATGATGGAATCCGAAGGCCAGTCGATCTTCAACAAAGATTGGTGGTACGGCCGAATCATGGAATGGAGCATGAAGAACGAACAGTTCAAAACGCAGATGTTCCGTTTTGTGGACGTTCTCCCCTACTTGAATTCAGGCTCCGAAGTCGCGCGCCACTTAAAAGAATATTTCGCGGACGCTGGAGATGAACTTCCTTCGGTTTTCAACTTCGGTCTGGGCCTAGGCTCGCTCGCCCCTGGCCTCATGGCAGGCGCGGTAAAGAAGAACGTCACGCAGATGGCGAAGATGTTCATTACGGGCGAGACTCCTGAAGAAGCACTCGGAGTTTTGAAGAAAGCTCGGAAAAATAAAATCGCCTTCACCGTCGATATCCTCGGCGAAGCTTGCCTCTCCGAAGCTGAAGCGTTTGAGTACCAGAAGAAATACACGGACCTCATCACTTGGCTCGCAAAAGATGCGGCGAACTGGGATCACGTTCCACTCATCGACGAAGATGATCGCGGGCCGCTTCCGCGCGTTAACGTGTCGGTGAAACTTTCGTCGCTCTATTCGCAGATCGACGTCAAAGCTTGGGATAAGTCGAAAGAAGTTTTGAAGGAACGTCTGCGCCCGATCTTCCGCTTGGCGCAAGAGCGTGGGGTTTTCCTCAATCTCGATATGGAACATTACGAGCTCAAAGACATCACGATCGAAGTCTTCAAAGAGCTCATCATGGAACCTGAGTTCGTTAAGTACTCGCATTGGGGTTGCGTGATCCAAGCTTACCTGCGCGATTCGCTTCGCGACGTGAAAGACTTGGTTGAGTTCTCAAAACGTCGTGGCGTTCCCTTCACGATCCGTCTCGTAAAAGGGGCTTACTGGGATTACGAAACCGTCCACGCTCAGCAGACCGGCTGGCCCGTTCCTGTTTACACGAACAAAAGAGAATCGGACGCGAACTACGAAGATTGCGCGCTCGTTCTCTTGCAGAACGTAAAGCACATTCGTCTTGCGGTCGGCTCGCACAACGTGCGCTCGATTTCCGCAATTCTCGTCCATGCGGAACGCTTGGGGGTCGATCCTCGCGCCTTCGAAATTCAGATGCTCTTCGGCATGGCCGACCCGATTAAAAAATCTCTCGTGAAGATGAACTACCGCGTGCGCGAATACGCACCCGTTGGCGAACTTATCCCGGGCATGGCTTACCTCGTGCGCCGTCTTCTTGAGAACACGTCGAATGAATCATTCCTTCGCTCGAAATTTGCGGAAGGCACTTCGACCGAGCAACTCTTGCGTGATCCTAAAGATGGTTTGAAGCCGACGTCTGCGAATCCTTATGACCTCGACGTGAAAAACGCGATCAAGTTCAAGAACGAACCTTTGATCGATTTCGGCATCCGCGAAAACCAAGACAAGATGAAACGTGCGATTGCGGATTTCCGCGCGCGCTCTCTCAATGCGGAATACCCGCTCTTCATCAACGGCAAAGAGGTCAAAACAGGTCGCTTCATCGAAAGCTTGAACCCGTCGAAGCCTTCGGAAGTCGTAGGCCGCGTGCACGTCGCCGGCGTTGCGGAAGCTGAAGCGGCAATGAAAGCCGCTAAGTCAGCTCAGGTCTCTTGGCGCCGTACGCCTTATGAAAAGCGCGCGGAGCTCGTCGATAAACTTGCGGACATCTTCAACCGCGATCGCATGTACCTCAACGCTCTCGAAGTTCTTGAAGCCGGAAAGCCTTGGGAAGAAGCGGACGGCGACATCACCGAAGCCATCGACTTCTGCCGGTACTACGCAAAAGAGATGCGCAAGCTCGGTAAAGGCTCGCGCGTCGGCGGTGTACCTGGCGAAACAAGCCACTACCACTACCGCGCTCGCGGCGTCAGCGTCGTGATCGCACCTTGGAACTTCCCGCTCGCGATCCTCACCGGCATGGTGGCGGCTTCGCTCGTTACAGGTAACACGGTTGTGTTTAAGCCTGCGGAGCAGACTCCGGTCATCGGCGCTTATCTGATGAAGGCTCTTCGCGATGCGGGCTTCCCGGCGGGTGTCGTGAACTTCTTGAATGGATACGGAGAAGAAATTGGTGAGTATCTCACCGGCCATATCGACACGGATTTGATCTGCTTTACGGGATCGAAAGCCGTCGGCCTGCACATTCTCGAAAAGGCCGGTAAACATCAAAACGGCCAAGACCACGTTAAACGCGTGATCTGCGAAATGGGTGGGAAGAACGCGGTCATCATCGATTCCGATGCGGACCTCGACGAAGCCGTCACGGGCGTTATTTACTCGGCATTTGGCTTTGCGGGGCAAAAGTGCTCAGCCGCAAGTCGCTTGATCGTCGTCGACGAAATTTACGAGCGCTTCATCGAGCGTCTGCTTGAAGCAACAAAGTCGATGAAGGTGGCTGCAGCCGATGAGCCGGATGCCTACATGGGCCCCGTCATCGACAAAGAAGCGTATGACCGCATTCTTTCGACGATCGAGAAGTGCAAACAAGAAGCTCGCTTAGCTTATCAAGGACCAGTTCCTACGAGCGGCTACTTTGTTCCACCCACGATCTTCACGGACGTGAAGCCTACAGGCTGGCTCGCGCACAATGAGATCTTTGGACCCGTCTTGGCGGTGATCCGTGCGAAGGATTTCAATCAAGCGATCGAGATCGGCAACAACACGGAATACGCTCTCACGGGCGGTGTTTATTCGCGCAGTCCTGCGAACATCGAAAAAGCGAAAGCGGAGTTCGATGTGGGTAACCTCTACATCAATCGGGGCTGTACGGGCGCGATGGTCGAGCGCCATCCGTTTGGAGGTTATAAGATGTCTGGAGCTGGATCAAAGACCGGCGGGCCTGACTACCTGCTCAACTTCGTTGAACCGCGAGTCGTAACGGAGAACACTCTCCGCCGCGGCTTTGCCCCGGTAGAAGAGTCGATTTAAGTCTCACGTCGTCACTCGCTACATCGGACCCGCCTTTTCGTAGGAAGAACTTTGTAAGACGCACTTCCTAGAGGCGGGTTCTCTTTTGCGCGGACCTAGACCGAGTCTTCGAGCGCTTCGGCCGGCACCCAGCCTTCGTGAATTTCTCCGTCCGAAGCCGCGTGCCGAACCGCAAATACAGAGACTGTCTTCTCTTCGCTGTCACTGACTTCTAATGGTCCATCAATGACGGTGACGATCGCTCCGCTCGAAATCACGCACCTCTTCTTAGAAACGCCGAGGAACCGTCTCCCCGCGATCTCGATCAGTGCGTCAGTACATTTGACTTCGAATTTGATCTTCTTGATCAAAGTAGCGCTTCTCCCGTGTCTACTCATGCTCCAGAGAGCTTGGACCACAATCAGATTAACTAGGAAATTCTGAGCTGGCAATGCTAGGCCCGACTACCAGCCACCTATCAGGATAAGAAACGAAGTTGCGGCTGTTGCATTCGCATGGAACGCAGGCGCAAACGTTAATGGTTTGTAAATGAGAACTTACGAATGACGAGTTATATCCGTGCGCCCGGTCGATGATCTGATGAAGGCGGAGCTGCCGGCGATGACGGATCGTTCTCCTCCACAAGCCAGCCGCGATCTAAGGACATCGCGATCACGAATCCCCAGAGGGCTCCACCTAAATGCGCGGCATACGCGACCGATCCGAAATCTTGCGAGGCCGCAAGGTAACCGCTGACATCCGGAATGAGCGAAACGATCAGCACAAGCCAACTCGGAAGCGCGACGAATCCAAAGTAGCCTTCAGCCGGCAGGAGCCAGAAAAAGAAACGAATTTTTTCGCGACTCAACCAACCAAATCCCACGAGCGCAATCAGCGCGCTCACGGCGGCACTTGCCCCGACTAGCGGAGCTGAAGAGATGCCCGAAAGCTGCGAGAAGATCCAAGCGCCTAAGAGGCCACCACCGAAATAAGTGACGACAACGAAACTTCCGCCAAGCTTGGTTTCGATGAACATACCGAAGATGAGCAAGAAAACCATGTTCCAAAAGAGATGTAAGAATCCGCTGTGCGAAAACTGATACGTGATGAACTGCACCCACTGGGTTTTCAAACGGCTGATGCCCCAAAGATACGACGGGTGCTCGAATTGGAGAGACTTGAGCTCTTTGAATTTCCCTCGCCAATCGGCAACGGCTACTTCGTCGCCGCCAAACTCGTAGTCCGTAGCTTGAGTCATGAACTCGACGTTGCGGATCGCGAGACTTCCAAGAATCTTGCGTGACTCGACATCACCTGAGTAGGACTTCCGGGCAAGTTCGATCAACGTACGCGAGAATTTGGCTGGATCGCGCGAGATCATCACGGAGAAAGCAGAGCCTTGCGTCTCGAGGAAAGCTCGATCGGTGATCAGCTCATCCATACGCGCATCGGTTCGCTCGTACTCATCGTATGTCGCAAGAAAGACAAACAGATTAATCGCGAAGAGAAAAACCGTGAGCGGTGCAAGATGCGGCGAAACGAATCCCCGCAAGATCGGAAAGATCACGGTCCTCCCCTGCGCGAGCGCGCAAGTTCGAGCACGATCTCATCAAAACCGTCTGCGCTCGCAGGCTGACGTGCGGACCCCATTGACTGCAGACGATTGAAATTTTCAAGTAAACCGAGAGCCATTTGCTTTTGGCCCGAGCGGTAGGCAGCCACCACCATCGTGCGGTACAAACCACGATCGTACCGGTCACCTTCAGAAATTTTGAGCCCTAGGCTTAGCGCTTTGTCCCACGCACGGAGCTGAACCCATTTTTTAAGAATCTTTGAGCCAAGCGGTTTCCAATTCTCGTTCGCACTCTCAAGCTTTGCCCACGACGACTCGATATCCGACAGCTCTTTTGAGCTCTCGGCTAAATCTGCCAACTGCGCGTTGGCCTCAAGAAAGAATGCACCTGTTCCGCCGCCGGTCACCGATGCCATGAGCTTGAGTTGTTCAACGCCTTCTTCTTTCTTGCCACTTTCAACGAGTGCCATCGCTCGCGCGAAGGCTTTAGCTTCGGGAAGCGGCAGTTGATTTTCCAGCTCGTTCCAACGAGCTACGGTCATCACACCTTTGCACTGACTTCCGCGGATATAGGCGGCTGACACTTCAGGCTTCATCAGCCAGCCGTCGAATCGATCGACCGCCTCGGTCACAAGTCCGCACGAGACACGCGCGTCGTCCGAACACCCTTCAGTGAGCGTTTCGTTGAAGCAGAACCAACGCGCGAGATCGACCCGAGCGTTCACATCGACGAGATCCGCTGACGAACGGAGAGCGAGGCGTGCTTCCGCCTTTTGATCTAATGACCAAAGCGCTTTGGTCCGCTCGCGGGCGATCTGCGCCGCCACTTTGCGCGGCATGGGACCAGCCTCTTCCATCGCATCAAGAGCGCGTCCGTACTCATGGCGCTGCATCCAGAACTTGATCAGACTGAATCTTAAATAAAGTCCGCTTTCTTTACGTAAACTCGATGAGAGTGTTGCAAGTTCGTTTTCGCGGGCGACTTCTTGAGCCTTCGCTTCGGCCGTCCCTTTTTGCGCGCCGTCAGCTTCGTCGCCGCCTGCGAGCTCCTCGTCAACCAAACGAGAAAGCGTCGCCATCTTGCAAGCGTCCGAATCGTCATCGCCGGCGCAAGTTTTCTCAAAGTAACCATCCGACTTCTCATGATCGCCGGTTACCAAAGCTTTGGCCAAATACGCGAGAGGCTTTTCGCCCTCGCGCCAAAGGGCGTAATTCGCTTCCGCATCCAGGCAGTTCGCATCGAGCTCATCGGCCGAGTAAAGCGCGAGGGCGGCCTCAAGACGGTCTTTAACAACCGTGCCTTTTCGCTCTGGCCATTCTTTGAGAGCTTCGCGAACGCTTCCGCAGAGGCGTCCTTCTTCTTCTTGCTCAGCGATTAGGGCCGCATCGGAAGCAGCCGATAAACGAAATTCATTGATATGAATCGTAGCAACTAGCGCGACCATCGCGAGCGCCGCCGATTGAAACCCGCTCGCCATGGAAATCTCGGGTAACGTCGCAAGACCCGCCTTCCGTCGGCTCGTGAGCGAAATAACGGCCGTATCGCCTGCGCGATCGTGCCAAGGACGACGACGTTCGTTAGAGAAAACGGCAAGCCACGGGATTCCGGCGAAGAGAACTTCGAAACACCAGACAAGAGAGCGCTGAAAAGCTTCGATTGGACGCGGGCGGCCTCCGCTGAAAACCGATACGACGCGCAAGCGAAGCGCTAGCTTTCCGGGGGTACCACCGAAGAGAGCAACAAATATTGTTTGGTAAAGCGTAACCGCGATCACTCCCGCAATCGCCGCCGAACCAAGAGCCAACAACCACTGAGGATCACTCCCGAGAACTCGGGCTTCTTGCGCCTGACGACGGAACGGCGCGATCAAGAGCCCCGCAATCGGGAGCAAGATCACGAGATCGGCGACGAAGGCCGCTAAACGATCAATCGGGGCCGCCAAGCTCTCTTCAAGCGAGCGACCACGCGTTGATCCGTTTCGCTCGTCTTGAGCGTCGGGCTTTGGTTCTTTGAAAAAGGAATCTGGTAGGACCATGAAGTCCTATCGGTTCAGAGGGAAGTTGAGATGAATGAAAAGGGGGCGATCTGGATGCAGGTCGAGGCAACACCTCGACCCACTAAAAATCTTTAAGGAAACGTGCGAATTACTTCGCCGCGACTTTCAAAGGAGTGACTCGCATTCCGAGCATGCGGCCTTCGTCATCAAGCTGGAACTGGACTTTCGCCACCGGCATGCTCACCTGATTGAGGAGTTGGAACGTTTCAACGTTCTTCGCTTCGCTCTCGCTTTGCGCTTTCATCGTGCGCTCAAACTCAGGCAAAAGGCTGCGCTGGCTATCGAGGAACGCTGTTAAGTTCTCCAGGCGCTTGGCTTGGTCGTGACTTACGCTCTCTGTAAATTCGATTTCCTGTAGTTTTCCGTCGTGCAAACGAACGGCATATTTGCCTTCAAGGACTCCGAAGGCGAGCTTCTCTAAACTTGACGGTTCACGCCCAACCGAAGCGGCTGCACTTAAGCTACGCTTTGAGAGTTCTTGCACGATCTCCGCACGCTCGCGCAAGTTTTCAACTGCGGGCATGGCATAAGTCGTCTCGCCGACGCTCGCGATTCCGCGAGAGCCTTGCGTGACGGAGCCCATCTCAACCTGCGGATTGGTGAGCTTATTCATCATGTTGTTGTTGGCCAAGGTGACGAGCACCACGATCGACAACAGCGACGTCGAAACCGCGACTTTGAATTGTTCCATATCAAATCTCACTTTAAGCCCTTTTAAGCGCTCTTTGTAGTCGGGTTCGTGAATCCGGTGAGTCATGTCGATCACGTTGTCTTTCTTAGAGTCGTTCTTCATCCGTTCCTCCGCAGGAAACAACAAAGTTTGACGAGCCTTTCCTCAAGCTTGCGGTATCCGTAGGACTTCCGTCGAGCTTTTGGTTGGCCTCACCGATTTGCCTCTATGGCCGATCACTACCCTTTCTGTTATTGCGATCTGCGTGCCGCCTCGCGGACGATTCTGCGAGGGGTTTTGCGTCTAAACGCTAGTCACCTGCTGATTCCGCTACACAAAATCGGCATGTCTCAAAATGAGACGTTCTTCAAAGCGGAATCGACCCACGAGTCGCGACCCGAGAGCGATGATTCGAGATCGTAGAACAAGCTCAACTCCGGATAGACGCCTTTTTCTTCTAAGACAGCGCCATCGGTTGACTCGTAACGCGCAATCGGGATCGCGAGCGTGAAGGCCTCGCTCCCAAACTCCCCGAGCGGAAACCACTGCGCCATCACGACTTGTCCTGCTGAAGGCTGACCCCAAACGCGCGAACGAGGACGCGAAAAAAAAGCTTGCGCAAAAATCTCGGCGACGGAGCTTGTGCCAGAGTCGATCAAGACGGTCACTCTCCCCTTGTAGCAACCGTAATCCGTGAAGGTTCGTAGGTTCAGCTTTGCGGAAGTGTTGAGCTGCTGGAGCTGGCTTTTCGCATCGAGATCATCGAGGAGATCTTGCTCTGCCTGAAGCTCTCTCGAAGCCGGACGCACGACCCAGCCGACAAGGCGAGCATCGCAACGAAAAGGCGAGAGCGCCCGCAACATTGCGGGGAAACTTCCACCTGCATTATCTCGTAGATCGATTACGAGATGATCAAAACGCGAAAGCTTTTGCGCAAGCGCTTGAACTTCAATTTTGTCGAAGTACTGCGAGAGAAAACTTGGAATTCTTAACAGGCCACTTCCTCGTCCCATGTCCGTCAACTCGGCACTCATGTCTTCTTGCAGCTCTTCGGGTTCGAGATTGATTTGGATTTCTTCGGATCCCGCACGCAAAATTTTGTAGAGCCCTGCGCTCGATTGCACGAGCTGCGATGATCCAACTTCGTGACCGTTCACCGAAAGAATCGAGTCTCCTAGCTTAAAGCCTGCTTTGTCTCCGGCACTTCCGGGAAGAATTCGGAAGACGACAAGATGGTCTTCGACCATGCGTGAGCGAAGCCCGGTGTCGAGCGCTTGGTTGTCCCACATCTGACGATTCTCAACGGGTGAGTAAACCGATAAATGCGAGGAACGCAGAACTTCGAGTCGACCATTCACGCGGTCGATGTTCTCTGCTCGTGACGAGAGAAATTCTTGATCTTCCGCTTCCCGATGACATTGAGACACGAACGCGCGGGTCTCCGGTTCATAACGGCGATGGTAATTTTCGGACACGAGCGAACACACACGGTGAGCGGCGGCTTTATATTGTGACTCGAGCTTCGCGCGCGCCGCAAACGCAGCGACGCCCGCAAGCGCAATGGCGCTCATGAGTACGGAAAAGAATCTCACGACGTAGGGCGAGGCCGTCTTCTGCCGATTCACGAAGTCAGTGCTCCTGCCTGGATGATTTTTAATTCTACGAGGCGCCCGAAAAAAGAAAAAGCCGGGAAAGGTCCCGGCTTCTTGGATCGCGGTTCGTTATCGGAACGCGATTAAGCGGCTTTCTTCTTGTTGCGAGCAACAGAAGGATCGATGTTGTACTGCTTCACTTTGCGGTAGAGAGTCGCGCGGCCGATGCCGAGCGCCTTTGCCGCCTCAGTGAGGTTGCCTTTGAAAGCAACGATCGCATTTTCGATCGCAGTAGCTTCGAGTTGGTTGATCGTCGCAACGCCTTTGCGTGCGTCCGAGCCAACTGCGCCCTGAGGACCAGGGAACTGGAGAACTTTCGCGCCTTCATGACCGTGGCCCGCCACGAGCGAAGGAACTTCGTTCTGCTGACGGTTCGACGTCTCCCACTGATCAGGCGTCATTACCTGAACGGTGAGGCCATGCATTTGTCCAAACTGTTGAGCCTTTTGGACAAGCGCTTGATCGTCGGAAACGACGATAAACAATGAACGTACCATATCAAGACCTCCCATTGATTCCATTTTCATCTACGAAGCAGAAAGGCTTCTCGGCGCTTCACCGCTCGACTCGCTTCAACCGTTTCCCTGGTCGTACGAGTCGTGCCGGTCTCGGCACCTAGCCGTCCTGCCTCACATAGAACCTATCGGCGGCCCACCTTGAGAAAATGAGGAAAAAAATTCCTCTTTTTGAGATTTTCCAGCTTGAGATGAGACAAGTGCGCGTAACCAAAAGGATTCAGAACGAAACAAATTTCTCGCTGGACTTTTGTCTCTTTGGGACAGGTTGGGGGCTGGGTTGGGGGGCCGGCGGCTTCTCGGTACCAGTTTCCTTTTGCAGAAGCGGTGCGAAACCGCTGCGGTGTTGGGTGGGGCGTTGGGGGTCGGAGCTCGAGGCTCGGAGCCCGGGTCGGAGCTCCGAGCTCAGGTCGGAGTTCGGGGCTCGGAGCTCGGGGCTCGGAGCTCGGGACGGCGGCGGTCCCCGGCCCTGCTGGCGACGGCTCGAGCGAAGCGGCTTTCGGCGCTCGGCGCTCAACCAGCAATGATCGAACTTGGAACTTCCCCCAGGATTCGTTTGACTGCGAGATCGAATTTCTATACCTTCGCTCACGGATGAAGCAAGGCGCGCTTTTCAAAAACTCCAAAAAAGAATACGGCGGCGATCTCTACAAAACGCGTCGGGGCCGCCAAGGTCCGCGTCCGCTCGCAACCCGCAGCACAATGCACCTCGTGTTGAAATCGTCGCGTGCGAAAAGCGATCATTCATTTCGTAAGCCCAAACACGCACAGGCGATCAAACGAATCGTTTCAAAGTTTTCTGCTAGGTACGGCGTGCGCTTAATTTCGCTCGCAAACGTCGGCAACCATCTTCACTTCCACATCAAACTTGGAAATCTACGTACGTACACGCCGTTTATCCGCGCCATTACGGCAGCAATCGCGATGTCCATTACGGGACGCTCGCGCTGGCAAAAATCGGATGGAAAGTTTTGGGATTGCAGACCGTTCACGCGCGTGATTGTTGGCTTCCGGTCATGGCTCGGACTTCAAGATTACATTCGAGTGAATAAGATGGAAGGATCGGGTGTTCGTCGTGAACACGCCGAATTCATTGTTCGAGAGCAAAGGCGAAGGCGCACGCCTTTATAGGCTGACCCGATGAGCACCCGAGAGGCCGAACCCACCGGCCTCTGCGCATCCAAAACAGAATCAATCGCCCTGTCCGATTGCGATGTTTGATACATCAATGATCGCTTCGTCGTGAGGAACGACTACGGTTCCGTCCAAAGTGATCATGAGATTTTGCACTGATAAACTATCGCAGTTTACGATCGCGCGGAAGGCGCTGACGCCTTCACTATTTCGCCGCCCTACATGCACGTCATCACTCGTCACTGTTGAACAGTTCACACCACGCTCTTGCGCCGTCGCACCAACGACCGCACCGATCAGGCCAATTTTGTTATCAATGCGTGCTTGAATGAACGTGGCAAGTTGCTGCTTCGGGAGCGCGGGGCTTTTCGATTTCGCATTCGCGGGAATCGCAGACAAGACTGCAGAAACGATCGCGAGAGCAAGTAAGCTAGTTTTCATAAATTTTCCTTTTCTATGAGGTTGTGCGATTTCAGGGTCCCGTTCTTCGCAGCGGACCCAACTCAATTTTCAACAGCCGCGCAGACCGACGCAGACCCCATCAGTCTCGCGGTGCCGGCGGCGCGATGATTCCCAATCCACGAGTCTTTTGTGTGCAAGCTTTGCTGTTCATGACCTCTCCCCTTTTCCGGTCGATTCACGACGGAGTTGATGAAGAGAGGTATAGCGATCTCGCTTACATGAAAAAAGCAGATAAAAGAGATGGCTGATATGCCGTTTCGGAATAACGCAGACGGAACCGGCCGAAGCCTAGCCAGCCAAAACCCGCGCAAACCTGAGAGGACAGTAAAAAAGGGAACCTCATGAGGTTCCCTTTTCTAAACTATCGAGTCCGAAGTGATTCGAAGAAGATTAACGACGACCCGACTTAATTTTGACCTGCATCTTGGAGATGAGGTTTACCGCCATCTTTTCGTGCACTTTGCACATCTTGAGCTCATCGCGGCGGTAAGAGCGTTGCGAAGGAGTCAGAGTTCCGGTTTCAAGTTCCATTTCGTAGTCGAGCTTGTTGGAGCGAATGCCTACGAGTTCTTTAGTTTGTTGCTTGAAGAGTTTTGTCACGCCGGAGAGAGGTGCTACTTCGAGCCACTCTTGCTTGTTCTTGTACCAGCTGACCATGCGAAGGAAGCGGGCTTTGTTTTTTGCGAGGGTGAAGCGGGGGTACTGTTCTTCCGAGAGGTCCAGAATGTCCGCAATTGAATCTAGATCGATGTCTTCCTCTTCGGCATCATCTGAGATCAAAGGCGCCTTTTTGAGGAGTTTGGATTCCTGGATCTTCTCAATGTCGGCATTCAGCACAAATGTCCCCCTTTGGATGGCCTCAGTCAGATAATGAAGAGCCGCCGTTATAGCACATATTATTTGAAGTTGAATACCCTATGGGGGTATTGAAACTTCAGCCACAAAATGGAAATTATTCCCTGTCAGTCCAAACACTTAGGCTGTTTTTCTGACAAATCAGCGCCCGGATTATCCGCGAAGGGTCCGTGCCATTTCCAAAGCGAAGTAGGTTAAAATCATGTCCGCCCCTGCCCGTTTGATCGCTAAAAGCGTCTCGTGCATGGCGCGAGGACCGTCGATCCAACCTCTTTCCGCTGCGGCCTTGATCATGGCGTATTCGCCTGAAACTTGATAGGCCGCGACCGGAACGTTTACCTTCGACCTTACTAAAGAAATGATGTCGAGATACGCAAGTGCCGGTTTTACCATCAGAATATCGGCACCTTCTTGCACATCGAGCAGAGCCTCACGCACCGCCTCGCGCCGATTAGCCGGATCCATCTGATAAGTTTTCTTGTCGCCGGAACGAGGAGCTGAATCGAGAGCTTCGCGAAAAGGCCCGTAAAACGACGAGGCGTACTTGGCCGCGTAAGAAAGAATGCCGACATCGTGAAAGCCCGCTTGATCCAACGCTCGGCGCAAATACCCGACTCGACCATCCATCATGTCGGAAGGTGCAACCAAGTCAGCACCCGCTTTTGCTTGCACAATCGCCATGTCAGCAAGGATCGGGAGAGTTTCGTCATTCAAAATTTCGCCATCGCGGACGAGTCCGTCGTGACCGTCGACGGAGTACGGATCCATCGCGACATCCGAGATCACGAGAAGCGACGGCACTTTCGCTTTGATCGTGCTGATCGTCTCCTGAAGAAGGCCTTTCGGATTCACCGATTCGCTGGCGCGTTTATCTTTTTTCCCCTCGGGGAGAACAGGAAAGAGCGCCACCGCGGGAACGCCGAGATCAGCGGCTTCTTCGCAAGTTTTTAGAAGTTCATCGAGGGAGAAGCGAAACTGACCCGGCATCGCGCTGATCGGGAGCCGTTGCTTTTTTCCTTCGGTCACGAACAGGGGAAGAATCAAATCGCTAGGGCTAAGCTCAGTCTCGCGCACGAGATCCCGCAAAGCCGGCGAACGGCGATTGCGGCGCGGACGTTGAGTGAGGCGAATGCGCTCGGGCTCAGGCGAGAGAGGCTTCTTCATCGTGCGGTCTCCATCAATTTTGGTTCCTGACCCTTATCGCACGGTTTTTAGCCAGCGTGCAATTCCCTCCACGACTCGTGATCTTCGTTATCCGAGTTTCGGCACGATGTTACGTTTGCGAGCGACGAGGTCGTTGGGAGGTTGGATTGGCGCTCTACTGGTTTTTGGCGTGGCTTGCGGGCGTAGCGGGAGTTCTCCAAAACGGATTGAACAAAAAGCTCTCGAAAGTCACGGGGCTCGCCGTAGCCCTGCACGTTTCGAATCTTATGGTGTTAGTTGGCGGCATCGTCGTGTTGACGATCCTTGCTGCCTCCAGTCAATCGGAGGTCGCATCAGCGCTGAAGCTGAAGCTCGAAATCAAATCGTGGAAGTGGTGGATCATCATTCCCGGTTTATGCGGACTTTTCTTTATCACGATCGCCCCCATCGCGATCATGAAGCTCGGCGCACTGAAGGTTTTCGTCGCCATCGTCTTCGGACAAGTGCTGGCGAGTGCCGCGTGGGATTTTTGGATCGAGAAAACGCCCGTGGATAAGTGGCGCGTGATCGGATGTGCTCTGACGCTTCTTGGCGCTTACTCGATCTCGTTGTCAAAAGCGTAGCGAGCCGCTCTGCTAGCTTTGTCAGTACAAACTCTTCTCTGCAAAAAGTTTTTTGGGGAGGCAGCCAAGTGGAAAAGAAAGTCTTCGTCATCACGGGCGCTAACCGTGGCATCGGTTTAGAACTCACGCGCCAAGCTCTGAATCAAGGCCATCAAGTTTACGCCGGCGCACGCAAAGCGAGTCTTGAGCTACGCGATCTTGCTGATCGTTCATCAGGTGCGCTTCGAATCGTTGATCTCGATGTTTCAACGGACGCGAGCGTAAAAAAATTCGCTGACGCCATCGACAGCGATCACGTCGATGTTTTAATCAACAACGCTGGCTACTATGCTGATCAGGATACGGCTCAAACCGTGCTCGATTCTCTCAACACAAATGCGGTTGGTCCCGTACGCGTCACCTTCGCTTTGATGGCTAAGCTTAAGAAAAGTAAGAGCCCTCGCATAGGCAACATCACGAGCCAAATGGGTTCGATCGCCGATAACTCAAGTGGTGGCTCCCTCGCCTACCGCATGAGCAAGACCGCCTTGAATATGTTCACGAAAACTTTGTCGCTCGACGAACCGAACGTGATCGTGCTTTCGCTTCACCCTGGTTGGGTGCAAACATCCATGGGCGGAGCTCGCGCGCCACTTGCGCCGCAAGCTTCCGCAGAAGGGCTTTTGACGGTGATTCAAAAATCATCGGCTGGCGATTCGGGAAAGTTTCTGACCTATAATGGAAAGGATCTCCCCTGGTGAGCACACCTGACTGGTTTGACCGCATTCCGAAGACCGAGCTGCACGTGCATCTGGAAGGAGCAGTGCCGATCGAGACGCTTTGGGAACTCGTCAAAAAATACGGCGGTCAAGCAGAGGTGGCGGATCTCGAGGCACTTCGGCGAAAATTTGCGTACCGCGATTTTCCTCACTTCATCCAAACATGGATTTGGAAGAACGGGTTCATCCGCAACTACGACGACATCGCTTATGTTGGCGAAAACATCGCGCGCAATTTCGTAAAGCAAAATGTTCGCTACGTTGAAGCTTACTTCTCACCGACCAACTTCACGCGCCACGGCCTCGAAACTCAGAAGATCGCCGAAGCTTGGCGACGAGGACTCAATCGCATCTCGCAAGTCGAAGTGAAGTTGATTGCAGATTTCACTCGTGATGAAGGCTCTCGCCGCGCGTTCCGCACGCTTGAGGAAGTCAACGAAGCGAGATCCATGGGCATCATCGGTGTAGGTCTTGGTGGAACGGAAGTCGAATATCCAGCAGAACTCTTCCGCGAGGTCTACGCACGAGCAAGGCTTCTTGGATTTCAGACGACGGTGCACGCAGGTGAAACGGTCGGACCTTCGAGTATCTGGAGCGCGGTTCGCGATCTGCAGGCTGATCGAATCGGACACGGCACGCGAGCCATCGAGGATGAAGAGCTCATCATCTATCTTGCGGAACACAAAATCCCGGTCGAAACGTGCCCGATTTCAAATTTGCGCATCGGTGCGATCCGCACGATCGAGCAGCATCCGATTCGCCATTACTTCGATCGCGGGATTTTGGTGACCGTCAACACGGACGATCCTTTGATGTTTCACAACACGCTCGCGGAGGAGCTGCGACTGCTCGAGACGGTCCATCGGTTCACGCGCGATGAGATCAAACAAGTGGTCTTAAACGGCGTGGAGAGCTCGTGGCTCGATGAGGACCGCAAACGCGAGCTGAAGCTCGAGTTCCTCCGCGATCCGGTTTGGTCGTCGACGACTTAACCCTTCAGGACGCGGTTGACGAACCAGAGACAAGCTAACGAGAAACAGAGAACGAGAATCGGCAAGAAGACTTGATTGATCAGCGGCAAGGCGAGCGCTTTTGCTTTTTTGCGCATAGAGCCTCCTCTTTCTAGATCTTTTCATTCTCTCGAAAGAGGGCCTTGCGCGGAAGTCTTGACTCACAACTCTGTTCCTAAGGCGGAACCGGATTTTCCGCTCCCACCTTAGGACTTACGTCTTATGTCGTTCGTCTTATTTAGACTTTGCTTGGTTCGCCACCGCCTGCGCTTTGCGTGCGGCTTCTTCCTGGTCGCCCAAGTAGTAGCGACGAATCGGCTTGAAGTCGTCCGTGAGTTCGTAAACGAGCGGAACGGCGGTTGGAATGTTCAGCTCAACGATCTCGCTCTCGGGAATGTTCTCGAGATACTTCAAAAGAGCGCGGATGCTGTTTCCGTGCGCGGCGATGAGCACACTCTTACCTGCTTTGAGATCCGGGACGATGGCGTCTTTCCAGTAGGGAACAAAGCGCTCGACCGTGTTCTTCAAAGCTTCGGTCGCGGGAAGATCTGAAGCTTTCAAACCTTTGTAGCGAGGATCGAAACTTGGGTGACGTGAGTCAGTTGTCTCGAGCGGTGGCGGTGGAATATCGTAGCTACGACGCCAGATGAAGACTTGCTCGTCACCGTGCTTGGCTGCGGTCTCGGCTTTGTTCAGACCTTGGAGTGCACCGTAATGACGCTCGTTCAAGCGCCATGACTTCTGCACCGGGATCCATTGCTGGTCGAGTTCATTGAGGACCGACCAGAGAGTGCGGATCGCGCGCTTAAGAACCGAGGTGTGAGCGACATCAAACTTGAAGCCAGCTTCTTTTAAGAGTTGTCCGGCAAGGCGCGCTTCTTCAACGCCCTTCTCCGAGAGATCGACGTCTGTCCATCCGGTAAAACGATTTTCTTTATTCCAGACGCTCTCGCCGTGGCGGAGCAGAACGAGCTTGATCATCCGAGTGTCCTCCTGGCTCCCGACTCTGCCAAGATTTCCGCGAGATGGGAAGTTCGACTTCACGAACGCGGCGCAATGCCACTTATAAATAAATTCTATTTACAGAGCTGAGACCTAGAAGAAGTCGGATTTGCGCTGATTATCGAGAACCGTTCGCCCGGCTATGCGGAAGCTGAATCCACAAGAAACATTCGCGAGGACGGCGAACTAACGTAAAAGAAATCGTTCGCCCGGCGGGCGAACAAACGTTTCGACCGGAGGTCGAAAAACACAAACAGAGACGATGCCCCAAGAGTCCATCTTCGGAGAGTCTTCCCTGACTTGCATCGCCCCTCCACTATCCATGCTAAGGCGTTTCCGGCCACCTTCAACGAAATTTTTCCTTAAGATCTGATCAAACCGGAAGCTTGGGCGTAGGACAGTTCGGCTCCAGTCTAGTTTCCGAGTGGTGCTAGCCTGGTGCGCTTGACTCTTACGAGTTGCGTGGCGGATTTCCGCCGGGTGCCGTTGGACGAGGTCCACCGCCACCGCCACCGCCGCCTCCACCACCACGACCGCCGCGACGGCGTTTGCGTTTTTGGCCACCTCCGCCTGCACCTGCACCGCCGCCAGGAGCGTTGGTGTTCCCACCGGCTCCTCCGGCATTTTGCGAAGCACCGGCTTGCGGTTTGTCACCACGCGGAGGTCGAGGATCACGTCGACGACCTTCTTCATTGCCACCACGAGGTGGTCGATCGTTCCCGCCCTGCGGACGATCTTCGCGGCGCTTTTGCGCGGGTTGATTCAAAGGCGTCGTACCAACCGCAGATCCGCGAGCCATAGGTTCGCTGACCGGTGTTTCACTGCTCTCATCTTCGTCGTCGACCGAAGCGGTGCGCGTGTGCGCGTCTTCAATTCGATCGTCTTTGATGTTCGCTTTCTTACTGCGCTTACCAGTGATCGGTTCGTTTTGTTTTGCGACCTGCTCCGCAAGATCAACCGTGATGTCGCCAAAACATTTGAGCTGACATGAAAGGCGCCGACGATCGATGAAGTGGCCCGTTCCGATCAGTGAAAGCTCTTCGCTTCCTGGAGGCAACACGTTGTGATCGCCATCGATTACGCGCACGCGACATTCGGCGCACGAGGGAACACCTCGGCAAACCGATTTGATGTAAAGACCGTTATCCTGCGCGACGTGCATGACGCTTTCGCCTGGCTTGATCTCGAACTCGACGTTCTGGGGAACGAATTTCACTTTCATCGCGCTACAGTTTCTTTCGATAGGGCTCTTTCAAATAAGCCAGTTCTAATTATCGCCCGCTCAGCCGATCATGAGTTTCATGAACTTCTTTTTGCCGACTTTTACGACGACTTCGTCGCCCGTTTTAAAGTCGAATTTCACGCGCGGCTGAGTCACTTTGCTTCCCGCGATCTCCACGGCGTTACTTTGGATCAAGCGACGTGCTTCCGAAGTCGACGGCACAAGCTCGCAATCTTTCAACAACGCCGCGACGTCGACTTCATCGTTAAAATGAGTCGCCGGCACGCGAAACTCTGGCATCTGATCCGGCAGACCTTTGTCGACGAAGATGCGATTAAATTCCTCAACCGCCGCTTCGCCGGCAGCCGCCCCGTGGTAACGAGCCACGATCTGCTTAGCGAGTTCAACTTTGACGTTACGAGGATTGAGCCGGCCTGAACGCATCTCGGTCTTTAAACGCTCAAGCTCCGAAACCGATACATCGGTGAGGAGCTCGTAGTAACGCATCATCAACTCATCGGAGATCCGCATCGTCTTGCCGAACATATCGCGAGGCGTGTCTTCAAAGGCGATGTAGTTATCAAGACTCTTCGACATCTTGTTCACGCCGTCGAGGCCTTCAAGGAGCGGCGTCGTCAAAATGCACTGAGGCTCTTGCCCGTAGGACTTCTGGAGATCACGACCGACGAGCAAGTTGAAGCGTTGATCGGATCCACCAAGCTCGACGTCAGCGCGAAGTGCTACCGAGTCGTAGCCTTGAACGAGAGGATACAAGAACTCGTGGATCGCAATCGGCGTCCCCGACTTGTAGCGCTTCTCAAAATCGTCGCGCTCAAGCATGCGCGCCACGGTGTATTGCGAAGACAGGCGAATGAAATCAGCCGGCGACATCTTGTCAAACCAAGAAGCGTTCCACGCAAGCTCGCTCTTTTTCTCATCGAGGATGCGGTAAGCCTGCTTCACGTACGTTTTTGCGTTTTCGTTGATCGTCTCGCGGCTCAGCGGAGGACGAGCTTCGTTCTTGCCCGAAGGGTCGCCGATTTGCGCCGTGAAATCGCCCACCAAAAAAATCACCTGGTGACCGAAGTCTTGAAACTGCTTCATTTTGTTCATGAGCACAGAGTGCCCTAAGTGGAGATCAGGCCGCGTAGGATCGAATCCCGCCTTCACGCGCAGAGGCTTGTTATCGCGATAAGCACGCTCAAGTTTTTTGAGCATCTCTTCTTCGGAAACAAGATCGACGATCCCTTTTTTCAGCTCTTTAAGCTGCTCACTGGGCGTTGCGGGAAAATGAGCCATGAGTTCCTCTCTTAGCGCGCGTGTTCGATGACGCGGACTTCACGGACAACGGTGACTTTAACTTGGCCGGGATAACTCAACTCACGTTCGATCTTGCGAGCGATATCGTAAGAGAGCATCGAGGCCTGTTCATCCGTGACTCGGCTCGACTCAACAAGAACGCGCAACTCTTTTCCGGTCTGTACGGCGAACGTGCGCACAACACCGTCGAAGGAGTTTCCGATCGACTCCATGTCTTCCATGCGGCGAATGTAAGAATCCATCGACTGGCGACGAGCACCAGGACGCGAATTCGAAAGAACGTTTGCCGCCTGAACGAGAAACGCCAGCACCGAGCTCGGACGCTCATCATCGTGGTGCGCACGAACAGCGTGGCAAACTTGTTCGTTCTCGCCGTATTTTTTGAGGAACTCCGCACCCGTGATCGCGTGCGAGCCTTCGACCGTGTGATCAAGACCTTTACCGATATCGTGCAGAAGTCCCGCGCGACGAGCACGCTTCACGTCAACCCCGAGTTCCGCCGCCATCATGCCGGCAAGAAAGCCAACTTCGATGGAGTGTTGAAGAACGTTTTGCGTAAGCGTGTGACGGTATTTGAGTCCGCCAAGAACTTTCACGATCTCGGGGTGAACGCCAGCGAGACCCAATTCGAAGACCGCTTTTTCTCCGTCTTCTTTCATGATCTTGAAGATTTCTTTTTTCACCTTCTCGATCACTTCTTCGATCCGCGCCGGGTGAACGCGGCCGTCTTCCATCAACTTCTCGAGAGCTTTGCGAGCCACTTCGCGACGAACGGGATCGAAGCTTGAAATCACAACCGCTTCGGGCGTCTCATCGACGATCAGGTCGACACCGCAAGCCGCTTCGAGGGCGCGAATATTCCGGCCTTCGCGACCGATGATCTTACCCTTCATCTCTTCGTTCGGGAGATTGATTACGCTCACCGTCCGCTCGGATGTGTACTCACCCGCGTAGCGCGCAACCGCCATCGCGATGATGCGCTTGGCTTTTCCGTCGGCTTCCGCTTTCGCTTCCTCTTCGATTTCGAGAGCGCGCTTAGCTGCTTCGGTACGCGCATCTTGCGTGAGCGCATCGATCATCTCTTTCTTCGCGTCCGCCGCCGAGAGACCCGATGCCGTTTCGATTCTCGCGCGCAGCTCATCTTGCTTCCGCTGAGCTTCGAGTTCGAGTTCAACCAGGCGCTTTTCCGCGATCTTCAACTTCTCATCGCGTGCGGCGATTTCTTGAAGTTTCGTTTCGAGCTCCGCTTCTTTTCCCTGAAACTCTTTTTCGAGCTTCGCTTCTTTATCGACGAGGTTTTTTTCTTCCTGCTGCAGCTTTTGCTTCTGCTTTTGGATATCGTTCTCAGCGGTCTTGCGGGCGCGCGCTTCGAAATCTTTCGCCCGTTGTTTGGAGTCGCGATCAATGCGCTGGGCTTCGGAGCGCGCTTTCGTCAGGGTGCGCTCGGCTTCGTCTTCGGCGCCTTTTTTCGTTTTCTCATCGCGCATGCGTTTCATGTAGATAGCGCCGACGGCGCCGACGAAGAGGCCGATGATGGCCATCAGGACTGGAACAAGAATCTCGTTCATGAGGACTTCCTTTCCGACAAGACGTCGGATTGCGGGCCGCTCTCGCGGCCGAACAGGCGGGATTGGGTCACGACCCAATCCATCGGGATGTCGAAGCTCTCGACCGCGATCTCGTCTTCCGAAATCTGCAGATCGTGCGCGACGCCGATTTTCAATGGTTGAACATGGTTGTTGGATTCAATCTCGGCCAAAGCGCGGTCGTAATAACCGCGACCTCTTCCGAGGCGGTTGCATTTCTTGTCGAAGGCGAGCGCTGGGATCACGAGCCCAACGAGTTCCTTCATCGCGACTTTGTCGGCGCGAGAAGGCTCAGGCTCCAAGATTCCCCAGCGGCTCAACGAAAAACTTGTCTGCTCATGCGGGCGGTAGAACGAGATATGTTCGCCCTCAACGCGCGGATAGACCCAGTCGATCTTTTCGAGAGATTTGATAGCAGGTCGGATGTCGGGTTCAAAACCCGTCGGCTGAAAACCGGCCCAGCAACCTGACTGACGACTGAGCAGTCGCGTGAGGCGCGCATTCAACGCTTGAAGCGCCGATGCGTTTTCGAGCGCAGCTTCCGATCCCCCTTTGAGAAGGGCGCGAAAAGCTTGGCGCAGTTCCGGTTTCGATTTCATGAAAGTCCCCAAAAAATTCTGGGGGCTAATGCGAATCAGTGGCGAGTCGGGATTTCAAAGGCAAAGCCCTCACGAAACCGTGAGCGTAGCTATGTGCCTATCAATCAAATAACCGAATCTCAGTATCGGATGCCGAATGCGCGAGAGTTTTCGTTATACGTCCAGGTTCGACTCTCGAGGACTATGCATCTCACCAGTGGAATCTTCTTCTTGCTGGTTTGCTTCGAGCTTCTTCTCAGCTCGTTCACCGTTCGTTTGGAGCCCCGTCATGCGAGAACTCTCCAACTCCGTGATCACCTTGAGTGCTTTCGACTCAAGTTTCTCGAGCTCCTGTTTCGCTTTGCGCTTGAGCATCAGATACTCTTCCGCCAGATGCAGAGACGCGAGGATCGCGGCATTCTGAATCGAACCGGTCTTTGTGAGAGGAAGGGCTTCGCGGACTTTACCGTCGACGAGGGCCACCAGTTCGTTCACGGTCTCATCATCGTGGGCGGACTTCAAACGCAGAGGAACACCCGCGATGACGACTTCGAAGAGTCGCGCGCGGGGCTCGCCGTCTTGAACCGCGCTCTCAGCTTGCGAAGCAAGGGAGGCGCCGGCCTTTGCGGCATGAGTGATCTCGGTTTTCGGAGATTTCTCAATCATGTCCAAACACTACGCTAAAAACTGAACCTCGTGGAGTCCATTTTCTGAGTGCGTGGCAAAAATAAACAGATAAGTGCGAATCGCGGCGCGCAACAGATGTCGAGATCAAAGCCGTTAGCCACCGCCCCGCGAGACCATCTTAGATGATCGAATCGACGAACTCCTGAGACGAGAAGCGTCGCAAATCGTCGATTCCCTCACCGACTCCGATCAGTTTGATCGGAAGCTTCAATTCGTGCGCAAGACCTACCGCAACTCCACCTTTTGCTGAACCGTCGAGCTTCGTGAGCACAACGCCGGTCACGGTCAAGGCTTGGTGGAACTCGCGAGCCTGAATGAGCGCGTTCTGACCTGAATTTGCGTCCAAAACGAGCAACGTTTCATGGGGAGCCTCGGCGATGAGCTTCATGAGAACCCGCTTCATCTTTTTGAGTTCTTCCATCAGGTTCTTCTGGGTATGCAGACGCCCTGCAGTATCAATGATCACCACATCAAAGCCGTTACTCTTTGCGCGCTCGACCGCTTGGTAAGCGACCGCACTCGGATCGGTCACGCCGTCGGGGCTGAAAATTTCAACTTGAGCTCGCTCCGTCCAAATCTTGAGCTGATCACCCGCCGCAGCGCGGAAGGTGTCGCCGGCCGCGACCAAAACTTTGCGACCCGACTTTGCAATCCGGCTCGCGAGTTTTCCGATCGTTGTCGTTTTTCCGGCACCGTTGACCCCAACCACCATGAGCACGGCGGGCTTGAGATCCCAAATCTTCAGGTGCTCAAGACCCTCGATGTAGTCTTCGCTTCCGTGGTGAGAGTGTTGATCCGTCTCGACAACGCGGAGATGACGACCTTCGGCGGTGTCTTCGTTCGTAACGAGGGCTCCATCAACGGTGCCGAAGATCATGAGCATCTCGTCTTTCAAAGCCAAACGTACGGCTTCGAAACCTTCGGACCCGTTGCTCTTCACGCGTGCTTCGACTGCTCCCAACAGACGCTGAACCGTCTGTGGACCAAGATCCGACGTATAGAGAATCTCTTCGAGCTGCTCGAGTTCATCGGGCGTGAAGGTCGGCTTGGAGCCAAAGAGACTCTTGATGCGACCGAAGAAGGATGAGCGCGTATTTGCGAGTGCACTTTCGAGAGGTTTTCCGCGATCACGTTGAATCTCTTCAATCGTGTGCGGCATCGGCGGCGGCGAAACTTTTGACGATCCACCCGGAAGAGTCGCTAAATCGGCAGGAGCATCATCTGCGGGAATCTCCTGCAGCGGGCGCGCTGGCTCCGCGTTCAAACGATCCGTCAATGCCTCTGGGTAGGCGGTTCCGGCGAGCGTGCTTTCGTGAGGCGACCGCGGCGGGGGTGTGTGGAGCAAATCCGTCGGGCGACGATTGCCGCGAATAAGTTTGACTCCGACGAACGCCAAGAGCGTCAGGAGGACAACCCCGATCGCGACCAAAATATAAAAAGAATCGGGACCGAAAAGCGATTCCACAGCTTCCATCTCGTGCACTCCAAACAATTCAGTTTTTTTTCAAAAACCGGCGCCATCCTAAGGGCGCCGCGCCTAGCGGTCAAGAACGCCCCGAGTGTGTGTTCAGAGGGATAAATATCGGCGACTTACGACCGTTATACCTTCGTTCGTTAACAACTTAAGCATGGGTACCAGGTACCTTTTGCTCGTTCGGTCGATTGGGAATGAGCCCGACGGACCGACCATCTTTCGATCACTAAAAACCCGACAGGGTGAAAAGGAGACCTCATGGAAGACCAAAACAAGTTCCAGAACAACGATCTCTCGAACTCGACTCCTGAACAAAAAGAAGGCCTTCGCGACCGCCTCGGCGACGCGATCGAAAAAGTTGGCCACAAGATTTCGGAAGCTGGCATGCCCGGCGTTGGCCAAAAGATTCATGACCTCGGCGATAGCCTCGAGAAGAAACACGACAACCCCGATCACCCGCACGACGTGTAATCCACGCTAGCTTCTAGCGAGGACGGAAAAAGAAAACGCCCCGGCGATGAACCGGGGCGTTTTGCTTTTTGCGGTGGAGGACTTTTCTGTCAGGTTTCAGGGCGAAAATTAGAGACGGAACGGAGCGCTGACCGTGATCATCCACGTCGTCGACTGCGCATCCGTCACGGCCGTTGAGCTGGAGCTGATATCAGATTCGCCGCCCGCACCTTTAAACTTGCCGTATTTATTGAGAAGAAGCTCAAGGTTGAGCGCGACAAACGGGAGTCCCGTGAAGCCAGCACCCAGCTTAAAGTTTGTTCCGCCCGAGAACTTTTCATCGACGCTCTTCTTCAGCGTCAGCTCGTTCATCAGACCGTAGCCTGCGTACGCCTGGAGCAAAGGGACTTTTACGCCGACAACAGCATACAAGTTGCTGCCTGTGTACGTACCATCTACTGAGCTTGCGCCCGAGGGCTTTTCGCTATTTTTATAAGAGCCGTTCGACAAGCTGTAGTCAGCAGCGAACCAGAGAAGCGGCATCGCGTAACCTACTCGGCCACCAAATGTCGTGCCGGCCATCGTATCGGAGTAGCTGCCCGACACTCCGAAGGGCGTGTTCTTCGCAGTTCCTGCACCAACGCCGATGTAAGGCTCAAGGAGCAAATCGGCTTTTGCCGGCAAAGCCATCATGGTAAGAGCGGCGATTGCTAGTGACGAAAGTGACTTTAGAGACGGGCGCATGAAACGCATCGGTTTCCTCCTGAAGATTCTGTCCTCTATCAAAATCCGATTAAGCAGGATCCACAAGGCCGGATGCTTGATTTCGCGTTCTCTTCGCTCCCTATCTGGATCAGGGTCTAGGCGCCACGTTCAGAATCCCCAACCGCCGCGGTTTAACCGGATCGCTAAAGCGAGTTGAAGAAGAAAACTCACGACCATAAAAACGGACAGTGCTGCATACAAAAAGATCCTCGTGGATCTTCGTGCGGAGTGTTTGGCCATCATCAAAACCGGCAAAATCAGGATCGCGACCAATGGCCAATCGTAACGGAAAACACTTCGCCAAAAAGCCTGGTTCCGCGAAAAGGCTGCGATCGCAACAACTGTTGCAAGCAGTAGCCACTCTTTTCGGCGCACGAGCCAAACACAGACGCCGACGAGAAGGAGAGTCGAAGCTACAGGCAAGACAGTCGACTGCAGCCAAAGCCACATCTTCGTCGGCTGCGCGGCCGAAGGAGGATCGAAAAGTTCCTGAAGGTGGTAGACGAGCCCGGTAAAGAAATAGCCGCGAGGCATTTTGAAAACGCGCTGAGCATCTAGAAAGTAAAAGGGCTGCTTCGTAACGAGGTAATTCGCCGTTACGTAGAGACCAAGCGTTGCGAGCACGGAAGCGGCAAACCAACGACGAAAAGCCGCCCAGATTAAAAGCGCGTACCCCGTAATTCGAATCCACGGAGCAAAAAAAGCGCCGATTCCTCCGGCGGCTTTCCATCCCCAGTGAAGAGTTTTCGGATTTGCGAGCGCAATCGGCATCAAAAGCCAAAGCCATGCGTAGAAGAGCGCATCGGAGTAAGGCATGAACGCGTAGAAAGCTGCGGGATAGGAAAGTTGAAAAACGAAGATCCACCAGACCGGAACTTGGAACCGTTTACCTATGAGTTCACTTGCCGCGACACTTCCGACGAAGAAGAAAATCGTATTGAGGATGAGTGCGATCAAGTTGAACGGTTGACGAGTGACTTCGGAAATTGAGCCGGTGATCCACGAGAAGCCCGGCGGAAAAACGAGCGTCGTCGGATCTTTGCCGTAGCCCTCGTTCCAAATGCGAAAGTACCAGACAGCATCCCAGCGGTGCCAGCCGTCGACCCACTTCGGAAAATCTTTGGGTCCATCGGTGAACCAAAAAACAGCCGCAAACCACAATGCATAAATCGCGATATAAAAGCCCAACCGATTTTTGAAAAGGTCAACGATCAAGCTGGGCGTTGGATTTTCGGGAGCAGTGAGATCAGCGGGCGTCATGGTCCTCTCGCCCGCCTATCCTCGTCGGCCTCTCCCGAATCGTCAATGCTGATAGCAGTCGGTGATCGTGTCTCCCCGCTTGGCCATCGAGAAAACGGCCGCGTACGTCCACGTGCAGGCTTCGGTCGCGCAAGTTGTGGTCTTGCGAATTTTAAGTTTCGAAGGGCAATCCGCGATGTCGCCTGAAACCCTCTGTCCATCGATCGTAAAATCGATCACGCGGACATGGCTGCCATCCTCCAGATTTTTATCGCTCACGATTTTCGCTTTGTCCGGAATCGAAATCGAGTTGGCGTGGCGGAACAGGCTTTTGACAGCCTTTTTCGTTGTCGAAGTCGAATTTTTAAAACCGTAACCGAGAGCGAGCTGCCCGAGATCAAAAGAGATCGCTTCTTTACCGGCGAGTTCGACATCCGCAGCTTTCGCGTTTGCGGATATGAGCAAGAAGATCAAGGATGCGCATGCTAGGTGTTTCATAGTGGGTCCTCCTGGGCGCCTAAACTACTCACACGGATCAAGCTCGGTCGAGTGAATAAATTTTGTTTAAACACCACGACTTGACGAAATGTCCCGCCCCAAAAACAAAAAGGCGAGCTGGTTTCCCAACTCGCCTTTTCTTGTCTCAATCGATTTAGCTATTAAGCGGTGATCGCCGCTGCATCACCCAAGTTGACCGAAACCATCTTGGAGACACCTTTTTCCTGCATCGTAACGCCGTAGAGTTTGGATGCGACTTCCATCGTGTACTTATTGTGCGTAACGACGATGATCTGCGAACGCTTTGCCATCTCTTTAACGAGGTCATTAAAGCGGAAGACGTTTGCGTCATCAAGCGGAGCATCGACCTCGTCAAGCAGACAGTAGGGCGAAGGCTTCACGAGGAAGATCGAGAAGATCAACGAAACCGCCGTGAGAGCTTTTTCTCCGCCGGACAGCAAAGTCACATTCTGCATCTTCTTTCCGGGGGGCTTCGAGACGATATCGATCCCCATCTCGCCCTTCTCGGGGTCTTCGACGAGAATCAAGCTCGCCTCACCACCACCAAAGAGAACCGGGAAGACTTTCGTAAAGCGCTCGTTGACTTGCTCAAACGTCTCGCGGAATCGCTTCGCGCAAATACGGTTGATGCGGTCGATGACCTTCTTCAACTGCTCTTTTGCGTCGATCAAATCCTGCTGCTGCTTTGAGAGGAACTCGTAGCGCTTTGCGACTTCGTCATACTCTTCGATCGCCGAAAGGTTAACGTCACCGATGCGCGCAACCTTTTCGCGGAGATCTTTCAACGTCGCTTCGGCTTCTTTCACATCGCCTTCGCGGTCGCGGTAGCGTTCCGCAATCTCGGCAAGATCGAGAATGTAGCGCTCGCGAATTTGTTCCGTTAAGTGGAACTCTTTCATGCGCGCTTGTTCCAAGTGCAACTTCGCATCGTTCATGCGCGCTTGTAGCTGGTGGCGAGTCGACATTTGGCCGGAAAGCGCTTTTTCAATTTCGCGCAAGCGGGCCTGGATTTGTTCGAATTCATCGCGCTGAGCAGAAACTTCTTTTGAAGCTTCTTCCGTACGACGGATCAAATCCTCAAGCTGGACTTTGCGTTCTTCCAAGAGGACTTGGTTTGTCGACATGCTTTCGGTCGACTTCTCGCTCTCCTCGCTCATGCGCGAGAGAGTCGATTGAACTTCGTCAAACGAGCGCGAAAGCATCTGCTCTTGACGCTCGAGACCTTCTTTTTCCGAAGTCTTCGTCGCCGACAAAACTTGAAGGCGCGTCACTTCTTCTTGGAGGTCATCGATCCCGTTTCGCGCGATGAGAAGCTCTTGGTTCAAGCTCTCTGTCGTCTGCTCAAGCTCAGCTTTGCGAGCGCGCAGATCTTCAAGGCGCGTTTCGAGTTCGCCCAATTCGTTTTGACGAGTTTCTTTTTGGCTCGTGAGAGAATGAACGTCGCGCTCCTGGCGGCTGATCGCTTGGTTGGCGTTGTTCAACTCGCGCTCAGCTTGGTCCAAGTCTTTCTTTAGACCCGCGAGCGTGATTTCTTTTTCCGTATTGCGCTTTTGCGCAGCTTCAAGCTCAGCAATGAGGGTGCGGAGGCTCTCTTCAAGTTTCTTGAGCGAAGCTTGGCCGAGAGCGAGTTTTCCTGCCCATTCATCTTTCTGCAGCGAGAGTTCTTTGATCTCGCGGCGACGCTTGAGCATACCGGAATCAGCACTCTCCGCCGTACCTCCGGTGATCACGCCGTCAGCCGAGAGAAGATCGCCTTCTTTCGTAACGAACGTCCACTGCGGGAAGTTTTGGCGCAGCTCAAAAGCCGTTTGAAGATCATCAACAACGGCTACGTTCTCAAGCAAACGGCCCACTACGTTTTGGAAACGATCTGGTGTCCGCACGATGTCTTTTAAGATCGCGTTGACTTGCGAAGCTTCCAAACGTGGGGCTTCGATCTCAACCGTCTGCAAGCCGCCAGCAACGAAGCTCGAGCGACCTTTCTTTTCTTCTTTCAAGAAGCTCACCGCCGACAATGCCGAATCGGGATTGTCGGAAAGGAGCATCTGAAGACGAGGGCCAAGTGCGGCTTCCATCGCGAGCTCGTACTCGGCCGGAACTTCCACAACTTCCGCCACCGGGTGGAACTGCTGAGCTTCTTGGCGCTGACCTTCGGGCACTTGCTCAAGTTTTTGACGCTGCCAGAACATGACGGATTTAACGCCCGCTTCGAATCCTTCGAAGTTATTGGCAAGGTTTTCCAAACCGTACAAGCGAGACGTCACTTCGTTGAGCGAGTCTTTGAACTGTTCAACTTCCGTGCGGCGAGCCGCGATCTGCTGATTGAGCGATGCTTTGTTCGCTTCGAACGACTCGACGTCGCGAGCGAGATCGAGCTGCTCTTGGCGCTCTTTTTCGAGCTCGTTCCAGACTTTTTTGCGGCGGCCTTCGAATTCAAGGCGCTTCTCGAGAAGTTCTTCCAAGATCGCGCGGGCTTCGCCCTCACGCTCTTCGATCCCTTCGATCGCTTCGCGCATCGATGTGACGCGCGCTCCGATCGCCGACTCCCCTTGTGAAACCGTGAGGAGTTCGCGGCGAGCGTCGGTCAACTCGTGGTCGATCTCTTGGATGCGAGACGACGACTCATCGAAAGTGGCTTTCTTCGTTTCGTACTCGCTCTTAAGAGCAAGGGCTTCTTCACGAATCGTTTCGAGGCTATCGCGAATGCGGTCCAAATCCGCTTCGAGGATTTCGCGACGCGTTTGGTTCTCGCTCAGAAGAGATCCCGTCATCTCTTTATTCCGACGAGCTTGTTCGATCTCGAAGCGAAGCTCTTGGATCTCGCTCTCCGCTTGTTGAACTTGGTTGCGGAGAACCAAGTGCTGAGCCTGCTTGTCGTTGACGGTTGTTTCTTTTTCCGTGAGCTGCGTGCGCAGAGTCTCGACCTCGACCTCTTGGCCGCTGACGTTGGACTGCGCTTCGATTTCGGCAGCTTCGGCTTCCGCGAGTTCCCGCGCCGAACGATCCGAGATCTCTTTAATGTCGAGATATTGCTTAGACGAGAGCCAGAGATCGAGGTCTTCGATCTCACGCTTCAAATTGCGATAACGTTCAGCTCGTTGAGCTTGGCGTTGGAGGCTGTCGATCTGACGCTTCAATTCGTTCACGATGTCATGGAGACGAACCAAGTTTTGCTCAGTTGCGATCAACTTCCGTTGCGATTCGCGCTTACGGACTTTGAACTTCGTGATCCCCGCGGCTTCTTCGATGAGCATGCGGCGATCTTCAGGCTTCGCCGTGATCATCTGACCGATGGCGTTCTGCTGGATGATCGAGAAGCCTTTGGCACCCGCACCCGTATCCATGAAGATCTCTTGGATATCGCGCAGACGCGCGGGCTCTTTATTGACGAAGTACTCAGATTCGCCGGAACGGTGCAGACGACGAGTCACCATGATCTCAGAGTGCTTAAGGTACTGAACCGGGAAAGGTCCGCCGTCATTTTCAAGCGTCAGCGAAACTTCGCACATGCCGAGCGGCGCGTAGCCTTCAGCTCCGGCGAAGATGACGTCTTCCATCGACGAGCCGCGAAGGTGCTTGGCCGACATCTCGCCCATAACCCAAGTGAGGGCATCTACGATGTTCGATTTACCGCAGCCGTTGGGTCCAACAATCCCTGTGATCCCCGTGTCGAAGTGAATGACCGTACGGTCTTTGAAAGACTTAAAGCCAATGATCTCAAGCTTTTTAATACGCAAAGCTCAACCCCTCTTAATGGCCCTCTATGTGGCCACACGCGTTCCCCAAAGCATGAAACCTTCTCCGCTTGTTCGTTCCTTGAAAAGCGAGAAGGTCAAACGCCTCGGGCTTCGATCCCGAAAAGCTATACAAAAGTCGATATCGATAGTTCAAAAAAAGAGGCTTCTTATGGAGAGCCTCAGATCCAACCTTCATTAGGGAGAAAGCGTGCCCGCGCAGAATCGAAGTTGGGGATCAATGTCCCGCGGATTTCTGCGCCAACGCCGCTTGTGCCGCAGCCAAGCGTGCGATCGGAACGCGGTAAGGAGAACAGCTCACGTAATCGAGCCCCGCCTTCTGGAAGAAGTGGATCGATTCCGGATCGCCGCCGTGCTCGCCGCAAACCCCGACCTTCAAATCTTGTTTCCCGCGACGCCCGAGGTCAACCCCCATTTTCACGAGTTTGCCAACGCCGACTTGGTCGATCGTCACGAACGGATCTGCCTTGAAGATGCCTTCGGAGACGTAGCTTCCGAGGAATCGCGCAGCGTCGTCACGCGAGAGACCGAGCGTCGTTTGCGTCAGATCGTTCGTTCCGAAGCTGAAGAAATCAGCATGCTCGGAGATCTCGTCTGCCGTCACGGCTGCACGAGGTAGCTCGATCATTGTTCCGACCATGTATTGGAAGGCCACGCCCTGCTCGGTTTGAACAGCGATGACTTCTTTTTCGACGAGCTCACGAAGTTTTGCGAGCTCGCTATCAACGCCGACGAGGGGGATCATGATTTCCGGCACGAGGGTCATGCCTTCTTTCACGAGTTGACTTGCGGCTTCGGCGATCGCGCGCGTTTGCATGATATAGATCTCAGGGTACGTGATCGCCAAACGGCAACCGCGGTGACCAAGCATCGGGTTGAACTCATGCAAGCTCTTTACGCGGTGGCGGAGCTTTTCGAAATCGACGTTAATCTTTTGCGCTAGCTCTTTTGTTTCTTCGTCCGTGTGAGGAACGAACTCGTGGAGCGGCGGATCCAGAAGACGAATTGTTACCGGGTAACCTTTCATCGTCTTGAAGAGTTCCAAGAAGTCTTGGCGCTGCATCGGGAGAAGCTTTTCGAGAGCTTCTTCGCGCTCAGCTTTGTTATCTGCCACGATCATCTCGCGCATGGCAGTAATACGATCCGCGCCGAAGAAC
>SXGS01417424.1_pt1 | contig 48837 bp, 47 predicted proteins | sample 3174681 | NCBI WGS metagenome assembly SXGS01 (sample SAMN11356861, study PRJNA531348) | freshwater metagenome | isolation source: freshwater sample F1-80 | place: China: Fuxian Lake, Yuxi | collected 2017-12-25
CAGGCCGGTGACCAGCGCGACATGGCGCGGTCCCCGCGGGCGGGGCAGCGCGGCGAGCAGATTGCGTACCATCGCCCCATTGACGCGGATATTCTCCGCCTCGCTATCCTGTCGCAGCCAGGTGGTGATGAACACCGCATCGGGCGCGACATCGCGCAGCGCGGCCTTCGTCGCGGCCGCATCCTGCAAGTCGGCGACGACCGGGCGCACGCCGGGCTGACCGGTCGGACGCCGGGCCAGCCCGTGCACGGTCCACCCCTGTTCCACCAGCAGCCGCGCCGTTGCGCTGCCGACGATCCCGCTCGCGCCCACCACCAATGCCGTCTTCGTCATGCCTGTCTCCTTGTCGGAGCCCGAGCTAGGCATGGCCGCACCGGCTTTGTAGACGGCACTATGTCCACCCCCAGGCACCAGAAGGTAACCACATGCGACCCGGAACGCCCGACGAGGCCTGGCGTGAGGATTGCGCGCCGCGCCGCGTGCTCGAACTGTTCGCGACCAAATGGACCAGCATGGTGCTCCACACGCTCCACGCCCGCCATGACGGGGTCGCGCGCACCGGCGTATTGCTGCGCAGCCTGCCGGGCATATCGAAGAAGATGCTGACCCAGACGCTGCGCGACATGGAGGCGAGCGGCCTGCTGAGCCGGCATGTCGAAAGCGTCATGCCGCCGATGGTCGAATACCGCCTGACGCCGCTGGGCCAGCGCTTCGTCGAACCGGTGGAGCTACTCTACGCCTGGGGCCGCGCCAACCCGGACGCGCTCGACCAGCTCATTCCCCGCCCGCGTTCGCGGCGCGGGTGATCGCCGACACGCGGAGAACGTTCAGAACAGCCCGCCCGTCCCCCTCCACGGGCACCAGCGGACCGCCGGAGCCGGGCTGGCACGCCGTCAGCCACAGGGCGACCGCGTCGACGGCCATAATCCTTCTCGCCATCAACGTGGTCAAAACGGAATGGCCCCGCTGCGATAGAGAGCGATGACCTGATCCCGGTCGACACGATCGCGGCGCCGGTCGATCTCCTGATCCCCGAAGCGACGGTGCAGGGGCGCGTCGTCGACGCCCACAATCTGCTCCTGACCTTCGAATTGATGCGCCGTCAGATCATAGCGCCAATCGCCGACCGCGACCCAGAAGTGGTGCTCATAAGGCTCTGCGCTCATCCCCATGATCAATTGCGCGTTCGAGACGCCATATCTCTCCTCGATGAGAAACAGCAGGATCAGCGAGACGCTTTCGCAGCAATTGTGCGGATAGGATGAGCGAAAGGGATAATCCAATGTCCCTTCCCGCCGGTTCACATCCAGAAAGTCCGCCAGCCTCCGGACCGATGCGTCGAGTGCGCCTATGGAAAAGTGCGCCATCGCTGGTTTCCCTTCCGTTTGAACGACGCCCGTTACACCCGATAGGCACGCACGAACGCGGCGATATGCTCCGCCAGGAACGCCTCCTGGTCGAGCGGACGGGTCTGGGTGCCGCCCAGTTCCTGCTGATGGAAATGCGCGATGACCAAGGGCGACAACAGGCCGATCGCGGCGGTGCGCGTGCAGCCGGGGCGCATTTCGCCGCAGTCCTGATGCTGGTGCAGGCGGGTTTCGATCGCCAGGATCGTCGGCTCCAGGATTTGGAGCAGATAGGCGGGGCCGAGCCGGTCGTGGCGCAGCCCTTCGCGCAGGCCCATGGCGTGCAGCTCCGACACGCCCATCGCCAGCCCGACCATGATCGCGCGCACCAATATGTCGATCGACTCAGCAAAGGGGCGGTCGGCCAGTCGCGCCTGCACCAGATGGGGTTCGCCGACAATGCGGAAATCCTCCATCACCGCGACGATCAGGTCGTCGCGCCGCCCGAAATAATGCCGCACCGTCGGCACCGTCACGCCCGCCTCGGCGGCCAGCTCGCGCAGGCTGGGCGGGGGCAGATTGCGCGCGGTCAGCCGCTCGCGAAAGCGGCGCAACAGCTCGGCGCGCTTTTCGGCATGGCCGCTGCTCCGGGCGCCCTTCGTCTTTGCCATGGCCGGTATGTGACAGAGGCACGGAGGCGGGGCAACCACCGCACCATTATTCTATTGCATGTGATATAGAATATGACATGATCGTCATGTCAGCCATGGGAGTGCGGCATGAACGGGCGATTTGGCGATATTGATCCGGGAGCGGGGCGGGACCATGGCGGTGCGGCCCCGCTAGCCGTGCTGGGCGCGGCGATCTTCCAGATCCTGACGCCGACCCTGCCGCTATTAGGCATCGGCCGGCCGATCGGGGACCAGTCGGCCTCGGTGCAGACGCTGATCACGCCCGCCGGCTGGGCCTTTTCGATCTGGTCGTTCCTCTATGCGGGATCGCTGGCCTATGCGGTCTATCAGGCGCTGCCGGCGCAGCGCGACAACCGCCTGCTGGCGGGCTTGCGCTGGCCGAGCGTCGGGGCCTTTCTCGGCAATGGCCTCTGGGCGCTCTATACCCAGCTCGACGAGCTGACCTTTATATCTGTGCTGATCATCGCGACGACGCTGACCTGTCTGGTGTCCGTCTATCGCCAGTTGGCGGATGCGACCCAACTGACTCGGGGCGAGCGATGGTTCGTCGCGCTGCCGCTGAGCGCGCTGACCGCCTGGCTGACTGCGGCCACGATCGTCAACATCGCCGCCAGCCTCAATTATCATGGTTTCGCGCCCGAGATGGATCGCACTATTCTGGCCGGTGCGGTCATCCTGACGGGCGGCGTCATCGCCTCCACCGTGATCCGGCGGGGGGCCGGAAATCCCTGGTACGCGCTGGTCTTTCTCTGGGCGCTGGCGGGGATCAATGCCCGCAGCGGACAGTTCGCGGTGATCGCCGCGAGTTGCGCCATCGCCGCGCTGGCGGTGATCGTCACCACCGTCTTCGGCCTGCGCCGGCCCTACGCGCGCGCCCACTGGTTCGGCACCACGCCCGGTCGCGAGGGCTACTGAGCATGCGCGCCGTCCCGATCCTGTTCGCGCTGCTCGTCGCCCAGCCGGCTCTTGCCCAGACCGCCGGCCATCCCGCCGGTCCGCCCGGACGCCCGGTCCCCCCTCGCGACGAGGGGTGGAGCGTGACGGTCGGCGCCGCCTTCGTCGTCAGCCCGGTCTGGCAGGGGTCGCGCGACACCGCGCTGTCGCTCTTCCCCGACCTGCGCGTCCGCTACAAGGACAGCCTCTTCGCCTCGATCCCCGACGGAGTCGGCGGGAACGCGGTCAACCGCGATGGATGGAAGGCGGGGCCGATCGGCAAGCTGCGCTTCGGCCGCAACGAGACGCGCGGCGGATCGCCATTCCTGATCGCCGGGGGCAGTGATGCGCTGATCGGGCTGGGCAATATTGCCGCGGCGTTCGAGCTGGGCGGCTTTGTCGAGAAGCGGATCGGCGCGGTTCACGGCCGGGTCGAGCTACGCCAGGGTTTCGGCGGGCATGAGGGCGTCGTCGCGGACCTGTCGGCCGGCTATCAGCAGCGGCTGGGCCGGACCATCGTCAGCATCGGCCCGCGCGCGAGCGTCGCCAGCAAGGCGTTCATGAACACCTATTTCGGGATCGACGCCGCCCAGTCGCAGCGCAGCGGGCTGGCGCCCTATGCGACCTCGGGCGGGCTGCTCTCTTACGGCGTGGGGACCTCGGTCATCCATCCGCTGAACCGGCGCAGCGCGCTGACGCTGTTCGCCGGGGTCGACCGGCTGGGCGAAAAACCGGGCCATTCCTCGCTGGTCGTCGAGCGCGGCCGGCGGATGCAGACGACCGCCGGCATCGGCTATGGCTTCCGCTTCGGCCGATAGGGAAGGACAGGCGGCTTCATAAGATCGATAATAATTTTTATGTTAAACTACAAAGCCATTCCTCACCAATATCATAGCCCGGCATCAAAACCTGTCTCGTGCCATGGCAACCATTCCCCGCCACGCGCGTCCGGCAAGGGCAACGGGATAAGGATCGACGATGACAGGCACGGCGGTAGTGACGGGCGGCAGCGCGGGCATTGGCCTGGCGACTGCGGAGCGGCTGGCGAAGGCCGGATGGAATGTCGCGATCCTGGCGCGCGACGCCCGGCGGCTGGAGGAAGCACGCGCGATGCTCGCCAAACATGGCGGTCAGGTGCTGGCGATCAGCGCCGATGTCGCCGATGCTGGCGCGGTCGATGCCGCGGCGGACCGGATCGAGCGCGAGCTGGGGCCGATCACCGCCTGGGTCAACAACGCCATGTCGACCGTCGTCGCCCCGGCCGATAAGATCAGCGCCGACGAATATGCGCGCGTGACCGCGACCACCTATCTCAGCCAGGTGCACGGGACGCTGGCGGCGCTGCGCCATATGAAGCCGCGTCGGCGCGGTGCGATCATCCAGGTGTCGTCGGGTCTGGGCATCCGCGCGGTGCCGCTGCAGGCCGCCTATTGCGCGGCCAAGTTCGCCGTGTCCGGCTTCACCGACTCGCTGCGCGCCGAGCTGATCGCCGACAAGGTGCCGGTCACGCTCAGCGTCGTCTATCTGCCCGCCGTCAACACGCCGCAACCCGGCTGGGCGCGCAACCATACCGGGCGCGAGCAGATCCTGCCCGACCCGCTGTTCGATCCCCGGCTCTGCGCCGAGGCGATCGTCACGGCGATCGACAAGCCGGAGCGGGAAATCTGGGTCGGCCGCTCGACCTTCCAGATGGCGGTCGCACAGGCGCTCGCCTCCGGCTTCGCCGATCGCCAGGCAGCGAGCTTCGCCGAGGATCAGTTGGGCGTTCCGATCGGCGCAAAGCCCGGCAACCTGACCGAGCCGGTCCCCGGCCCCGCGCGGATCGATGGCGATGCGACCGACCGCGCGATCGATAGCCGTCGCGAATTCTTCACGTCGCGCCAGCGCGACCTGTTCAAGCTGGGCATCGCCTCGGGCCTGGCGGGGGTCGGCGCGCTCGCGGGATGGGGCGTCTCGCGCCTCACGCTCCCACGTAAGTCCTGATCGACCAAGGAGCCATTCCGATGACCGACCCGACCATACAGACCCGCCAGCGCGAGATCGCGACCGAGCATCTGCTGTTCAAGACGATGGAATATGTCGAGGCGCAGCATCCCGGCCTGCTCGACTTCCTGGAATCCAGCCTCGACCATCTGGGCGACCCGACCCACGGCGCGGACAAGGATGACGATGCGGTGCGCGACATCGCCCGCCGCATGATCACCGGCGCGCGCCGCCAGGGCGTCTAAACCCTCGCCATGGCCCTGCACTTCGTGGGTTTTCGCGGCGACGAATATACCCGCGCGGTGCAGGTCTTCGGCCAACCAGACTTCATCCACATCGGCTGGGACCGCTGGGCCAAAGCGGAGGTGTTCCCGGGCGATGTCGCCATCTTCGCCACCGGCACGGCGGAGGACGAACCGTCCGCCTACAGCTATCCCGATATCCGCGAGGGATAGGCCCCTGCCCTGTCGGTTCGAGACCGCTGCGGACGGTTTCGATGCGATGGTGTCGACCGCACCCATGTTCCAGTTGGATTGGCCAACGCGAGCAGCCTCATGCCGCTTTCCATTTCACCGGGATACGAAGATAGGTGACGCCGTTCGCCTCGGCCTTATCGAAATGACCCGCGCGAATATTGACCTGGATCGAGGGCAGCAGCAGCCTGGGCACGGATAGCCTGGCGTCACGCCGCTCGCGCATAGTGACGAACGTGTCCTCGGTCACGCCGTCATGAACGTGGACGCTCGACCGGCGCTGATCGCCCACCGTCGTCTCCCAGCGATAGTCGTCGCGACCCGGCGCCTTGTAATCGTGACACAGGAACAGCCGCGTCGCGTCCGGCAGCGCCAGCAACCGGCGGATCGACCGGTAAAGCGTACGCGCGTCTCCACCGGGGAAGTCCGCACGAGCGGTGCCATAGTCGCGCATGAACAGCGTATCGCCGACGAACGCCGCATCGCCGATCCGATAGGCGACATCTGCGGGCGTGTGGCCGGGGACGTGCAGCACCTCGACCTCCAACGCGCCGATCGCGAAACGCTCCCCATCCTCGAACAATCGGTCGAAGTCCGATCCATCCGTCTTCAGGTTGTCCATCGCAAATACGGGGCGGAAAATCTTCTGCACGTCGCGGATATGCGCGCCGATCCCGATCCAGGCACCGGTCTGCGCCTTGATGAAGGGGGCGGCCGACAGGTGATCGGCATGGGCGTGCGTCTCCAGCACCATCGCGATCCGCCAGTCCTGCGCGCGGGCGAAGGCGACGATGCGTTCGGCCGAGCGCGTATCGGCGACGCCGCTCGCCATGTCGAAGTCGAGCACCGGGTCGATCACCGCCGCGGTCCGCGTCGCAGGGTCGCCGACAAGATAGCTGCTCGTGTTGGTCGGCTCGTCGAAGAACGCCTCGATGAGGGGCTGGGTCATGATTTCCTCCGTTAGCGCTTGCTAATATATTAGATGATGCTACATAAGCAATATCTAATGGAGTTATGACGATGCTCAAACCGCCGATGGACTTGGCGACCTTCGAGGCGAGGGCCGGACAGGTCGCCGACACGCTGAAGGCGATCGGCAATGCGCGGCGGTTGATGCTGTTGTGCAAGCTGGTCGAGCATGGCGAAGTGACGGTCGGCGACCTGGCCCGCGATGTCGGCCTGTCGCAATCGGCCTGTTCTCAGCACCTCGCCAGGATGCGCGACGAAGGGCTCGTCACCTACCGGCGGGAGAGCCAGACGCTCTGGTACGCCATCGCGGACACCCGCGTCCAAACGCTGCTCGCCACCCTCTATCAGCTCTATTGCAAGGATTGATGCGATGACGCTTGTGACCCTTTCTCCCGCCGATACCCGCACCGCGATCGATGCCGGTGCGCGGCTGATCGACATCCGCGGTGCCGACGAACATGCGCGCGAGCGTATTCCCGGCGCATTGAACATACCACTCGACCGGCTCGGCGATCTGCCGCGCGACGGCCGCCCGGTCGTCTTCCATTGCAGGTCGGGTATGCGCACCGCCGCCAATGCGTCCCAGCTGGGCGCGGCAGCGGGTGGCGCGCCGGCCTATATCCTCGGGGGCGGCATCGCGGCGTGGCGGCAGGCCGGACAGCCCATCATCGCCGACCGGTCGCAGCCGCTGGAGATCATGCGGCAGGTCCAGATCACCGCCGGTGTCCTGGTCGTGTCTGGCGTAGTGCTCGGCACGTTCGTCGCCCCCGGCTTTTTCGGTCTATCGGCCGTCGTCGGCGCCGGGCTGATGTTCGCCGGTGCGACGGGCTGGTGCGGCATGGCCAATCTGTTGCGCGTCATGCCCTGGAACCGGCGCGCAGCCGCTTGAGGCGATCATGGGGAGCGCCGCCATCCTTGCCGCACTTGTGTCGGGCGGCGTCATCGGCCTGATCCTGGGCTTGGTCGGCGGGGGTGGGTCGATCCTCGCCGTGCCGCTCCTGATCTATGTCGTCGGGGTGGGGTCGCCGCACGCCGCGATCGGGACAGCCGCTGTCGCCGTCACGGTCAACGCACTGGCCAGCCTGATGGGCCACGCCCGCGCCGGCCGCGTGAAGTGGCGGTGCGCCAGCGTGTTCGCGGTGTCCGGCATGATCGGCGCGGCGCTGGGTGCGGAACTGGGCAAGGCGTTCGATGGCAAGCGGCTGCTCATCCTGTTCGGGCTGTTGATGATCGGCGTCGGCCTGTCGATGTTGCGCCAGCGCCGCATGGCGGAAGCACCCGATGTACGGCTGACCCGCCACAGCGCCGCGACCCTGCTGCCACGTCTGGTGCCAATCGGGCTGGCCGTCGGGCTGGCTGCCGGGTTCTTCGGAATCGGGGGCGGGTTCCTGATCGTGCCGGGACTGATCCTGGCGACCGCCATGCCCCTGCCCTTCGCCATCGGCACGTCGCTGGTCGTGGTTAGCGCGTTGGGCCTGACCACCGCCACCTCCTATGCGCTGTCAGGGCTGGTCGATTGGCGCATCACCGCGTTGCTGGTCATGGGCGGCATCGGTGGGACGATCGGTGGCATCGCTTTGGGCAAGGTTCTCAGCGGTCGCAAGGGGCTGCTCGAACGGGGCTTTGCCGCCGTGGTCATCGCGATCGGGGCCTACATCGCTGCGTCATCGATCTAAGCCCCCCTTCTCGAATGCGAACGGCCGGTACGTCCGCCGAAGAAGGTCGCCAGTTTCGGTTGAGACGGCCTGGCCGCTTTCCCAAAGCATGCCCCCAGCGGCGCTTTCTGAATACCGGCCATTGGACAGGGCCAAACCCGATGGAACACACGGAACCAAGACCCACCGCACCCATTTTGACAGTATGCTGTCAACTACACCCCAAGCCACATGACCCCCACCACCCCTTCCCGCCAACCGCTCACCCCCCGTCCGTGTCGCTGATCGAACGCTATATCGCGGCCTGGCGGGAGCATGACGTGGCGGGCATTCTCGACACGCTGACCCGTGATTGCCTCGTCATCGAGAGCTTCGGGCCGGTCTATCGCGGCCATCATTGGATCGAACAATGGGTGCCGACCTGGTGCGGAGAGGGCGGGCGAGTCATCGCATGGACGATCCGCGATCTCCGCTGCTTTCCCGACATCGAGGTCGCCGAGTGGCACTTTCACTATAGCTGGCGGGGTGAGGAACAGCGCTTTGACGGATCGACTATCGCTAGGCTCCGTGATGGGAAGATCGCCTATCTGCGCGAATATGCCACGACCGCAGACCTCTATGACTGGCAGGGCCGATTTCGCTGACGCCGTGGGCACGTCCCGATAAGCGCCCTCGACGATGCGCGCGGAACCATCGAAGGCGCAGGCCATTTTGACAGTATGTTGTCAATTCCACCCCAAGCCGCATGACCCCGGCCGCCACATCGGACGTGCGCGAACTCGCGCTGGCGGTGTTCGCCGCCAATGGCCGGCTGGTCAGCGCGGGCAATGAGCTGGTCGCGCATCTCGGGTTGACCAGCGCCTGGTGGCAGGTGCTGGCCGCGCTGCGCTATGCGCCGGGACCGCTGGCGGTGGCCTCCATCGCGCGCAACATGGGGCTGACGCGCCAGGCGGTGCAGCGCATCGTCGATCTGCTGGCCGACCAGAAGCTGGTCGATTTTCGCGACAATCCGCACCATCGCCGCGCGAAGCTGGTGGTGCTGACCCCGGCGGGTGCGGACGCGGTGGCGGGCGCCGAGCAGGCCGTCGCGCCGATCGACCGGGCCATTGCCGAGGGGATCGGCGCCGCGCGCATCCGCGATGCCATCGCCACGCTCCACGCAATGGTCGCGCTGATCTCCGAACGGCTCGACCAGCCCCCCTCCCCTCTCCCCTCCGACGAAAAGGATGCATGACCATGATCCTGATCTCTGGCGCCACCGGCGGCATCGGTGGCGAAGTCTGTCGCCTGCTGCACGAAGCCGGCACCCCCTTCCGCGCCATGGCCCGCCGCCCCGAACAGGTCGAGGCGCTGCGCCAAAAGGGCATGGACGCGGTGCTCGGCGATTTCGATCGGCCCGACACGCTGTCGGCCGCGATGCGCGGCTGCGACGCGCTGTTCCTGATCACTCCGCCCACGCAAAGCCAGTTCGCGCAGGAGACCGGCGCGATCGACGCGGCCAAGCGCGAAGGCGTCCAACGGATCGTCAAGATCTCCGCCTCCGACGGCAATATCCATTCACCGGTGCCCTGGGCGCGGACGCATGCGCGCATCGACCATCATCTGCGCGCCTCGGGCGTCGACTGGACGATCCTGAAGCCCACCGCCTTCATGCAGAATTTCCTGTGGTTCAAGGACCCGGTCGCCAGGGGCCTCCTGCCCCAGGTCGCGGGCAAGGGATCGGTATCCTGGGTCGACACCCGTGACGTCGCGCGCGTCGCCGCGACGGTGCTGACCCAGGACGGCCATGTCGGCGCGACCTATTTCCTGACCGGCCCCGAAACGCTCGACATGAAGGAGGCCGCCGCGCGCCTTAGCGAGGTGACGAAGCGGCGCGTGCGCTATCTGAACCTGCCCAAGCCGCTGTTCGCCGCCCTCCTCCGGTTGACCGGCAATTCGCGCTGGATGACCAGGGGGCTGGTCGTCCAGTTCGCCGATGTGGTGGCAGGCCATCACGACATCGACCCGACCTTCGAGATCGAACGGCTGACCGACCATCCGCCGCGCGACTTCCGGACCTTCGTCCGCGATCACCGCGCGGCCTTTGCGGGCGGGGATGAATAGAAGCCTTCGCGTCATGTCCCTGTAAAGATGGCGCTTCATGAGGCCGCGCTTGGCTCGGCAAACAAGGGATCGGTCGGATGACATGGATGATGGCGGCCGCGCTGGCCCTGGGCGCGGCCCCTGCCCCGGGCCGCGAGACGCCCGCCGATCTGGTCGATCCCCTTGTCGGCACGCTCGCCGATTTCGGCCAGCTGACCCCGGCCGCCGTCGCGCCGTTCGGCATGGTCCAGCTCGGCCCCGACACCGATCCCGCCAACCATGCCGGCTATGACTTCGCCGCCACGCGGCTGCACGGCTTTTCCTTCACGCGCGGGGTTGGGGTCGGCTGTGGCGGCGCGGGTGGCGACCTGCTCGTGTCGCTGCGCAGGGCGGGCAGCATCGGCCCCGCGCCGATGGACAAGCGCAGCGAGCGAGCGCGCGCCGGCCTGTACCGCGTGCGCTATGGCGACGGCGTAACGGCGGAGGCGACCGCGACGCGCGGGGCCGGGCTGCTGCGCTTTTCGGTCGAGCGGACAGGCACGTTCACCCTGCGGCTCGATGCGCAGCACAGCTATGCCAAGCGCGCCTCCGCCACCTGGCACACCATGTCGAGCGAAGACCTACGCGCCGACATGATCGCGGGCACGGTCTGCGATCAGGGCCGTTATCGCCTCTTCTCGTCCAGCCGGCTGACGCTGAACGGCCGTCCGCTGGGCCGCATGGTCACGGTGCAGGGCGGCGTCGCGACGCTGGACCTTACCCTCAAGCGCGGCGATGTGATCGCGCTGGCGACCGGCCTGTCGAGCGTCGACGGCGAGGGCGCCGCCAGCGTCCGGGCCCACGAACTGGGCGATCGCGGGTTGGAGGCTATTGCCGAAGAGACGCGCGCCGGCTGGAACGCCGCGCTCGGCCGCGTCCAGCCGGAGGGATCGCGCGCCGAGCGCGCGCTGTTCTACACGTCGCTGTTCCGCGTGTTCCAGACGCCGGTGGCGATCGACGATCCCGATGGCCGGCACCGCGAGAATGACGGCAGCATCGTGCGCTCGCCCGCCGGCCAGACCCGCTATGCCAGCTGGTCGCTCTGGGACAATTACCGCACGCAATTGCCGCTGCTCGGGCTGCTGCAGCCCGAACGCGCGCAGGACATCGCCCGCTCGCTCGCCGATCTCTACACGCGCGGCAAGGCGCAATGGGCGACGCCGAGCGAACCGTTCCTGACGGTACGCACCGAACATGCCGGGATCGCGCTGCTCGATATGCGGCGCAAGGGGATCGCCGACTTCGACGCCGCGGCCGCGCTGAAGGGGATGGTCGCCGACAGCGCGACGCTGCAACGCGAGACGCCCGACCAGCAGATCGAGGCCGCCTATGACGATTGGGCGACCGCACAACTCGCCCGCGACCTGGGTGACAACGCGCTGGCCGCCCGCTTCCTGACCCGGTCGCAGGGCTATCGGACGATGTGGCGATCGGTGTTCGAGACGCCGGGCGCGGACGGCGACACCGTCAAGGCGCGCGGCCTGTATCAGGGGACGCTGTGGCAATATCGCTGGGCGCCGGTCTTCGATCTCGACTGGATGATTGCGACCACGGGGCGTGGCGCCTGGCTGGCGCAGCTGCACCATTTCTTCGACGCCGGCCTGTTCAACATGACCAACGAGCCGGACATCCATGTCCCCTGGCTGTTCGGCGCGGCGGGTGAACCGCAGGCGACCGCCGATCTGGTCCGCACGATCCTCACCCGGCCGATGGCGCATCCCTATACCAATGCGGGCAAGCTGCCCCAGCCCTTTGTCGGGCGCAGCTTCGCGCTGGCGCCGCAGGGTTTTGCCGATGGCATGGACGACGATGCCGGCGCGATGACCGCCTGGTATGTCTTCGCCACGCTCGGCCTCTATCCGCTGGTGCCGGGCGAGCCATGGTATGCGGTCAGCGTGCCCGCCTTCGCGCACACCACGCTCGATCTGGGCGGTGGGCGGCGGATGACCGTGCGCCGGGTCGGTCCGCGCGACGGCCTGGTCGTGCGTGCCGACTGGAACGGCCGCCCGCTGGGCGACTGGTGGGTGACGCACCAGGCGCTGATGGAAGGTGGCACGCTGACCGTGACCACGCGTCCTCGTTGATCTGGCTCCTTGATCTGGATCGCTCGATAAAAGCTGAGGAAATTCACAAAACTGTCGTGCAATACCGCCATGGGAGCCGCCAATAGATCCAAATCGGGGGAAATCATGACCTTTGGCAAAGCCGCGCTGCTCCGCGCCACCATCCTCAGCGCCGTGTTGACGGCGGTGCCGCAACTGGCCGCCGCGCAGACGACCGCCACTGACGCGGCCGAGGCGCAGACGCAGGCCGACGCCGATGCGCAGGAGCTGACCGGCGAAGAGGTGATCGTCACCGGCTCGGCCCGTCGCCAGCGCCGTTTCGACGTGTCCTATGCGGTCAATTCGCTCGGCCAGGACGATGTGAAGCGGCTCGCCCCTCTCAACTTCGCCGACCTGCTCGGCAAGCTGCCCGGCATCCAAGTCGAGGCGACCGGTGGCGAGGTGCAGAACGTCACCCGCGTGCGCGGCATCCCGACCGATGACGGCTATGCCGTGTTCCAGCAGGACGGCCTGCCGCTGTTCCACGACATCAACGGCAATTTCTTCCGCGGTGACAGCCTCAACCGCTACGACCTGATGACCGAGCGGGTCGAGGTGGTGCGCGGCGGCCCGGCGCCGATCTTCGCCAGCCAGGCCGCCGCGATCGTCAACTCGATCACCGTGACCGGCACCGACACCACGCGCGGCAAGGTGCAGGCGACGCTGGGCACCACCGATCTCTATCGCCTCGACGCGATGCAGGCCGGGCCGCTGGGCGAGCGGACCTATTATGCGATCGGCGGCTATCTGCGCCGCGACGGGGGACAGCGCAACAACGGCTTCCCCAATGATCGCGGCGGCCAGATCCGTGCCAATATCAAGCGCGACCTGGACAATGGTACGCTGAAGATCAGCGTCAACTATCTGAACGACCACAACACCTTCTATCTGCCGATCCCCGTGGCCGATCCGCGCAACCCGTCGGTGTCGCTCGATCCGTATATCGACTTCTTCCGGGGCACGCTGAACTCGCCCGCCTTTCGCGGCGTGACGCTGAAGTACCGCGATGCGGCCGGCGTGGTGCGCAGCGAGACGCGCGATCTCGCCGATGGCCGCCACATGGAATATGGCAATATCGGCCTGCAATATGACGCCGAGTTCGGCGGCTGGCAGTTCGCGGCCAAGGCCGGCTACACCCAGGGCAAGCTGCGCTTCGACGCGCTCTATTCGACCTCCAACCCGGTCGACGCCAACAGCTTCGCACGCGGTTTCCAGAGCGCGGCGACGACCGCCTTCGGCGCGGTCGCGCGGCTGGGCTATGCGCTGTCGGGCACCAACGGTGCGACCGCCTATGATCCCTATTCCGCCTCGGGCCTCGTCGTGCAGGGCCAGTATCGCGGCGTCGACTCCAACTTCTATTCGGGCCAGGGCGATGTCAGCGTCACCCGCAAGTTCGACACCGGCTTCGGCACCCACGACCTGCGCCTGGGCGGCTATGCCTCCGCCTACGGTCTGACCAACAAGGCAGTCTATCAGGACTATTTGATGGAGGTGCGCGGCCAGCCCCGCACGCTCGACCTCGTCGCCTATTCGGCGACCGGCGCGGTGCTCGGCTCGGTCACCGACAAGGGCGTGCTGCGCTATGGCACCACGCTCAACCAGGGCGATGTCGATTCGACCGTCTATGCGGTCTATGCCAACGACACCTGGGAAGTGACGCCCGGCCTGCGCATCGATGGCGGTATCCGCCACGAATGGTACAATATCAGCGGCTATGGCCTGACCTCGACCTCGGTCAATCTGGGCGATCCCGCGACGCTCGCCGACAATAGTGTGCGCAGCTTCGACGGCGCGCGACAGACCCGCAAGGACAGCCCGGTCGCGACCAACTGGACGGTCGGCGTCAATTACGACGTCAGCACCCATTTCGGCGGCTATCTGCGCGCCTCGCATCTGGAAGTGCCGCCCCAGTCGGCCAGCTACTACAATATCAACCCCGTGCTGGTGAAGACGCAGGCCGACCAGTATGAGGCCGGGCTGAAGGCCTCGTTCGGCCGCAACTATCTGTACATGACCGGCTTCTATACGAAGTTCGATCCGTTCAACGCCTCGTTCGTGGCGTTCAACCCGACCACCGGCCGCAACGACCAGGCGGTGCCCTTTATCGGCCAGGCCGAGGTCAAGGGCGTCGAGGTCGACGGCATGCTGGCCCCTGCCCCCTGGTTCTTCGTCTCCGGCTCGTTCACCTATCAGGAGCCGAAGTACAAGAATCTACAGAACAGCGCGGGCGCCGATCCTTCGGCGGTCAATGGCAAGCAGATCATCCGCGAGCCCAAGGTGTTCGGCAATATCCGCCCGACCTTCGCCTTCGACGCAGGGAGCGACCAGGTCGAGGTCTATGGCCGCTACGAATATGTCGGCCGGCGCTATGTCGATCTGTTCAACAATACCGGCCTGCCCGCCTACAACACCTTCGGCCTGGGCGCGACGCTGACCCATGGCGGCTTCCAGTTCCAGGTCGTCGGCGACAATATCTTCAACAACAAAGGCCTGACCGAGGGCAATCCGCGCACCGACCAGCTTGACGGCCAGACCTCGCGCGATGCGATCTATGGCCGCCCGATCTTCGGCCGCACCGTGCGCTTCATCCTCAGCAAGTCCTGGTAAGTCGCATGGCGCGGATCATGGCGGCGGCCATCCTTCTCGCCATGACCGCGCCCGGCGCGGCCGACGCCGAGACGCCGGTGCGCGACGCCCGGCTGGCGGCGATGGCGGCGCGGCTGTTCCCCGCCTTGGGCGGGCACCGGCTGGCGGGTGCGGGCCGGGAGGCGCGCGTCGCCGCCTGCGCCGGGGTGCCCGCCTGTATCGTCGCGGCCGCGACCCTGGGCGATGACGAACGCGAGGCGCTGGCCGCCCGGTCGCCCGAGCGCGCCGATGACGTGCGCCGGCAGGTCGACGGACTGAACGATATCCTGCGGGTCTACGGCGTCGGCAAATTGCCGCGCTATCCGATGATCGACGGATCGGACGCGCCCTTTGGCAGCGAGGCCTTCGCTGCCAAGGTCGCCGATGCCGTCACCCTGGCGGGCGCGCAGCGGGACGATCCGGCGGTGGCGGGCGACATCAGCCTGTCGCTCGCGCTCGCGCTGCTCGACGCCAATTCGCGAGACGAGGCGGTCGCCTTCGAACCGCTCGACCAGCGGCACAATGCCGCCGCCTTCGCCCGCGCGCGCGGCATCGACTGGGGCCGCTATCGCTACAGCGCGATCCTGGTGCTGGGCGTCGGGCCGGACGAGCCGACCACGCCGCTCAGCGCCAAGGCCAAGGTGAATGTCCGCACCGCCATGGGCTATTACGCGCAAGGCCTCGCCCCCTTCCTGATCGTCAGCGGTGGGGCAGTCCATCCGCGCGGCACCACCCATGTCGAGGCGCTGGAGATGCGCCGCGCGCTGATCGAGCGCTATGGCGTTCCGGCCGACGCGATCGTGATCGATCCCTATGCCCGGCACACCACCACCAATGTACGCAACGCCACCCGCCGCCTGATCGCGATGGGCGCACCGCTCGACCACGACATGCTGGTCGTCAGCAACGCCGCCCATATCGATTCGATCGCCAGCCCCGCCTTCGCGGCGCGCAACACGCGCGAACTGGGCTATCAGCCCGCCACCCTGTCCGCGCGCATCGCCCCGACCGCCGTCGCGCTGCGCCCATCGCGCGACTCCTTGCGCATCGACCCCGCCGACCCGCTCGACCCTTGAGGGCGCGAGCAGGTCGGCGCCTCGATCACGCCGGCACGGCCCGCGCCGCCTGAATACGCCGCCACAGGCGATAGGCGCGCCAGCCATTCTCCATCCGGCTCATGCGGATATTGTCGCGGTGCCCGGCATAGCTCGCCACCCCATGGACCATGATCGCCACGACGAACAGCGCCAGCAGGATGTGCATCGTGCTCTCGATCTTGTGATCGGAGTTGATCGTCACGCCCAGCAGATAGGCCAGCGCGGTCACCACCAGCAGCCGCACCGCGAGGCGGCGCACCCGGCGCTTGCTGATCTCCAGGATCGCGTTGAGCACCACGACCGGCCAGCGGTAACCGGCTCCAACCTTCTTCATCGATTCGCTCCCTGGCGCGAGCATCGCACCGGGCTTGAGATAGGATGGCAGGCCCCCGCGTCCAGTGGAACGATCACGTGATGCGGCGCGCCGCCATGCGGCGAAACCGTCAGCCCCTGCGTTAGCTGTGCAGGAGAATGACCATGCACGACCTGTCCAACCTGCAACTCGGCATCCGGCGCTCGGCGGAGATGGCGGCGGTCTTCATGATCGGTGACGGTCTGCTCGGGTTGCTCCAGCCCAGACGGCATGTCGATCTCTGGCGATCCGAGGTCGAAGCCGTCGACCTGCTCGTCCGCCCCTTCGCCGATCATCCGGGACGCAGGCGGGCGTACGGCCTGCTACAGCTCGGCGCCGGACTGCTCCTAGCCGCCACGCTGACGCGGCGAGCCTAGAGCAGGGTGACATGGACCCACCCCTCCCCTTCAGGGGAGGGGCCGGGGGTGGGGCGCTTCGACGGGCGGGCCGTTTGAGGCGATGCCCCTCCCCAACCCCTGCCCTGCCCTGCCGCTACAGCCCGCCCTGAAAATCAAAGGTAAACCGATACGGCCGCGCCGTCGCCGCCACCAGCGTCAGGCGGCCATCGGCGACGACTACGGGCACGCCGGGTTCGAGGTCCATCACCCGCGACCAGCCGCCCCCGAACACCGTCACCCGCACCACCAAGCGCCCCGCCTGGACGCACTGGACATCGGCGGGGCAGCGGCTGTCCTCGATCACGCGGTCCGCCCGCACACGCGGCCCGTTCACCGCCGCCATCTGCCCCAGCCGCACCGGCCCCTCGACCGGGCGGGTGGTCGTGCAACCGCCGAGGAGCAACAGGAGCGCGACCGCCCCCTCCCTGCCCCAGCCCATGCGATCAGCCACAGGACGCGGCCACCACCTGTCCATCGGCGACCGTCACCGTAACGCGGTTGATCCGATAGTCCTTGGTGGTCGCGTCGCCCGGCGCGATCCGCCGGAGGAGCGTGCTGCCCGTGCGCTTCAGGATCGTCGCATCGTCGGGCGCGGGCTGGCCGACCAGCGCGGCGGCCCCTTGCGGCCGGCAGGTGCCACGCCCGGCCACGGCCTCATCCGTCGTCGTGCAGGCCCCCAGCACGCCCAGTCCGGCCACCACCGCCAGCATTACGATCCCGTTGCCCGTCATCATCATCTCCGTCCTTACGCCATCCCGGCCAAACCTTGGACGGAGCCGATGTGCCACAGCCTTGGCCGATCAGGCCCGGCGGATGCGATAGGGACCGGCCCGCGCCGCCAGCCCCCGCCCCTTCCAGCTCAGCGCCACCCGCCCCTCGCCCAGCAGCGTATCGACCGCATCATGGACCGCCGGCATCGCCGCGCGCCAGTCGCCCCCATCAGCCAGCGCCCGCGCGACCTCGCTGGGGCAGATCGTCTTGCCCGACGCGCGCTGGGCCAGCAGCGCCAGCACGGTGTCGCGCGCGGACGACACGCCCTCAATTGCCGTCGGCGTCGACCATGAACACCACCGGCTTGCCGCGCGAGGTCGGGTCCCAGCCGGCACCGAGCGCGGCCCGGACGCAGCGCAGGATCGTCGCATCGTCCAGCTGCAACCGCCCGCGCGGCAGGCCCTTGAGCAGTCGCTTGGGCGCGGGAAACTCCAACCACGCCGCGCGCTTGGCATCCTGCTGGAGCACGGCGATGGTCATCCCCTTCCACCCCTCATGATCCGACTGATGGGGTTCGCTCTGGAGGTGCCAGTCATAGGAAACGCCGTCGAGCGTCACGCTGCCGGCCGTGCTTTGGGTCTTTGCCATGGCCGCGCCCCTAGCATGCCGTGGCCGTCATCGCACGGGGGCGTCGTTCCTGTCGCAAGGATCGCAAACAAAGCGCATACAAATCGGGAATATAAGGCTTTTCATTCGGGACGCGCCGAATCATAGTCGCGCCATGCCGATCCGCGCCGAAAATCGCTGGCTCTATCCGATCGACTGGGCGCAGGTGTCCGCCGCGATCCGGTTCGGCCGGGCCGAGGGGCGGTGCGAGCAATGCCGGCGGCCGCATCTGGCGCGGGTGCCCCATCTGGGCGACGGTCGCTGGTGGGATGCGGAGGCCGGCTGCTGGCGCTCGCCGCGCGGACGCCGGATCACCGTGCGGCAGGTGCCGATCGCGCAGGTCCGCCTGACCCGCGTGGTGCTGGCCTGCGCGCATCTCGACCATGATCCGGGCAATAACGAGCCGCGCAACCTGGCCGCGCTCTGCCAGCGTTGCCACATGATCCACGACGCGGCCGAGCATCGCTGGCAACGCTGGTGGACCCGGTTCCGTCGGCGCGCGATCCGCGACCTGTTCGACGACCCGCGCAGCCTGCATGCCGTTCACCGTGCCAATGCCCTGCGGCGCCTGTCACGACGATAAGTACATTAATATTATATGTCATGATCATGACGCCGTTATGTCATTATTTGCGGATCACAACCATAATGTCGCGGTGAACGCTCTGCCATGAATATTATGTCATATCGGCGATCTCATCGGAATCGGCGGTAACATCGCCTCCTATTCTTATCCCAGATGGTATGCCCCGCACCAATTCGGAGGCAACCGCGCTCTTTCCGAAGATCGCGCTCTGATACGCCGCGCTTGCGAATATCTCGCATGGAGTGGACTGTCATGGGTAAGAGCGACACGATCAAAGACAAGGAAAAGCAGGACCAGGAATTCCGGCAATATATGGAAAAGCTGGATGCCGAATCCAAGGCCGAGGAAACGAAACTTCTCGGAGAAATTCGTGATCTGGTGAAGGAACATTACGACGCGAATAAATGGGATCATGCCCGCCTGTTCGGCGAGCGGCGCAGCGATTATCAGAATTACAGCGACTGGGGGCTGGAGCGGGTCAACGCCATTATCGAGTCGATCGGCAACGCGCTGAAGACCGGCGATTATCCCTCCGCCAAGGTGCCGGGATCGGAAAGCGCCGAACCCTCGACCATCGAAAAGGCCAAGGAGTTCCTCGGCATCTTTGCCGGCGACTATTCGCTGATCATCGCGCGGGTGCAGGCGCTGATCTCGGGTGCGATCAGCCAGTTCTCGGTCAAGTCGGACGCGACCCGCAAGTCCGAGCTGCGCGACATGCCGCTATCGGGCGGGTTGCACCTGTTCTTCGCCTCGTCGGGCAAGGTCTATAAGGAGCAGCGCTTCTTCAGCAACCAGTTCATCGGCTCGTTCCAGATCGTGTTCGAGACGCATATGAGCGTCGACGAGGCGCGCTATCTGGGGCTGCAGCAGATCCTGGCGACGACCGAGCAGGAGCTGGCGATCCTCAACGACCTCATCATCTCTATCCGCAAGAGCCAGGCCGAGAGTCTGAAGGAGATCATGAAGAAGGACATCAAGGACTATGTCTCGACCAAGGCGGCCTATGACGAGGCCCTCGACGCTACCAAGGCGGATCGCGACAAGCTGGTCGAGCAGTACAACAAGTACAAGTCGGTGACCGACACCGTCGATGCCCTCCACGACACGCTCGACCTGACCGCGTTCGGCAAGCCGGCCGCGAGCCATCAGGCGCTCCAGCTCGAACATCTGTTCAATCCGTGGGAGGCGGAGATCGCACACCGCTATCTCCGCGAAAAGCACGCCGCCTGAGCCCCCCTGCCCTTCTTTCTCGGGAGATAAACCATGCCACTGACTCCGGCCGAGGCGAATTTCATCGCCATTCACAAATTGGGCTGCCGCTATGGCCATACGATCGATGGCGCGGCCTATGGGTTCCTCGATATTCTCGGCGATGGCCGTGATGGCGGCAATGTCACGCCGATGGACATATTCCGCTGGACGGTGAACCCCGACCAGCCGGCTTATGAGCCGCGTTGGCACGATCGCTTGTGGAACACCTGCGGGACGATCGTCGGCCTCAGCGGCGCGGGCAACGTCATGCTGGTGACGCTGGCCTCGCCGACGGCGGAACGGTATCTCTTCCCCTCGCCCGCCGCGCGCGGCGACGGCTATTCCTTCCGCAAGTGCAACCGCCTGCCGCCCAATGCGCAGATCCTGGCCAACATCCCCTATGGGGCCGGCCATGCGGCGCCCGAACAGGCGGACATCGTTGCGGTCGCGAATGGCGCGGACGTCGACCTCAAAACGGTCGAGCAGCTCTATGACTCGATCCTGATCGGGATCAAGACGCTGGTGAAGACTGCACTCGCCTGATCCCCTGCCCCCGTCCGCTGGCGGATCGTCGGCGGACGGGGCACTTCTTCCCTTCTCTTCCAAAAAAGAAAAACCTCTCACCCCCCGGTTAGACGGTTTGTTTAAGGTTAAGCAGTTAAACTAGCCGCCACCGGGGCGATTCTGGCGGAATCCCGCGATTCGCGGCGTACCTCCCGTTCCCGAAAGATCGACGGATCGTTCCCGAAGGATCGAACATGGCGTTCCCGAAGGATCGTCGATCCGTTCCCGATGGGTCGCGAGCCGTTCCCGGAGTGTCGAAGGCCCCATTCAGCCCCTGTTTGGCGCCGGCGAATTGAATCACTTTGTACGGGCATTGCGCGGGGGACGTTCAATCCGGAAATGCTGGCGCGGCGCGGATCGGATTTGTCGGGAAGGCCGGCGCGACACCCGACACTTCGGGAACGCGGTGATGCCGGCGAAAGGGGCAAGGCGAGCGCCCTCCCCTCCCCCGCGCGCGGGTCACGAAGCCGTCAGGCCCCCGCCGTCCGCGTATCAGCGACCCAGTTCGTGGCGGTGCTTGGCGTCCCAGCGGCGGACATAGCCGATGAACGCCGCCTGATAGCTGACCGGCGTACGCGCGGGATCGGCGTCGATCCAGGCGCGAAATTCGGCGTGCAGTGTCTGGTAATCCCAGCCCGGACATTCGGCGCGCAGCGTTGCCAGTGTCGCGGGCGTGATCTCGCCATCGGTCGCGCGCGTCGCCAGGCTCTTGACGCTGCGCCGGATCATGGCGGCCGCATCGATCAGCTCCTGCGTGCGCTCGGGCAGCTTGGCGGGCACCGGTTCGGCCGGCGGAACGTCAGGCGAAGGGGGCGGGGACGGGGCAGGGGGCGCCGTCCCGACCGACACGGCGCGCTGGGGTGCCTCGGGCCGGCGTCGCATCCGCAATTGCGGCTCGCGCTTGTCGGCGGGTTGCTCCAGCGTCAGCGTATAGCCGGGCAGCTCGTTGCGTTCGGCGATCTTGGCGATCTCGAACTTGAAGCGGCGATATTGCCCCTCGGCGCCCGATTTCTCGAACAGCGTCGGCATGGAGATGGCGAAACCGGTCTCGCCCGCCCCGCCGGCATGTTTGCGCGCGACGCGGGAGAGCCAGCGTTCGCGCCCGCCGGTCAGGTCGTAATAGGCGCGGTCGATCGACAGGACGCCGCCCGTCATCATCACGCCTTCCCAGAACCAGTTGGACAGCTCGATCGTCATGCCGCGCGAGCGTTCGGTCTTTTCGTCGACCAGCTGGGTCCAGCCATCGAGCCAGGAAAAGGTCGCCTCACGCCGTCCGCGCGCAGCGGCGGGCTGGCCGGCATCGGCGCGGATATTGGTCTTGATCGTCGTCGCGACCAGCCGGTCGAGCGCCTGCCCCAGCAGCTCATAGGCGCGGCCCGTCGTCGGCCGCCCGATCGCGCGCAATAGGTCATAGGGCATCAGGTGCAGCTTGCGCGGCACGTCGTTCACCCCGCGCCGCGCCATGTCGGCAAGCACGCTCGCGCAATAGATCAGGATATCCGCGTCCCAGATCGTCGCCATGCCATAATCGGCATTGGCCGAGACATGGACCCACAGCTTGCCGTCGGGGCTTTTATAATCGATCGGCTTGACCCGTTTCGACTTGGCCAGGCTGAAAAAGGGCCGCTCCATCATCTCGCGCTGGTCGCGCAAGGGCAGGTCGGCGAGATAGGGGAGAAACAGGTCGAACTGTTCGGACACCTTCTCGGAGGTGGCGCGCGTCATCGTTCCCACCCCGCAGGACGTAAAAGTTTCCCCGGGGAAACTTTTCGCCCGACGTCGGACAAGGGCAGGGGAGCACCCCGCCCCGCCGCCCGATGTTTCCCCGGGGAAACTTTTCGCCCGTGCGCCCGCATCACCGTTGCAACCCGCGCCCTTCGGCCTCCAGCTCGGTCAGCGCCATGCGGAGGATGTCGGCCACTTCCTCGGGGTCCATGCCGGTGCCCGCATGCAAGCGGATGGTCATGCCCTGGCGATTGTTGGACTGGACGGTCAGGACCTTGCGGCCATAGGGCGTCTTCCATTCGTAGCGCGGCGGCTGCGGCTCGGCGATCACCGGCGCGTTGAGCAGGCTGCGCACCACCTCGGCGGCCGGCAAAGCGGGGCGGCCTTCGTCGCGCCGGGTCTGCTGTTCGCGCGCCAGGGTGACGGCATAGGTCAGGATGCGATCGACCTTGCTCTCGTCGCCCAGCGCCTGCGCCAGCGCATAGCCGCTCTTCAACTGTACCTCGGCGGGCGAGGCGAAGGCGGCGATCACCGGTTCGGGCAGGCTGGCGACCTTCAGCATCTTGGACAGCCAGCCCTTGGACAGCTTCAGCCGTTCGGCCATGCGGGTGGCGTGGTTACCATAATGGGTCTTCAGCGCCTCGGCATAGTTGCGCGCGCGTTCCAGGTCGGACACGTCGGCGCGCGCCCGGTTCTCCAGATCGGCGAGGCGGAACGCCGCCTCGTCGTCGAGCACGGCGACCTGCGCGACGAACATCATGTCGGGATAGCTGTGCGCGCGCAGCCACGAGATCGACCAGTGCCGCCGCGTGCCGGCGATCACCTCATAATCATGGTCGGCATCGCCCTCGATCCGGCGGACGACGGCGGGGACCTTCTGCCCCCCCTCGGCGATGATCGAGTCGATCAGTTCGCGACAGCTCGCCTCGGTCAGATGCGCATAGGAGCGCGCATTGCCCGGCCAGATGCGGACCCGTGCCGGGTCGAGCAGCAGCTGCGTGACCTGCCGCACCTCGCCCGATGCGACCCGCGCCAGCGCCGATTCGCGACCCAGCAACGTGGTGCCGCGCAGCCGCTCGGCGGGGCGCTCGCTGGGCGTGGGGGCAGGGGGGCTGTCGGTGCCCGAGGCCGCTTCGTCGGCCAGCAACGCCGCCAGATAATCGGATTGTTTACGCGCCATGATCGTCTCCCGCGCGGAACATAGGGGAAACGCGCAGTTGTAGGAAAGGGGGGTAAAGGGGCATGTCAGGCCGAGGCATAAAGCACCGCCTCGTCCGCCGGGGTCACCCGGCCCCAGCCCTGCCGGACCAGCTGTTCGATCTGGCCCATCGCCTCGTCCAGATTGGCGCGGCAGCGTTTGTGCGTCTTCGAGGTGCCGATCGGCTTGTCGAGTTCATAGACGGTCATCATCCGCATCGCGGCATGGCTGATCTCCGCCGACTCCAGGATGGGGACGGGGAGGAGCGCGGGGCCGAAGCTCTGTTCCATGATCGCGCGGACCATCGAATGGCTGGGGTCGTTGCCATCGAACTTGGAACAGATCAGCCGGACGAAGCTGTAATCCACCTCGATCCCGGCGCCCGCCAGCTGCTGGAGCACCTGGTCCATCATCGACAGAAACTGCACGGTCGAACAGAAATCGGGCGTCGTCGCGGCCAGCGGCACGAGCAGCGCATTGGCCGCCTGCATCACCGCCAGGCTGATCGTGCCCAGCGCGGGTGGCGGGTCGAGCAGCACGATGTCATACTCGCCCGCCAGCGCGATCAGCCCCTGTTTCAGCTTGCGGAACCGCGCCGCCAGCACCGACTGGCCATCCGATCCGGCCGCCGCCAGTTCGTACTCGACGTCGAACAGCTCGAGGTTGGACGGGATCAGATCGACATTGGGCCAAGGGGTCGGCTTGACCGCATAGGACAGGTCGGTCTGGGTCGGGTCGATCGACAGATAGGAGTAGAGTGTCTCCTCGCGCGTGATGTTGAAATGCGGGTTGAAGCCGAACAAGGTCGTCGTCGTCGCCTGGCTGTCGCAATCGACGACCAGCACGCGGTAACCCTGCACCGCGAAATAATGCGCCAGATGGGTGGTGACGGTCGACTTGCCGACGCCGCCCTTGAAATTCTGGACCGCGATGATCGCCGGCACGTCTAGAGGGGCGCGGGCAGGCGAGGCGCCCAGCACCTGGCGCATGTTGAGCAGTTCGGGCACGCTATAGCCCAGACGCCGGCCATTCTCGGCGGCCGGCGCGGGGGGAAGGCGGCCATCCTCCTCGGCCATGCGGATGCGGTTGGTCGAACAGCCCAGCAGCTGCGCGGCCTCGGCAATGCCGAAGCGGACGTTCAGGCCCTTGCGGCTTTCGGGCAGGAAGGCCTTGCGGCGCAACCGCTCGATCATCCGCTCGCCAGCCTCCGCCAGATCGCCGATCTGAGAGACGATTGCATTCATGTCAGGGTCCGATCGCCGAATTGAAGCTTATTGGCCTTTATATGTCATGGTAAGCTTCATTCGAGCAAGCGGTAATGCACCCGCGCTCAGAGTGATCCGGCATGTGGTGCGAGCACGCCCACGGTTGCGACAAGGCCGCGCGCTTCCATGTCGCGCAGCATCGTCTCCGCCGTCATGGCGGGACGCTGGAAGCGCTGGCGCATCCGGCGGATGGCGGGAATGGCGCGGCCCGTATCGAGCGCGATCGTATCGGCGATGAAGTCATCGGCGGAGCGCGCCTCGATGCCCAGCGGCGCCAGGATCGCGGCGGGGAAGTCGCGCAGATTTTCGGTGACGATGGTCTGCGCCTGGGTCTTCAGCGCGGCGGCCAGAACATGGTGATCGCCGGCATCGGGGAGTCCGGTCGCGCTGGGGAGCAACAGCGCATGCCCCTCGACCATCGCCTCCTCGAAGGCGGCTTCCATGGCGCGACGCGCGCGGGCTGCGCGCCCGGAGGCATCCGCCAGCCCCTTTTGCGCGGCCATGCCGGCGATGGCGCGTTCGGTCTCATCCAGGATGGTCGCCGACCAGCGTACCCGGAAGAACTCCGCCTCCGCCAATGTCAGCAGCAGGTTGCGGCGAAATACGTCCGCCAGCGTGCAGGCATCGATCAGCGCGGTATAGCGGTTGGCGAACATCAGAGCAGGTCGGCATCCCCCGCCGCCATCGCCGAGAGTTCTCGGGCGCGGGAGGCGTCGCGGCTGGCCTTGTAGGCGAAGACGTCCTCGGCGCGGATGCGGCGGTGCCGCCCGGTGAAGCTGTGCGGGATCACTCCCTTGTCGAGCAGCCCGATCAGATAGGGGCGCGAGACATTGAGCAGGTCGGCCGCCTGCTGCGTGGTCAGCAACTCGCGGATCGGCACCAGCGTGACGGCATGGCCGCTGCTGATATGGCGCAGCAGGTCAAGCAGCAGGGCGGAGGTGTCGGGGGTCAGGACGATGTCGACGGGCTTGCGCGTCTGTTCGTCGAACACCTTGAGCGTATCGCCGCTGGCATGGGCGGCGATGATGCGACGCAACTGGTCGGCGGATTGGCGGTCGGCGGGCGTCGGCAGGCGCTCTCCGAAGGGTTCGGCAAAGGCGGGCAAGGTCATGGGGGCGTGCTCTCCGGGCGGCAATCCTTTTACGCGATATTCGCAATAAACGCAACGGATGACACGAAGGTTGCGGAGGGTCAGGCACCGGTCAGGCGGGCGTTTGCCGATTCCGCCACATCATGCGCCGATGCGTCGCGCTGTCTGCGCCGGCGGGGGTGAAGCCGGCGCGGTGGTAAAGGGCCTGGGCGCGGGGGTTGTCATGGGCGACGTCCAGCATAAGGGCGGCGTTGGCGGAGGCGGCTTCACCCTTCAGCCGGTCGAGCACGGCGCGGCCGATGCCTTGGCCGCTCGCCTCGGCGACCAGCGCGAAGTCGACGATGTGCCAGGGCAGAGTGGTGCGGTCGAGGCAGAGGCGGCCGACCGCCATGCCGTCCGCAAGGATCATCCGCCGCTCGGCGTCGGGATGGCGGATCGCGATATGGCGTTCCTGGCCTGCGTGCTGCTGGGCGAGCAGGGTGGCGAGCATCGGGGCGGGGAGGGCGAGGCCGGCGGGCGGGCGCCAATGGCCGGCATGGGCGCGGGCGATCAGCGGGGCATCGTCCGGAGTTTCGGGCCGGAACATGATCCGATCAGGTGCCATGCCGGGGTCCGCCATCTTGTCGTCGTCGCCCCGATCGGGAATGGTGGCTGGCGAGGAAGGATCGTGCATGCGCTTGATGACCCCGGAAGATTTCCTGCCCTGGGTGGGCAAGACGGTGAAGGTGAATACCCTGCCCGAAGCGGTCGAGGTGCGGCTGGACCGCGTCGAGACCTCGCCGCGCCTGCCCGATGGGCTCGATTTCCGGCAGCCCTTTTCGCTGTTCTTCGAAGCGCCGCTCGGCGTCGTGCTGCTCGACCTGGCCTATGAGTTCGATTGCGGGCGCGGCGGGCCGCACAGCATCTTCATCAGCCAGTGTCCGCCCTTGCGCGATCGGCGCGTCTATCAGGCGGTGTTCAACTGATCGACAAGGGGCCAGCACCCTGTCCCGAGGGGTAGGGTGCTGGCCGATTGATCAGTCGCGCGGTGGGTAATAGCCCTCGATACAGATGACCGCGTTCATCGCCAGATAGGGCTGCATCAGGGACATGGGCTGGCTGCCGCCAGCCAGACCGGTGTTGCCCGCCGGCGTACCGGCCAGGTTCACCGTCGCGTTGCCCGATCCCGCCGGTACGTAGATCGCGGCGCCGCTGGCATTGGGATCGATCAAATTGCCCAGACGCGCGCCGGCCGAGGCCGAGGCGGTGCTGTCATCGGCCGTATTGTCGGTGACGATGGCCATGCCCGGCTGTGCGGGGAATGCATGAACATGCGCGGGCATTTGCGTGGTGAGGATGGTGGTCTGCTCGGTGCCGGCCGCTTCGCCCGCCTGATAATTATGGCTGACACCAGGTGCCTGGCCGGTACCAACGGGCACGCGACCGCCCAGATGCGGCAATCCGAAGGTCTGCTGGCCATTGCCGCCATAGGTGATGCCGAGCAGCGAGAAGAGCGCGGAATTCTGCGCGATGCTCAGGAGCTGTCCCTGGCATAACGACCAACCGCGCGGGGCATAGCTGCCCGCAGTAAACATCACGTATCCGAGATATGCTTCCATGTCCGCTCCCTTGAGGGCGCGCCAATTCGCAATGTCGCGGCGCGCCGCTTTCATTGTTGACCGGGCAAAATCGGAAAACAAATCCATAATGGTTGTATTGCAAATATAGACAATGTCCAAAATGAGCATTTATTCTGTTCATATCGGAAATAACGCGTGCGTAACGATTAGGCGTAAGTCGTTTTTTATCATGATATATATCAAGATCGTCCGGTAAAAGGACGATGGTCTGTCTCATCGATGAAACCGGATCTTTAAAACATTGACTCATCTTTGATTCTGTCGTCCGGTGAAGCGTTCGTCACCGATCGGGGATGATTTCGGGGGCGAGCTGGGGGGCTATAGACCATGTTTGGCGCGTTTATTCGTGCGCTCGGCCGTGTCGTGAAGACCGGCGTCACTGTCGATACGGCGCCGGGAGTCGCTTTGTCGTCGGACCAATTTGCGTCGGATAAGACGGATGTCGCGTCGCGCGCCTCGCGTCGTATCGTGCGACCGGCGATCGCCCTGTCGGCGCTTGCCATCGCGGCGATGCCCTGCGCGGCGGCTGCCGAGAGCGCGGCGTGCACGGCCATCAATAACGGCGAATTGAACTACTCCGCCAATTTCAGTTCGACGGCTGCGCCCAATCCTTCGGGGCGCGCCAAAGGCGTTTCCGCCACGGCCTCGGGAATCCGGTCGTCTGCTTATACGGCAGCGGGGGTCGCCTTTCCCGCCAGCTACAACGGCTTCAGTCCGACGCTTTACGATTTCGACGAGGGCGAGGTCATTCGGATGACCGTGCGGACCGATGCTCCGACGCAGCTGGCATCGACGAATGGTTTTACGGCATATCTGTATGTGTCGAACGCGAATACGGGCGCTTTTACGAACCAGTCCGCCAACATCAATGCGGTTGGCACAGCGACGCTGACCGTGACCACCACGGCCACGAGCAATGCGGTGCTTGCCCGGATCGGACGCGCGGGCACCAACGATCTCGGTGCCTTCACCGTATCCGCCACCTGTGTCGGCACGCCGCCCCCCGCGATCTCGGGCATCACGCCGACCTCCGGGCCGGCGGCCGGTGGAACCTTGGTCACCATCAACGGCAGCAACTTCACCGGCGTCGATCAGGTGCGGTTCGACACCACCCTCGTCTCGGTCACGCCGGCATCGGACACGCAGATCGTCGCCACCGCGCCCGCGCATGCGGCGGGCACGGTCGGCATCGCCGTCGTCAAGAACGGAACCGCCTCGGCGACCTTCACCGGCTATACCTATATCGCGGCACCGGCCGTGACGGCGGTCGCGCCCGCTTCGGGAGGAGCGGGGGGCGGCAACAGCGTGACCCTGACCGGCACCGGCTTCACGAACGCGACCGCCGTCAGTTTCGGCGGCAGCCCGGCGTCGAGCTATACCGTCAACAGCGCGACGCAGATCACCGCGACCGCGCCCGCCGGTTCGGGCACCGTCAATGTGACGGTCACGACCCCGGGCGGCACATCGGCGACCGGGGCGGGCAACCAGTATCGCTATGTCGCTGCCCCCACGATCAGCGCGATCACGCCGACCGGCGGGTCAAGCGGGGGCGGCACGCCGGTGACGATCACCGGCACCGACTTCGTCAGCGGCAACAGCTATAGCGCCAGCTTCGGCGCGACGACGGTCCCGGCGACCTATGCCAGCGCCACGACCCTGACCGCGACCACGCCGGCGGGGGCCGGCACCGTGGCGGTCGGCGTGACCGATACCACCGCCGGCCAGGCGAGCACGGGCAGCGTCAGTTACAGCTTCGCCGCGCCGACCGTGACCGCGCTGAGCGTGACCTCCGGCCCGGCCAATACGGCGCGCAACGTGGTGATCACCGGCACCAATTTCACCCCGGCCGCGACCGTGTCGATCGGCGGCACCGCCGCGACGGGCGTCACCTACACCAATGCGAACCAGCTCAGCGCGACGCTGCCCGCCAGGGCGGCGGGCACCTATGACGTGCAGGTCACCACCGGCAGCGTGACGAGCGCGGCCGGCCCGGGCACGCAATACAGCTATATCGCGGCCCCCACGATCACCGGTGCGACGCCGGGTTCGGGGACGACCGCCGGTGGCACCAGCGTGACGATCACCGGCACCGCGCTGACGGGGGCGAGTGCGGTGACCTTCGGCGGCAACGCGGCGACCAGCTTCGTGGTCACCGGCGATACGCAGATCACGGCGGTGACTCCGGCGGGCGGCGCGGGTGCGACGTCGATCGCGGTCACCACGCCGGGCGGCACCGCCACGCTGGCGAACGGCTATAGCTATGTCGTGCTCAACCCGCCCGCCGTGACCACGCAGCCGGCTGGCCAGACGGTCGCGGTCGGTGCGACCGCCAGCTTCACCGCCGGCGCCTCGGGCAGTCCGTCGCCCAGCGTCCAGTGGCAGGTGTCGAGCGACAGCGGCGCCAGCTTCACCAACATCGCCGGCGCGACCGCCGCCACCTATACCACCCCCGCGACGACAGCGGGCGACAATGGCCGCCAGTACCGTGCGGTCTTCACCAACAGCCAGGGCAGCGCGACCAGCAGCGCCGCGACCCTCACCGTCATCCAGGCGCCGACCGCCAACGCGCAGAGCGTGACCGCCACCTTCAACACCGCGACCGCCGTGACGCTGACGGGCAGCGACCCGAACACGCCGGCCCGGACGCTGACCTATGCTATTATCGGCAGCCCGCCGACGCATGGCACGCTGAGCGGTGCTTTGCCCAACCTCACTTATACGCCGTCCGCCAATTATATCGGGGCGGACAGCTTCACCTTCACCGTCTCCAACGGTCTCGCGACCTCCAGCGCCGCGACGGTGACGATCACCGTGGCGGGGCCGCCTGCGCCGGCCGCGCCGGTGCTGACCAGCCCGGCCAACGGATCGACGCTCAATACGGCGACACCGGTCGTGACCGGCGTCACCGCGGGCGGCACGACCGTCCAGATCTTCATCGACGGCACGCTTAACGGTAACGCGACCGTTTCGGGCGGCAATTTCAGCTACCCCGTGGTGAGCGCGCTGGGCCAGGGATCGCACAGCGTCTATGCGGTCGCCTCGGCATCGGGGGTGGCGTCGCCGGCCTCGAGCAGCAATGTCTTCATCATCGACACGGTCGCGCCCGCCACGCCGATCATCACCGCGCCCGCCAATGGCGCGACGCTGGCCAATCGGCGGCCGGCGATCACCGGCACGGCGGAGAGCAATGCCAGCCTTACGATCCGGATCAATGGCGCGGCGGCCGGAACGACCTCGGCGACGGCGGGCGGCACGTATAGCTATGCACCGACGGCCGATCTGCCGCTGGGGTCCAACACGGTGTCGGTCACCGCGACGGACGCGGCGGGCAATGTCTCGGCGAACGCGACCAACAGCTTCACCATCGTCGCGCTTCCCACGGTCAGCGGCGTGACCCCGGCCGAGGGCGGCACGGCGGGCGGGACGACGATCACCGTCACCGGCACCAACTTCACCAGCGGCAGCACGGTCACGGTCGGCGGTACGCCCGCCACCGGCGTGACGATCGCCAGCGCGACCAGCCTGACCGCCGTCACCCCGGCGGGCACCGCCGGCCCCGCGACGGTGCAGGTCACCAATGCCGCCGGCGCCGGCACCACGACCGGCAGCTTCACCTATGTCGGCGCACCGACCGCGAGCGCGCAGACCGTGTCGACCGCGTTCCAGACCGCGCGCAGCATCACCCTGGCGGGCAGCGATCCCAACACGCCCGCGCGCACGCTGAATTATGCGATCACCGCCGCGCCGGCCCGGGGCACGCTCAGCGGCACCGCGCCGAACCTGACCTATACGCCGGCCGCCGGCGCGCGCGGCACCGACAGCTTCACCTACACCGCCAGCAACGGGGTGAGCACGTCCGCGCCCGCGACGGTGACCGTGACGATCGGCGACCCGACGCTGACCATCGCCGCGCCGCCCGCCACCGGGACGGTGGGCACGGCCTATACCGCCACGCTCAGCGCGACGGGCGGCACCGCGCCCTATAGCTATGCGGTGACGGCGGGTGCGCTGCCCGCCGGGCTGACGCTGGCGACGGGCGGTACGCTGTCGGGCACGCCGACGAGCGCGGGGGCCTTCACCTTCACGATCACCGCCGAGGACTCGACCGGCGGCAATCCGCCGGTGGCCCAGTCGCAGGCCTTCACCATCACCATCGGGCGGGGGGCGCAGACCGTGCGCTTCACCTCGACCCCGCCGGGCGGCGCGATCGTCGGCGGCACCTATCTCGTCGCCGCGACCGCCAGCTCGGGGCTGACCCCGGTCATCGCCATCGATGCCGGCTCGCGCGCCATCTGCTCGATCACGGGCAACAGCGTGCGCTTCGACCAGGTCGGCACCTGCGTCATCACCGCCAGCCAGGCGGGCGACACCAGCTTCGATCCCGCCACCCCGGTGCAGCAGAGCATCGCCATCGGCGCGCCGACGATCGCGCTCAGCCCCGCCACCTTGCCCACGCCGCAGGTCGGCATCGCCTATAGCCAGCGGCTCACCGCCAGCGGCGGCACCGCGCTTTACGCCTTCGCGGTGACGGCGGGCGCGCTGCCCACCGGGCTGACGCTGGCAAGCGACGGCACGCTCTCGGGCACGCCGAGCGCGGCCGGAAGCTTCACCTATACGATCACGGCGACCGACAGCGCGAGCGGCAGCGGCGCGCCCTTTGTCGGCCAGGCCAGCTATACGACCAGCGTCCAGCCGCCGGTGCTGACGCTGTCGCCCGCCGCGAACACGGCCACCGCGACCGCGCTGCCCGCCGCGACCGGCGGGACGGCGTACAGCCAGACGATCACCACCAGCGGCGGCATCGCGCCGTACGGCTACAGCGTCGTCGGCGGGGCGCTGCCGCCCGGGCTGACGCTGGCGAGCGGCGGGGTGATTTCGGGCACGCCGAGCGCGGCGGGGACGTTCACCTTCCGCGTCCGCGCGACCGACAGCGCGACGACGCCGTTCGGCGTCGAGGGGCTCTACGCCATCACCGTCGCCGCGCCGGCCATCGTCGTCACCCCGGCGACCCTGCCGTCCGCGACCGTCGGCCAGGCCTATGACCAGACCGTCACCGCCAGCGGTGCGGGGACCAGCTACAGCTATGCGGTGACCGCGGGCGCGCTGCCCCCCGGCGTCACGCTGGCCAGCGACGGCCGCCTGACGGGGACGCCGGGGGCGGGCGGCAGTTTCGCCTTCACGCTCACCGCGACGAACGCGGCGGGCTTTACGGGCGCGCGCGCCTATACGCTGAGCGTCACCGCCCCCACGCTGGCACTGTCGCCCGCGAGCCTGGCGACGGGGACGTCGGGCGTGGCCTATGGCCAGACGCTCTCGGCCTCGGGAGGGATCGCGCCTTACAGCTATGCGGTCACCACTGGCGCGCTGCCGGTGGGCGTCACCTTGGCGAGCAACGGCACGCTGGCGGGGACGCCGACGCAGTCGGGGAGCTTTACCTTCAGCGTCACCACGACGGACAGTTCGACCGGCTCGGGTCCGTACAGCGCGACGCGCAGCTATACGCTCAGCATCGCGGCACCGGCGTTGGCGCTCGATCCGGCGACATTGGCCAATGCGACGGTGGGTGCGGCGTATAGCCAGGCGCTGACCGCGAGTGGCGGAACGGCACCGTATAGTTATGCTGTCACGGCTGGTGCTTTGCCGGCGGGCGTGACGCTTGGCACCAATGGTACGCTGAGCGGTACGCCGACGGCTGGTGGCAGCTACAGCTTCACGGTTACCGTAACCGATGCGACCACGAGCGGCAATGGCGGGCCTTATACGGCCGCGCGTAGCTATACGCTGACGGTTGCAACCGCGACGGTTGCGTTGTCGCCAGCGAACCTTCCGGCGGGTACGTCGGGCGTGGCCTATGGCGAGACGCTGTCGGCGACCGGTGGCACCGCGCCTTATGCCTACACCGTGACCGCAGGCGCCTTGCCGGCGGGTGTGACCCTGTCGAGTAGCGGGACCTTGGCGGGGACGCCAACCCAGTCGGGGAGTTTCACCTTCAGCGTCACCGCAACGGACAGTTCGACCGGTTCGGGTCCATATAGCGCGACGCGCAGCTACACGCTGGTGATCGGTGCACCGGCGCTGACGCTGGCTCCGGCGACGCTGGCCAATGCGACGGTGGGTGCGGCGTATAGCCAGGCGCTGACCGCAAGCGGTGGCACAGCTCCGTACAGCTATGCCGTAACGGCAGGCGCATTGCCGGCAGGCGTGACGCTTGGCACCAACGGCACGTTGAGTGGGACGCCGACGGCCGGTGGCAGCTACAGCTTCACCGTGACCGCGAAGGATGCGACCACGACCGCCAATGGCGGGCCTTATACCGCTGCACGCAGCTACACGCTGACCGTCGCGACCGCGACGGTGGCGCTGTCGCCAACGAACCTGTCGGCGGGAACGTCCGGCGTGGCGTATAGTGAAACACTGTCGGCGACCGGTGGTACGGCGCCTTATGCTTACGCCGTGACGGCAGGGGCGTTGCCGGCGGGCGTGACTTTGTCGAGCAGCGGGACCCTGGCCGGCACGCCGACCCAGTCTGGCAGCTTCACCTTCAGCGTCACCGCGACCGACAGTTCGACCGGTTCGGGTCCGTACAGCGCGACGCGCAGCTACACGTTGGCGATTACGGCTCCGGCGCTGACGCTCGCGCCGTCGACGCTGGCGAATGCAACGGTGGGCTCGGCCTATAGCGAGACGCTGACCGCAAGCGGCGGGACCGCGCCGTACAGCTATGCCGTGACCGCAGGCGCGTTGCCGGCGGGCGTCACGCTTGGAACCAACGGCACGTTGAGTGGTACGCCGACTTCTGGTGGCAGCTACAGCTTCACCGTGACCGCGACGGATGCGACTACGAGCGCCAATGGCGGGCCCTACACCGCCTCGCGCAGCTATACGCTGACGGTTGCACGTGCGGCAGTGGTGCTGTCGCCCGCCACGCTCCCGGCGGGGACGTCGGGCGTGGCATACAGCGAGGTACTGACGGCGACCGGTGGGACCGCGCCATACGGCTATGCGGTAACGGCTGGCGGGCTGCCATCTGGGGTGACCTTGGCCAGCAATGGTACGCTAGCGGGGACGCCGACGCAGTCGGGGAACTTTACCTTCAGTATCACAGCGACCGACAGTTCGACCGGTTCGGGTCCGTATAACGCGACGCGCAGCTATACGCTGGTGATCGCGGCTCCAGCGCTGACGCTATCGCCATCGACATTGGCCAATGCGACGGTGGGGGCGGCCTATAGCCAGGCGCTCACCGCGAGCGGCGGGACCGCGCCCTACAGCTATGCCGTCACGGCCGGTGCGCTGCCGGCGGGCGTCACGCTTGGCATCAACGGTACGTTGAGCGGCACGCCCACCGCCGGCGGCAGCTACAGCTTCACCGTCACGGCGACCGACGCGACAGCGACTGGCAATGGTGGGCCTTATACGGCGAGCCGCAGCTATACGCTGAGTGTCGCGACCGCGACGGTGGCCTTTAGTCAGGCGAGCTTGCCGGCGGGTGTGTCGGGCACGGCCTTTAGCGAGACGCTGTCTGCCACCGGTGGCACCGCTCCTTACAGCTATGCGGTCACCACTGGCGCGCTGCCGGTGGGCGTCACCTTGGCGAGCAACGGCACGCTGGCGGGCACGCCGACGCAGTCGGGCAGCTTCACCTTCAGCGTCACCGCGACTGACAGTTCGACCGGCTCGGGCCCCTATAGCGCGACGCGCAGTTTTACGCTGGCTATCGCCGCTCCGGCGCTGACGCTGGCCCCAACGACGCTCACCAATGCGACCGTGGGTGCGGCGTATAGTCAGGCGCTGACCGCGAGTGGCGGGACCGCACCGTACAGCTATGCCGTCACGGCCGGTGCGCTACCGGCAGGGGTGACGCTTGGCACCAACGGTACTCTGAGCGGCACGCCGACCGCTGGTGGCAGCTACAGCTTCAGCGTTACGGCGACGGACGCGACCACGACTGCCAATGGCGGGCCTTACACCGCCGCACGCAGCTATACCCTGACGGTTGCGACCGCGACGGTGGCGCTGTCGCCGGCGCGCCTGCCGGCGGGAACGTCGGGCGTTGCCTATGGCGAGACGCTGGCAGCGACTGGTGGCACCGCGCCGTACAGCTATACCCTGACCGCCGGCGCCTTGCCGGCGGGTGTGACGCTGTCGAGCAGCGGGTCGCTTTCGGGGACGCCGACGCAGTCGGGTAGCTTTACCTTCAGCATCACCGCAACCGACAGTTCAACCGGCTCAGGGCCATATAGTGCGACTCGCAGCTACACGCTCAGCATCGCGGCGCCTGCGCTGGCGCTGGCGCCGGCTTCACCGGCCAATGCGACGGTGGGGGCGGCCTATAGCCAGGCGCTCACCGCGAGCGGCGGGACCGCGCCCTATAGCTATGCCGTCACGGCCGGTGCGCTACCGGCAGGGGTGACGCTTGGTACCAACGGTACGCTGAGCGGCACGCCGACCGCCGGCGGCAGCTACAGCTTCACCGTCACGGCGACCGACGCGACAGCGACTGGCAATGGTGGGCCTTATACGGCGAGCCGCAGCTATACGCTGAGTGTCGCGACCGCGACGGTGGCCTTTGGTCAGGCGAACTTGCCGGCGGGTGTGTCGGGCAAGGCCTTTAGCGAGACGCTGTCGGCGACCGGTGGCACCGCGCCTTACAGCTATGCGGTTACCGCTGGCGCGCTGCCGGCGGGCGTCACCTTGGCCAGCAATGGCACGCTGGCGGGGACGCCGACGCAGTCGGGTAGCTTTACCTTCAGCGTCACGACGACCGACAGTTCGACCGGCTCGGGTCCGTACAGCGCGACGCGCAGCTATACGCTCAACATCGCGGCACCGGCGTTGGCGCTCGATCCGGCGACATTGGTCAATGCGACGGTGGGTACGGTCTATAGCCAGGCGCTCACCGCGAGCGGCGGGACGGCGCCCTATAGCTATGCCGTGACGGCGGGTACGCTGCCGGCGGGGGTGACGCTCGGCACCAACGGTACGCTTAGCGGCACGCCGACCGCCGGTGGCAGCTATGGCTTCACCGTGACCGCGACCGACGCGACGGCCGCCGGCAATGGCGGGCCTTATACCGCCACGCGCAGCTATACCCTGGTCGTGGCGGCCGCCAGCGTGGCCGTCGGGCCGGCGAGCCTGCCCGATGGACGCTATGAGGCGGCCTATAGCCAGACGCTCATCGCATCGGGCGGCACCGCGCCCTATCGCTATGCGGTCACCGACGGCGCGTTGCCGGCGGGGGTGACGCTGGCGGCCGATGGCACGCTGAGCGGCACGCCGAGCGTGTTCGGGCGCTTCGCCTTCACCGTGACCGCGACCGACAGCTCGACGGGGGCGGGGCCGTATGGCGGGGCCAAGGCCTATAGCCTGGTCATCGCCGCACCCAACGTGCCGGTCGCGGCCAATGTCAGCCTGGCGGTCGGTTACAATGCGGCGGCCACGGTGGTTCCGCTGAAGGTGAGCGGCGGTGCGGCGACCGGTGTCGCCATCGCCACCGCGCCCGCGCACGGCATCGCGACGGTCAACGGCACCGCGATCAGCTACACGCCCGCGGCCGGCTATGCCGGGGCCGACAGCTTCACCTATACCGCGTCGAATGCGGGCGGCGCCTCGGCCCCCGCGACGGTCGGCATCACCGTCGCGCAGCCGAGCCTGGCGCTCACCCCGGCGACGCTGCCGGCGGGCCAGGAGGATGTCGCCTATAGCCAGCAGCTGAGCACCAGCGGTGGCACCGCGCCCTATGCTTACGCGGTCACCACCGGGCGGCTGCCGGCCGGGGTGACGCTGTCGACGGGCGGGTTGCTGGCGGGCACGCCGCAGGAGAGCGGGCGCTATACGGTCACCGTCACCGCGACCGACAGTTCGTCGGGCAATGGCCCCTTCACGGCGGCCAATGCCTATACGCTGGAGATCGCGCTGCCGGCCCCGCCGGTCGCCCGGCCGGGTTCCGCCGCGACCGGCGCCGCCACCACGGCGCAGAACGGCGCGGTCGCGATCGACCTGTCGGCGCTGGTCACCGGCGACTATCGCCAAATCCGCATCACCACCCAGCCGCAGCACGGCACGGTATCGCTCGACGCGCGCCAGCAGGACGTGACCGAGACGAACCAGCGGATCACCGTCACCTATACGCCCGAGCCGGGCTATATCGGCGAGGACAGCTTCGGCTATGTCGCGATCGGCGCGGGCGGCACCTCCAACGAGGCGCGGGTCGTGGTGACGGTCAAGGGCAGCGCGCCCGTCGCGCCGGCGGTCAAGGCCAGCGTCACCAACGGTCAGACCCAGATCGTCGACCTGACCGGTGGCGCGATCGGCGGGCCGTTCCTGGGGGCGAGCATCGTGTCGGTCACGCCGGCCGATGGGGTCGAGGCGACGCTCGTGGAAAGCGGCAGCACCGGCGACCGTCGCTATCAGCTGCGCATCACCCCGCGCGGCCGGTTCAGCGGCACCGCGACCGTCCGCTACACGCTGACCAACGCCTATGGCACCTCGGCGCCGGCCGCGGTCAGCGTCAGCGTGGTGCAGCGTGCCGACCCGTCGCAGGACGCGACCGTCACCGGCATCTCGGCCGCGCAGGCCGAGGCGACGCGCCGCTTCGCCCAGGCCCAGCTCGACAATTTCCAGCGCCGCAACGAGCAGTTGCACAATGGCGGTGCGGGCAGCGTCGGCCGGCCGATGGGGATCAGCATTGCGGGCGGCAACAGCTATGGCGCGCGTGATCCCAATGCCGGGATGGCGGCGACCGATCTGGCGATGCTGAAGGCGGACCATGCGACCGAAGTCATGGGCCGCGAGCGGGCGGCGGGCATGATCACCTATGACCGCGACGGCCGGGCCATGCCGGTGGCGGGGCTGGCGGGCGCGCGCAGCGACCGGGCTATGGGCCAGGCGATGCCGGGCGATCCGGCCGCGCGTGGCGGCACGGGCGAGACCGGCGAGGCCGAGGCGATCGAGGGCACCGGCCGGGCGGTCGGGTCGACCGCGATCTGGTCGGGCGGCGCGATCGCGCTGGGCAGCGAGGATACGACGCGCGGGCGTGGCAAGCTGACCGTCTCGACCGGGGGGCTCAGCAGCGGCGTCGACGTGAAGCTGTCCGAAACGCTGACCGTCGGCATCGGCGGAGGCTATGGCGGCGAGCGGGCCAAGGTCGGCGAGGATAAGGGCCGGGTCGACAGCAACAGCTGGATGGGCGCGGTCTATGGCAGCGTCGCGCCGGCGGACGGGCTGTTCGTCGACGGTGTCGCGGGTGCCGGACGCCTGTCCTTCGATACGATCCGCAATGTGACGGGCAGCGACGCGGTCGCGCGCGGCCATCGTGGCGGGTCGATGCTGTTCGGCTCGCTGACCGGCGGGTTCGACCGGACCAGCGGCACGCATGCGCTGTCCGCCTATGGCCGGATCGACTATCTGTCGGCCGATCTGGACCGCTATACCGAGACCGGGGCGGGCAATGCCAATCTGGTGTTCGACGGCCGCCGACTGACCTCGCTGTCGAGTGTGCTGGGCCTGCGCGGATCGTTCGTCACCGGGCGGTTCGTGCCCCGCGTGCGCGCCGAGTGGCGGCACGAGTTCAAGAATGGCGGTATCCAGGCGCTCGACTATGCCGATCTGGGCGGGTTCAACTACACCATCCGTGGCGATGGCTGGACGCGCGACAATTACTCGATCGAGCTGGGGACCGACTATGTCTTCGACAATGGCTGGCGCATCGGGTTCGACCTGGGCGGCGCGCTGGGCCAGGGCAGCCGCTATGCGACCGAGCGGATTACCATCCGCAAGCAGTTCTGATCGGGGGAAGTATCAATCCTCCCCTGGAAGGGGAGGTGGCAGGCCGTCAGGCCTGACGGAGGGGTGTCGCCCTCTCGATAGCGGGACACCCCTCCGACGCGCTTCGCGCGCCACCTCCCCTTACAGGGGAGGAATGGGTTGGGGGCAGGGTTGCGCGTTCGCAAATGCCCCCGGACGGGGCAGGATCAGGGCGCGACCTGCACGATATAGGTGAACCAGCTCTCCGCCGCGTGATCGAACAGCTGGACCTGCTGCTCGGTGGTGCGGGCGGTGAAGTGGGTGCCGCTGCTGCGATCATAGCCGCGCGCTTCGCCGTCCTCGATCGTCATGTTGATCGCCGCATCCGCCCCCAGGTCGCGCAGTTCGGGCAGCGTGCCGCCGAATTTCGACGCGCGCTCGCCGTCATAGCCCTGGAGATGCGCGCCGCGCGCTTCGGCTGCGATGCGCAGATGCCGCTCGGCGTGATGGTCGTAAAGGCCGGCCACCTTGCGCCCGGTGAGGAGGGCATGGGCCGAGGCGGCGATGATCGCGCGGATATGGGGTTGCATGGATGCCCGCGTGGCACGGCGGGGGAGCGGGATCAACCGTCTCCGCTGGTGGACGGGCCTCGTAGGTCTCATCGGGATGGAGACGAAGCTACCCTCATTCCTCCCCTGCCAGGGGAGGGGGACCATCCGAAGGATGGTGGAGGGGTGTCACGCTCTCGATAGCGGGACACCCCTCCGTCAGGCCTGCGGCCTGCCACCTCCCCTTGCAGGGGAGGATAGATTGAATATCACCCCGCCTTAGAAGTCGAAGCGGACCGAGGCGGCGATGGTGCGGCCGTTGATCGAACGCGCGCGGACCAGCTGGTTGGCCGGGATCGCGGCGTCTTCGGCTTCGGTGATGCCCTTGACGTTGAAGATGTTGTTGGCGTTCAGGTTGAAGCTGACATTGCTGGCGGCGCGCACCAGCAGGAAGCCGTTGACCTGGGTATAGGCGGGCATCTTCAGCTGGTTGACCGGCTGGGTATAGCTGGACGTCGTGCCGATCACGTTGGCGCCGAAGCTGACCGGGCCGAAGTCGAACTGCGGCGTCGCCTGATAGACGAAGGCGGCCTGACGCTGCGGGCGGTTGCCGTTCAGCGTCGCATCGGTCGCGTCGCTGGTGATCTTGGCATCGGTATAGGTGCCCGCCGCGCTCAGCGAGAAGGGACCCGCACGGAACCGGCCTTCCAGCTCGACACCGGTCGCCTCGTAACGGCGGCTGGTGAACTGCTGCTGCGAGAGCAGATAGTTGGTTTCCTCGGTCCGCGCGTTGAACACGGTGGCGAACAGGCCGACCGGGCCGGCCGAATATTTCAGGCCGCCCTCGGCCTGGCGCACGAAGTCATAGGGCTTGGCGCCATTGACCAGCCCGCCGGTCTGCAGGTTGATGGTCGGGCCGAACAGCAGGCGATCGGCATTGACGCGGCCGCCCCGGCTGTAGCGCGCGAACGCCGCCAGCGTCGGGCTCAGGCGATAATTGACACCCGCCGAATAGGACAGATAGCTGTAATCATAGTCGATGCCGGTGCGGTTGTTGGGCAGGAACGCCACGTTGCGCTCGGCCGCCGAGATGACGCCGTTGCCGTTGATGTCCTGCGCCCGGGTCGTCACCGCGCCGGGCAGGTCGCCCGCGATGCTGCCCTTGGCCGAGCCGAAGTCGTAGCGCAGGCTGCCGTCGATGTTCAGGCGGCCGATCTCGAAGCCCAGCTGCGCGAAGGGCGCGTTGGTCGTGTAGCGCATGTCATAGCTGCGGCGGCAGCAATTGCCGAAAAAGGCCGCCGAATAGAGCGTGCCGCCCGCCGTCTGCGACACGCCGGCCGCGTTGCGGATGTCGACCAGCACCGAGCGGCCATCGCCCTGCACGGTCTGGAAGAACGAGGTCCACAGCCAGTCGGTCTTCACGTCCTGGCGCGAATTATACATGCCCGCCGCGATCGACAGCTGGCCACCGCCCAGATCGACCTTGCCGTTGATGCGCAGATCATTGGTGATGTTGTTCAGGCTCTTGAGGTCGACATCGAACAGCACGACGCTGGCGAGCAGGCCGTTGCCGCCGAGCGCCCCCGGATTGGCGATACGCTGTCCCGAAAGCGGGCCGCTGGCGTAGAAGAGCTGCGCACCCGCGCCGGCGAAGCCGTTGGCGGTGGTCTGCGCATCGCCGACCGAGGCGGGGAAGGGCGAGACGAAATCGCCCGAAATGTCCGAATAGCGGAACCGCTCGGTGACGTTCCAGCCATCGGCGATCTCATACTGCCCCTCGAAGCCGACCGACTTCACGTCCGGGTGCATGCCGTCGCCGATGTTGCGGCGCACGACATTGTTATTGCCGTCGAGCGTCTGGACCGAGCGGATATAGCGGCTGTGCAGCGTATCCTCGTTGATCGAGAAGCCGGGGACGTTGATATAGCTGGGGTCGCCGTTGCTGCCGGTCACGCGCACCGGGTTGGGCAGATAGGCGATGCTGCGATCGTCCAGATACTTGCCATAGACGCGGATATAGCCGCCCTCGAACTCGCGGGTGATGTTCGCCTTGATCTGGCCGCCGCGCATCGCGTCGTAGCCGACGTCGCGCGGGCCGTCGCCCAGCCGGTAGAAGCCGCTCAGCTCATAGCGGGTGTTGGCGTCGATGCGGCCGCCATAGGCGAAGTCGGCGCGATATTCGCGGTAGTCTAGCCCTGACGACAGCTGAAACGAGCCGCCTTCCTGCTCGCCGGTCTTCGAGATGAAGTTGATGATGCCGCCCGGCGAGTTGCTGGCGAAGGTCGAGGCCGAGCCGCCACGCACCGACTCGATGCGCGCGAGCGACAGGTCGTTGCGGATGAAGATGTCGGCATTGCCGAAGATGATGTCGCCGAATTCCAGGACGGGCAGGCCGTCCTCCTGCAGCTGCAGGAACTTCGAGCCGCCCGACGCGACGGGCAGGCCGCGCACCGAGATATTGGCGTTGCCCTCGCCGCCCGAGGCCTCGACGCGCACGCCGGGCAGGTTGCGCAGGATCTCGGCGGTGTTGCGCGGCGGGATCTTGGTGGTGAGGTCGGCGTCGAGCGAGCTGACCGAGACCGAGGTGTCGAGGCGGTTGCGCCCCTGCGCCACGCCGGTGACGACGATATCCCCCGAAGCGGCGGCCTCGGGCGCGTCGGCGGCCGGGGGCGACTCGGTGGTCTGGGGCGGGGCGACCTGCGCCTGGGCAGCGCTGGCGATCAGCAGCGCGGGGACGGAAGCGAGCAGATGAAAGCGCAGCGACATCACGAAACCTCTCCTGGACGGCCTCTCTTTGGATGGCCGGCAGGTTGCATATGGCCGTGTGCAAACCATTGCAATGGCAATCTGCAATCGTTTGTTATCGATCTTGTGCATCTCTGGCAGGGTGTTGCCCGTTCGCCACTATCTGTCGGCCGCTACCAATGGAGCGGCCACCAGTCGAAGGCGCCAAGGGTCGAGTGGCCGGTCCAGCGCCGGCACAGCCGGTCGAACGGGGCGATGGCGAAGCAGCCCAGCACGATGCCCGCGATGATGCCGGTCATGAACGGGCCGAAGCCCATGTCCGCGATCGTCGTGCCGGTGATCCGCGCGGTGATCGCCAGCGCAACGATGACGATGACGCCGAGCAGGATCATCCCGACCAGCAGGAAGAGGAGATAGAGCGGCGTCTGCCACCAGCGGCGCGCGGCGCGGCGCTCGCGGCGCTCGGTCTTGTGCGCGGTGCGCAGCCGCTGGCGCTGCGCCGGGGTCAGCCGATGCTGGAACCGCCAGCGGCGGATGGCGAGGAACAGGACGAGCATCAGTCCGGCGGTGGCGAAGGCGATGTAGAAGCCGGGCGGCTGGCGCGTGCCGACCGCCGCCATGAACAGTATCCAGAGCATCAGGACGAGGATGGTGCCATAGGAAGGCTGGGTCGCGTCGTCGGGATCGCGCGCGGGCGCGACCGGCCGGCGTCCGGCCAGCGCGCGGGCGGGCGCATCGGCGCGGTGACGCAGCGACAGGTGCAGCGCCAGCCCGATCAGCGCCAGTACGACCCCGAACAGCGCGGCGCGCGGGTTCGTGCCCCAGCCGGGCAGCAGCCGCGCGAGCAGCAGCCAGGCGAGCCAGCCGAAGACGGGCAGCGCCACCGCGTGCAGCAGCACGGCACGCACGCCGTCGCGCACGAAGCCGGCATGTTCGGCCTTGCTCAACGGCAAGGCGGGGCCATGGCCGTGGCGGCGGAACAGCCAGCCGTCCCGCGTGCCCTCGAACTGCGGTGGCAGGCCGGCGATCCGGTCGATGCCGATGCGGCGATGGGCGCTGCGATAGTCCAGGCGAAACGGCATGATGCTATCCTGTCAGTGAGCGGCCCTCGCGGCGGCCAGGCTTTCGCGGACGCGCGCCAGCGCGGCGGCTTCGGGATCGTGCTCGCCCATCGCCGCCCAGGAGCCGGTGACCGCGAAGACGCAGTGGCCATGGACGGTCGCGACCAGCGAGCGGGCGAGCGTGCCGAGCGCGGCGTCGATCGGCCGGTCGAGCGCGCGCGCCACTTCCGCCGCGACGATCCGCATCAGCCGGCCGCGCATCTCCTCCTGCGCGGGGCTCAGCGTCTCGCAGGCGGGGCGATGGTCATAGATCGCGGCCCAGCGGCGGGGATGCGCGCGGGCGAAGGCGAAATAGCCGTGCACCAGCGCGGCGATCCGGTCGCCATCCCCGCCGGTCTCGGCCGCACGCAGGCTGTCCGCCAGCGCCTCGGCCCAGTCGGCGAAGCTGCGCGTGTTGATCGCGGTGACCAGTCCGTCGACATTGCCGAAGACATTGTGGACGGTGCCGATGGTATAGCCGACCCGCTTGGCGACCTCCCGCGCGGAAAAGCCCGCAAAGCCGGTTTCGGCCATCAGGCCGGTGCCCGCCGCGATCATCAATTCGGTCAGTTCGTCGCGGCTATGGTCGGATCGTCTACCCATGGAATGGCGAGGCTTTCTGGAAAGGGGGGCGACGGCCGCCCGGAGCGAACGGCCGTCGAGGGTGTGTAAGCGGTCAGCGCACTCGGTGGAACAGGCGGCCGCGCGTCGGTGTCGCATCGCTGGCGGGCGTCATCGCCTCCAGCGTGGTCACGATCCCCGATCCGGTCCGCGTCATCCGGAACAGCCGGGTGCCCGAGGGGCCACGGCCGGGATCGGAGGGACGGAATTTGTAGAGCTTGATGATCACCGATCCCGGCTCGGGCGTGGCGGTGCACTTGATCTGCTGATAGGTCTGGAAGCCTTCGCTGTTCAGCCGGCAGCCCGTCGCGCCGGCGGCCGGCCCCAGCGTCAGCGTGCGGGTGACGAAGGCGGCGAACCCGTCGCTGCCATTGCCGCCGATCCGGCCGAGCGATTCTTCCCAGACATAGGTGCCGTGCCAGCTGGCGAGTCCCTGCGCCCGGGCGGGGGTGGCGGCGAGGGGGGCGAGCGTCGCGGCCAGCGCGGCGGTGGTGATGATCGACTTCAACATGACAAGTCTCCCATATGTCCAACGAGTAGAATGTTTCGCAGGCGGATTGGCTTCACCGTACCCAGAGCGGCATGCGGCCGGTCAGCGGTTGGATCGTATAGTCGCTGCCCCCGCGCGGCGACGGGCGCATCGCGATCCGGAAGCGTTGCTTGGCCGCGCAGGCATTGAGCGTCCAGATCTCTGTATGGCCGCCATCGGCGCGCTGGCTGTCGGGCACGATCCGCATGTCGGCCGAATAGATGAAGGAACAGCCGCCCGTCGTCTTGGAATAGCGCGCGATGTCGTTGAGGACATCGGCGGCCAGTTGCGGGCTGGCCATGGTGCGGCCGGTGGTGCGGATCTGATAGGCGGCCGCGGGCTGGCCGGCGACACAGGCCGCTGCGACGATCGCGGTGGCGATCAGGGTCATGCGCTTCATGGTCGTTCTCCCATGCTTGGTTCCCGTCCCCGAAACGGTCCGGGTCGCGGCTATCCATCGGCCACGGATCGATAAATAAGCATCGCTCAATTAATGTTAAATGAACGGCGATCATTTATTTTTGAACGGCGTTCGCGGCACGGCAATCGATACGATAGGGGAACGATCCCTTTGCCTCAGGCGTCATCTCCGGCAGACAAGGGAGAGACGGCGATGGCCTTTTGCAGCCAATGCGGCGCCGAGCTGGCGCGGGATGCCCGTTTTTGCGGTCAGTGCGGCGCGGCGGTGTCGGGTACGACGCCCGGCGTGACCGCCGATCCGGTCGCGCCACCGCCAAGACCCAATCCCGTCGAGACCCAGTCCTTCGCGTCGCAGCCGGGCGCGAGAGGTGGACGCGGCTGGCTGCTCCCCGTGCTGCTGGTGATCGCGGTGCTGTCGATCGCCTATCTGCTGCTCGCGCCCGCACGCACCCCGGAGCAAGCGACGCGCGCCGATACGCCCGAGGGGCAGGCGACCACCGCCGCGACCGAGCCCGGCAGCGACGCCGCCCCGACACGGACCGTCTCGGCCGCCAGTCTCGACTCGTCCTTCGTCAGCGATCCGCAGGGCGCGGCCGCGCGCTATGCCGGGCCGGTACGCGTGTCGGGCACGATCGCGACCATGGTCCAGCCGGGGCCGACCCCGTCGCTGTCGATGGAGGGGCGGACGCGCTTCAACTATGTCATCGTCAATTTCCCCGCCGGCTATCGCGAACGGCTGGCGCCGCTGGCCAAGGGGCAGGTCATCATCGTCGCGTGCGGCGGGGTCCGCGCGCTGGGCGGCACCACCATCCTGTCGGACTGCCGGCTCGACTGAGGCCCGGTCGCGACGGGGCGGCGCATTGTCACCATGATCCGTCGGTGACATGGTGACCGCAGGGAGAATGCGATGGACCGGGTGCGCAAGGCTGGCTGGATCTATTTCCTCGGCTTCATGCTGGTCGTCGCGATCGGCTATGTGCCGGGTTTCCACGATGCGGACGGCAATTTGTTCGGGCTGTTCAAGCTCGACCTGTATGACGACAGCTTGCACTTCTTCTCCGGGCTGTGGGCCGGGATCGCCGCCTGGTGGTCGTACGGCGCGGCGCGCACCTATTTCCGGCTGTTCGGGCCGCTCTACTTCGCCGACGGGGTGATGGGGCTGTTCCTGGGGAGCGGCTATCTGGACGGCGGCATCTTTCTCTACGGGCCGATCCGCCAGTCGCTCTATGCGCATGTCTTCGCCAACCTGCCGCATCTGGTGATCGGCGGGGTGGCGATCTGGATCGGCTATCGCTGGGCGCGACGGCCGGCATGAGGCGGCGCTGGCGGGTCGCGCTGGCGCTGGGCGGCGCGCTCGCCGCGCTGGTGATCGTGCCCGTGGCGGGGATCGAACTGGGATGCCGCGCGCCGCTGGCGGGATTCACGCCGCACGGCCCCTATCAGTCGGTCGCGGGGCAGGGGGCCGCCTCCGGCCCCGCCGCCCCGCGCGCGGAGGTGCGGACCTGGCTGACCTATCCCGAATGGCATATCGTCTATTCGGCCGACAGCCTGGGGCGCTGGCTGTCGGCGGGTCGGCCGCCTAGCGGCTATGGCTATGGCGGCGACATCGCCGGTTTCTGGCGCGGCTTCTGCGCGATCAACCGCGTTTCACGCGGACAGCCCGGCGCGGGCGAGGCCAAGCTGATGATCTATACGATCGGCATCAGCTTCACTGTCGAGATGGCGGTCAAGGCGCTGTATGAGAACACCGCCGGGCGACTGTCCGAAGCGATCGGCGGCTGGACCAGTCCGCAGGACCGCTATGCCGCGGGCGTGCAGACGCGCTACGGCGCGTTCATCCACGAGGTGCCCTGGTATAAGTTCGCGTTCGGCGACGCGCTGCGCGGGCTGTGGCGGACGCCCGGCTGGGGCGCGCGGTCGATCGAGAGGCGCGGCGCACTGTCGGCGGAGTATCTGGTCAAGGCGGGCTATGCCAGGGCGCTAGGCGCCGCCAGCGCGCAGAGCGGTCCGCCCGATCAGCGTTCTTTACGCTTCGTCGTGCGCGCCACCCCGGCCAAGGTGGCGGGAATCGACCCCCGGCTGCGCCCCGTGCGGACCGGCAACGGCCTGACCGTGGTCGAGGCGCCGCGCTATGCCCAGTTCACCGACCTGCTCGGCCGACTGGCGATGGCGGACGTGCCGCTGGTCGAGATCGCGGGCAATGACGACATCTTCGTCACGCTGCTGGTCCCCGCCGGCACGCGGATGGCGGGCACGGTGCTGCTCGATAGGCCGATCGAGCGGGCGGGGTGGCGGCGCATCGGCACCTCGGTGAAGGTGCCCGCGCTCCCCGCCCTGATCCGCGACGTGCGCGCGGGCGGTGGCGTGGTCGAGCATGTCTATGACTATTAGGGCGGGGCTGAATACCGGCCTCCGCTTTTCCGCGCTGCTGGCACTGGTGTTGGCGGCCTGGGCGCTGATCATGCTCGGCCTGCCCTTTGTCGGGCCGGCGGGGCGATTGGTGGCGGTGGTCGGGAACGAGGGGCGTGCGGTCCGCGCCATCGCGGCGGCCGGGGGGCGGGTGGTCGAGGTGCGGCGCGGGGCGACGCTGGCGCGCGGCGACCGGGCGGGCTTCGTCGCGGCGCTCTATGCCGCCGGTGCGCCGCTGGTGATCGAGGGACGGGTGGCGGCGGGCTGTCTACCGACCAAGGGGGCGTAGCGCGCATACCAGCTGTTGCTGAACAGCCCGTCCGGGTCCCATTGCCGCTTGGCCGCGAAGAAGGCGCCGATCTCGGGGTAGGAGCGCACCAGCTGCTCAGGGGAATAATGCAGCTGATAGGGCAGGAAGAAGCGCCCACCCTCCGCCAGCGTCAGGTCGATCAGCGCGCCCGTCAGCCGGCGCATCGCGGCGGTGCCGGCGTCGTCGGTCGGCTGGTTGAGATAGAGCACCACCGAGAATGCGGGCGCAGGCGCGTAGGACAGCGCATTGTCCTCACGCCCGACCGCGCGGATCGAGGCGTTGACCAGATTGGCCTTTTGGTCGCGCAATATGTCCCGCATGCCGTCGATGAAGGGGACGATCCGGTCGCGCGGCACGAAATATTCGTGGAGGATGTCGGTCTCGCCGGGCAGCTTGTTGAACAGATAGGCGACTGAATCGTGCATTGGGTCGTTGCGCGCGACCAGACAGGCCTCGCCCGATCCTTGCGCGGTGGCGCGGGTGATGGTGCACGCCTCCAGCCGGTGTTCGAGATGCTTCTCGCTCCACCATTTCATCGTCTTGAACAGATCGTTCTTCTTGGCGAGATTGACGGTCAGCCGGCGGACCTTGGTCGAGGGCACCTCGCCCAGCGGCGCGCGCGTCAGCGCCTGATCCTCGGGGAATTGGCGATATTGATAGACCAGTGCCTCGGTCAGCAGCGATCCCGGCGCGGTCGAGAGATGGACATAGGCGAGCCCCACCGACGGGTCGGCCGCGATCCGCTCGAAGGTGGCGGGAAAGGCGCGATAGTCGATCAGCGCGCGTTCCGAGCGGTAGATGGCGTTGGGCACGACATCGAGCGTCGCGGACAATATCACCCCGAACAGGCCATAGCCGCCGACGACATGGCGGAAGAGATCGGGATTCTCGGTGCGCGAGACGGTCACCACCCGCCCGTCGGCGAGCATCAGCCGGATGTTGCGCAGCGAGCCCATCACCGCGCCCGCCTGCGTCAAATCGGCGTCGGC
>SXGS01325439.1_pt1 | contig 48811 bp, 28 predicted proteins | sample 3174681 | NCBI WGS metagenome assembly SXGS01 (sample SAMN11356861, study PRJNA531348) | freshwater metagenome | isolation source: freshwater sample F1-80 | place: China: Fuxian Lake, Yuxi | collected 2017-12-25
CGACGACGACGACGACGACGACGACGAGAAGAAGGATGACGGCGCTGACTCGGCAGAGCTGCCCAACGCCGAGAACTTCACGGCGGCCGCCATCCGCATCGGCTGCATAGGCCTGGACAACAAGCTCGACACGGCCCAGAAGGCCAAGAAGCGCCAGGACATCTACGCCAAGTACGGCTTCAACGATGACAAGCAGTACGAGGCGGCCTCCGAGAAGTACATGAAGGACCCCTCGATCAAGCCCGTGATCGAGGCCAAGATCAGCGCCAGCGAGTGCGCCAACCTCGACAAGCCCGTCCCCGTCCCGGGCGACGAGAACACCGCCTCGGCCACCAAGGGCAGCTTCAAGACCGCCGTGCGCGGCGCCGTCGACGGCACCGTCCAGATCTCCATCAGCGCCAAGGGCGTCAGCGGCAACCTCAAGGGCACCAGCGGCAAGGAGAAGGTCAACTGCGGCTTCTCAGGCCAGCTCAACGGCACCAACTTCTCGGCGGGCGGCAAGGGCTCCGGGCGCGGCACGACCTGCCGCGTCACCGGCCGCATCACGGGTCGCAATGTCACCGGCTCCATCACGGGCAAGGTCAACGGCAAGCCGCTCAACGTGACCTTCTCCGGCAAGATCTAGTTCACAGAGCTCCTGCCCCCCGAAGGGGCGCAGCAAAATCCGCAGACAGCGAGCCTATCTGCGGACTTTGATATCTTAAAACAGCAGCGTGATCCTGTAACCGTTCAAGATTGCAAGGGAAAATTCATGCGTAAGACCCACTGGCTTCTGACCCTCCTCATCACCTCTCTCGCCTTCGCCCTCATGGCCTGCCCCATTGGCGGCTCCAAGGAGGAGGCCAAGACCGAGTCTCCGGACGATGAGAAGGCCGAGGGCGACGACGAGAAGAAGGCCGACGACGAGGAGGAGGAGGAGGAGGAGAAGAAGGCCGACGACGACGACGATGACGACGACGAGAAGGCCGAGGGCGACGACGACGACGACGACGACGAGAAGGCCGAGGGCGACGACGACGACGACGATGAGAAGGCAGACGACGACGACGACGACGAGAAGGCCGACGACGACGAGAAGGCCGAAGGCGACGACGACGACGACGAGAAGGCCGAAGGCGACGAGGAGAAGAAGGAAGAGCCCGCCGAAGAGGTCAAGAACGAGGAGAAGGTCGACGAGAAGAAGGTCGACGAGAAGAAGGTCGACGAGAAGAAGGTCGCCACCGCCGATGGCTCCTACAACCGCTCCTTCCGCGGCTCCCACTCCGGCACGATCCAGTTCACCATCCGGGGCAACCGCGTCACCGGCAACATGAAGGGCGGCAGCGGCAAGGAGAAGTTCTCCTGCGGCTTCACCGGCACCGTCAACGGCAAGTCCTTCACCGGCTCCGGCAAGGGCTCCGGCCGCAGCACGAGCTGCAGCGTCCGCGGCACCGTCAACGGCGGCAACGCCTCGGGCTCCGTCTCCGGCTCCGTCAACGGCCAGCGGGCCAGCATGAACTTCTGATCGCCACCCCGAGGCGCCGGGCCCGCGCGCGGCGACTTCCGAGCGCCCCTCCAGGGCCCCAGGCCCGCGCGCGGCGGCAAGCAGCCTGCCCGCGCGCGAAGCCCCCTCCTCACACCCAGACCTCCTCCTCGAACAACACCAGCCCGAACACACCCCTCTCCTCGTAGCCCAGCGCCCGATACGCGGCCTGGGCCGCCACGTTCTCTCTCCCCGTGAACAGCACCGACCTCGTCACCCCCTCGCCGCTGGCCTCCACCAACGATCCCGCCACCACCGCGCGCCCAAAGCCGCGGCCCCTCAACCCCGGCGGCGTGTACACCCCCCCGATCTGCACGCACTCCGGCAGCGCCGCGTTGAAGGCCGACATCGCCACCACCTCACCCTCGTGCTCCAGCACCCACAGCTGCCCCCGCGCGATCCCCGCCTCCACCCCCTCGCGCGCCGAAGACCGCACCGCCGGAACCTCCCGCTCGCCCAGCGTCTCGACCTGGTAGGCCACCCTCCACCGCGACAGCGCCTCCAGATCCGCCACCTCGGCCCTCCTGACGCGCCCTCGCCCGCTCGACAGCGCCTCCGGCATCACCAGCGCCGACAGATCCAGGGCGAAGAGCAGCTCCTCGCCCGCGATCCGCGTCGGCCGCGCCTCCAACCCCAGCTCCTGCCGGACCCCCGCCACCTGCTCCCCGGCGCCGCTGATGCCCGTCAACGCCCGGCCCGACAGCCGCCACGCCTCCCTGGCCACCGCGCCGAGGTGCCCCTGCGGCGCCTGCACCATCATCATCCCGTTCCACGCCAGCGCCGCCGCCGCCACCACACGATCCCCAATCAGCGCGCCCACATAGGTGGCCTCCAGCCGCCTCCCCTCGTCCTCGAAGCCCGCAGCCCTCGCGTTCGACAGCATGAACATCGAGGTCTCGATGTGCGCCCTCAAGAACGCCTCCAGCCCCCCGGCGTCCCCAGCCCCCAGCCTCCTGATGATCACCCCATCCATCCGCTTCTCCCTCCCCGCCGACCCCGTCCGTGTTAAGAACCATGGACACCGGCCCAGGGCGCCAGCCGCCCCAGGCCAGCCCCAAGTTGGGGCCAGCCCCAAGTTGGGCGCACCGGCCCGAAGGCACAAGCCCCGCCAGCCGCCCGACGCTCCCCGGAGGCCCACGACCGTGCCCACCGACCCGCGCCTCGACGCGCTCCCCGACGAGGTCGTCTCCCCCATCACCCCCGCGATGCTCGCCGGCGGGCGATGGTGGCACGAGGCCGCCCTCGGACCCTGGCCTGCCGCCCTCGATCGCGGCCTCATCGAGCCCCGCCGCGGCTACCGCTTCCGACCCGAGAACCTCGCCCTCCCCCTCGCCCTCGGCCCGACCCGCGCCCGCTCGGTCCTCGACCTCGGCGCCGGCTCCGGCTCCCTCATGATCCTGGCCGCCCTCTGGCTCAAGGCCCCGCTGGCCCTCGGCCTCGAACTCCAGCCCGAGGCCGTCGAGCGCCTCCGGCGCACCCTGCGCGCCTACCCCGAGATCGACGCCCGCGTCGTCCAGGGCGATCTGCGCGACCCCGGATGCCTGCGCCAGCTCCTCGACGCCCTGGGCGAGCCCGCCGACGTCGTCGTCGCCAACCCCCCCTTCTTCCAACCCGGCTGGGGACGCTCCAGCCGGAACGACAGCGTCCGCCTCTCCACCCACGCCGAGCACGGCGACTGCGGCGACTTCCTCGCCGCCGCCCGCGCCGCCTGCGCCCCCGAGGGCCGCATCCTCGTCGTCTTCGACGCCGATCACCTCGCCGTGCTGCTCGCCCGCGCCGGCGAGCGCGACCTGCGCTTCGTCGGCCTGCGCTGGATCCCCGATCAACGCCCCGGCAAGGCCCGCCAGCCCTTCCGGGTCTGGGTCGAGCTGACGCCCGGCCCCGGCGGCGCACCCCTGCGACGGATCGACGCCCTGCCCGACCACCCCCACGCCGACTCGCCTCCATCGTCGACCTGAACCGCCCACCGCCCCGCCGCCCCGCCGCTCGCACGGGCGACGAGCAGCGAGCCAACGAGGGCAGACCGACCCCTCCCAGGATCGGCCCGACTCAAAGCAGGGCCACGCTCGGCTGTTTGCAGCGCCTCGAAGGTGTCGTACACTCGCCGCGCGACAGTCTGAAAAACCCTGGGGCCAGCGCCCCACCAACGAGAGGCCCTCCGATGACCGAGCGACCCGAGATCGTGATCGTCGCCAACCCCGAGGCGCTGGCAGACGCCGCCGCCGCCCGCATCGTGTCCATCGTCCAGGCCGCCGCCGAGGCCGGCCAGCGCTGCTCCATCGGGCTGGCCGGCGGCGGCACGCCCCGAGACATCTACACCCGGCTGGCCCTCGCCGAGGTCCCCTGGGATCGGGTGGACTTCTACTTCGGCGACGAGCGCTGCGTGCCGCCCGACGACGTCGACAGCAACTACCTCATGGCCAGCCAGTCCCTGCTGGCCGGACTGGAGGGCTCAGGCGCGCGGATCTTCAGGATGGAGGCCGAGGCCGAGGACCGCGAGGCCGCCGCCGACGCCTACGCCGCCCTGCTGCCGCCGCGAATCGACGTCCTGCTCCTGGGCATGGGGCCCGACGGCCACACCGCCTCGCTCTTCCCCGGACACGAGGCCATGCAAGAGCGCGCCCGCCTCGTCGTCCCCGTCAAGGGCCCCAAGCCGCCACCCTGGCGCCTGACCATCACCGCGCCCGTCATCGAGGCGGCCGTCCACACCCTCGTCATGGCCCACGGCGCCTCCAAGGCGGAGATGATCTCGCGCGTCATCGATGGCCCCTACAACCCCCAAGAGACGCCCATCCAGCTCGCCCTCAAGGGCGGCATCTGGTTCCTCGACGAGGCCGCCGCCGCCCAGCTCTGAGCCCGCCCCGAGCCGACGAAGGCCCCCGCTGGCCGGTCAAGGGCCGCAACAGGGCGCCTACTGGCCGATCAAGGGCCGCAGTAGGGCGCCAGAGAGTGGATCGCGTGGTCCTCCTCGTGGGGGATGTACCACCGGAAGCTCTGGAGCGGCCTCGGCTGGGTGTTGGCCTGCTCCGGCGGCGCGGCCACCTCCACCACCCCGTCCTCCTGCGTGATCAGCGCCCGGACGCCGCGCATATCGTAGAGCATCCCCTCGTAACCCTCCGCGCCCTCCCAGAGGATCATCGGCGTGGACGGGTCCTGCCCAGCCCTCACGAAGATCCCGTAGTGGTCGACGAACTGCCAATCGCACTCGTCGACCTCCTCAACCGGGAAGACGTGCGAGATGGTCACCTCGAAGACGCCCATCTCCGGCCTCGACGCCCAGGTGTTCAAGATGAAGCGCAGATCGCAGCCCGGCGCCGCGCAGCTCGACGGGTTGAGCGCGTCGTCGATCTCCTTCGGGAAGCCCTGAGCGCGAGCCTGGGCGAGCTGCGCGATGGGTTCTGCCGCGCCGCTCCAGAGGCAGCGCGAAGGGGCCTCGGCCTGACGGAAACCGAAGGCCCACCCCACGTTGGGATCGTTGAGCCCCTCGCCGCAGTCCAGCGTCACCTCGCGGGTCAGCGACGTGAAGAGCTGCCCGTGGCCCGTCCGGTGCCCCCAGTGCGCGCCGGGCGTCGCCTTGCAGGGCGGAGTGTCCGGCGCCGCGTAGACCCAGATCGGGTCCTCGCTCGCCGAAGCGCCGTTGGCCAGAGCCAGCTCGCGAGAGATGGGCCGCGAGATGTGTTCGTAGGTCTCGCGCTGCTCGACCGTAAAGATCGTGTCCACCTCGTCCGGGACGATCCTCTCCTGCAAGTACCACCGCACGACCGCTTCCTGCTCCTCCTCACCCCCCTCATGGCCAAAGAAGGCGTGCTTGAAGAGGATCGACAGCTGGGGAGACTCCGGGCAGGCCCCCATCAGATCAGGGGCGCTGGCCTCCAGCGTCGTCCGCGCGGGCTCTTTGGACGTCGTCGTCGTCCAGCAGCCAGCCAGCGCCAGGCCGCTCCCGATGAGCCCCAGGGCCGCCGCTGCGTAATGATGGTTCATGAAAAACACCTGCATTCTTGAAGGATTGGACCGCTCCACCTCACGCCGGGCTCGGCGCGCGTCGCATCATGGCCTCATCGCGCTTCACCCTCAAGCAAGAATTCGACCCGCCGCGCAGGCCCACACGCAGAGCATCAAGGCGCCTCGGCGACGGACCCGCGCCCCCAACGGCAAGGCCTCACCACAACCATTGGAAGGAGAGGCCGCCGCCCTCGCCCGAGAGCCAGGCGTCGACCGGCGCCGGCTCCATCGCGGCCCGCCGCAGCTTCGCCCCCTGGCGCGAGCGCGCCGGGCGCGTCGCCCACAGGACCGTGAAGGCCACCCCCACCAGCACCCCCACCCCCACCACGGCCACCACCTGCGGCCCCTCGTCGGCGGGGCGGCGGCACCGCTTGATGCCGTCCTCGCCGATGACACACTGCGGCGGCTCCGACCCCCAGGCCGGCCCCGCCCACGCCCCCCACAAGGCCAAGGCGATCAACACACATGACAATCGGCGCATGATCCCCCTCCTCACCCTCGACCGTCCATCGACACCACTGTAGGGCGTACCCCCCTCGCTTTCCACCCAGGCTCCTCGCGCCGACCCCTTCGATCGCCGAGAAGCCTGCTCTGAATCGAAGAAGAGATATTGCATTGCTGGCGCGGCAAATCCTGTTGAGCGCCGTGTCCGAGAGGCCGCCGTCGCCCTCGCGGGCCGGGGGATGTGCGCTGGATGTCGTGGCGACCGGGGCGCAGAAGCCCCGACAAGGATAAAATCCGAAGGTGGCACGGGGGTTGCGATGGTGTGGGTGCAGACCGCGACACCCGACGAGGGGAGTTCGTGGGGCAGAAGAAATGAGACACATGACTCTGGTGGGGGGCTCGGCGTGGTGCAGTCACCCGAACTCCTTCAGAATCATAATGGACCTCCCCTTGAGCAATATCGGCGATGCTCAAGCCATGGATCGGCACCGGGGGGGTCGAAATCACTGGAGAGTGTGCGTCTCATTCCTTGTGCCCCATGAACCCACTCCACGCCCTCACTTGAAAGAGGCCTCGCCTCGGACCCCGTGACCCCGCCGCGCGCGAGGATCACCAAAGTCCGACGAACGCCCCACGCTCGACGAGCGCCCCACGCACGACGAGCGCCCCACGCTCCTCGCACCGCCCCCGTTGGGGACGGGCTCGTCGGGTGGGGCTAGAAATCCGGTGCGGGCTGCGACCTCTCGGTCGCAGGCCGGCGCGCCGCCGAAGTCGACACCAGGGGCCCGTCTGTGAAGGCAAGGCCCCGCCAGAATATCAAAGCTCCCGTCAACTCGGTGGTCCGGCCCTGCGCTCCGTTGTCGGCCGTGCGCAGGCCTGCGACCGCCAGGGCGCAGCCCACCCCGAGTTTCTAGCCCCACCCGACGAGCCCGTCCCCAACGGGGGCGGTGCGAGGAGCGTGGGGCGTTCGTCGAGCGTGGGGTGCTCGTCGTGCGTGGGTGTTCGTTGAGCGCAGGTCGTTCGCCGAGCGTGGGGCGTTGAGTGCAGGGCGTTCGTCGAGCGTGGGCATCGTGAGGGGACGTGGGCCGTTGAAGCAATGACACGAGGAGGAGGGCGGATGATCATGGTCAGGAGGCTGTCGGGGTGGGGTCGGCGCGCGCTGGCGTTGTCGGCGGTGGTCTTCTGGGTGGGTTGCTCGCCGGCGCAGCAGGCCGGGGACGACCCGATGGGCGGTGGGCTCGTCGGCGCGGGCGATCCGGGGCCGCTGCTGGGCGGCGCGCCGGTGGAGGTCTTCCCGCCCCGCGAGCAGGCCGAGGCGCAGGGCGACAGCCCCGAGCCCCTGCTGGCGTTGATCGAGCAGGCGGAGGCCCGCCGGCCCGCGCGGGCCTCCGTCGACAAGGCCCCGGCCATCAAGCCGCTTGGCGTGGTCGCCGCCACGGGCGCCCCCGGGCGCTCTCAGGAGGGCGATTACCGCCGCTTCAAGGCGCTCAGCGATCTGGCCCAGGCCGAGACGGTCGAGCGCGGCGCCGCGATCACGATCCGCTTTGATCGCCCCGTGGTCGGCGCCGGGCAGATCGGCGAGCCGCCTGCGGAGGCCGGGCGGCTGCTGGACATCTGGCCGTCGATGGAGGGTCGGATGGTGTGGAGCGCGATCGACGCGCTGACCTTCCACCCCAAGGGGCTCTGGGAGCCCGGGCAGGCCTACTTCGCGCGGCTGGCGCGCGTGCCGGTCGGCGAGGTGGGCGTGGCGCTCGTGGAGGACTTCGAATGGCGCTTCGTGGCGCGCGACGACCGCGCCTGGGTCGGCAACAAGGCCCTGTCCTGGGAGCCCGAGGCCGACAAGCCGCGCCTCGTCGGCTGGTGGCCGCCGCTGGGCTCGCAGCTGGCCGACGGCCAGCGGGTCGCCTTCATCTTTGATCAGCCCGTCGACGCCGAGCAGGTCCGCGACCACATCGACATGCTGCGCTTGCGCCACCCCTCGGCCGACCCCACCGACGCCCCCTTCGACGCGATAGGCACCCACCTGCGCCCGGTCGCCGAGGCGAAGTTCAACGGCCACGACTTCCCGGCCGATCACGTCCTTGAGGTCGAGCCCGCCGAGGTGATCGCGCCGGGGCAGGCCTTCGAGATCGTCGTCACCGACGCGATCCTCAGCCCCAACGTCGTCAGCGATGAGATCTGGTGGATGCGCTACGAGCGCCCCGGCCCCCTCGTCGCCGAGCCGCCGAGCTGCCACCTGACCCCGTGCCCCACCGACCCGCGCGACAACGGGATGGGCTGCACCGCGCCCTGCGGCGACGTGATCACCACGGGCTCCAACGCCAGCATCACCTTCACCTTCAACAACCCCGTCAAGAAGGAGGCCTTCCTCAAGAGCCTGCGCGTCACCCCGCCGCCCCTGGGCCAGAGCCACTACGCCTACGGCGACACCCACACCGTCTATCTGGATCTGGCGCCCGGTCGGACCTCCAGGGTCGAGGTGGCCCCTGGCTTGAGCGACGTCCACGGCTTCAAGCTCGCCAGGGCCGTCGGCCTGAGCGTCAAGACCCGCGATCTGACCCCCTCCATGTCGCTGCGCGCCCGCGCTGGCGTCATCGAGGCGTCCGGCCGCCGCGCCTTGCCCCTGTCCCTGACCAACGTCGCCTCCTTGAGCGTCCGCGGCCTCTGGATCCCCGCCGAGCGCCTGAGCGACTGGGCGCAGGACTTTGAGCTGCGCGCCACCTCTGGCCTGGGCGATGTCTTCATCCACGGGCCGGGGGTCATCACGGACACCCTCAAGACGGGGATCCCCGCCAACCGCCTCGTGGACTTCGACCTCTCGCTGGCCCGCTTCGGCGCCGGCCCCGGCGTCCTGGCGCTGGAGATCATCGGCACCCCCGCGCCCGGGGGAGATCTCGCCGCGCAGCTCGGCGCCGCGACCTTGCGCGAGCGGGCGATGGTCCAGATCACCGATCTCGGCCTCGTCACCCGCCAGGGCCCCGGCGACCTGCTGACCTGGGTCACGGCGCTCTCCACCGGCGCCCCGCTCAAAGGCGTCGAGGTCGAGCTGCGGGACGCCGCCGGGCGGGTCGCCGCCCAGGCCACCACCGACGACAAGGGGCTGGCGCGCTTTGATCGCTTCGACGCCATCGCGCTGCCCGTCACCGTCGTCGCCCGCCGCGCCGACGACCACGCCTTCACCCGCCTGCTCGGCCCCGACGGCCCGACCCACCTGCTGCCCTCGGCCCGCCGCGCCATGCAGCCCGCGCCGCTCGAAGGCCGCCTGCTGGCCCAGGCCTTCACCGAGCGCGGCATCTACCGCCCCGGACAGCAGGTCTTCTTCAAGATGCTCGCCCGGGAGATGATCGGCGAGGAGCTGCGCGCCTTTGCGCGCGAGCCGCTGACCCTGGAGATCTCCGACCCGAGCGGCGAGGTGGCCCTGGAGCACCCGATCACCCTGAGCGCCCTGGGCGGCGCGGACTTCACCCATACGCTGCCCGAGCGCGCCGCGCTGGGCACCTGGAGCCACCGCCTGAGCCTGCGCTCCTCCCGCACGACCCTGACCTGGGGCTCCTTCCGGGTCGAGGAGTACCGACCGCCCCGCTTCGAGGTCAAGGTCGCCGCCTCCTCGGCCGAGATCGACGCAGGCGGCAAGGCCCGCGTCGAGGTCGAGGGCCGCTACCTCTTCGGCGCGCCCATGGCCGGCGCCTCGGCCGAGTGGACGATGGAGCGCTGGCCCACCTCCATGTGGGCCAACGGTCTGGATTCATTCAGCTTTCGAGATCCAAGGCGAGAGCACGAGGGCCGCGAGCAGATCGCGGGCCGCCGCCAGCCCCTCGATCCCAACGGCCGCCTGACGATCGAGGTCGACGCGGCGTCGGATCGCTCCCAGGTCAGCGGCCCCTGGCGCACGGTGATCGACGTCGAGGTGCAGGACATCGACCGGCAGACCGTGGCCGGCAGAACCTGGGTCACCGTCCACGACCGGGACACCTACCTGGGCCTGCGCCACACCCACCGCCTCGAAGCCCTCAACACGCCCATGAGCGTCGAGGTCGTGGCGGTCTCGCCTTCGGGCGACCTGCTCGCGGGGGTCGTCGGGCGAGCGAGGCTCTTGCACGTCGAGTGGAACAACGTCGAGCGGCGCGGGCCCGGGGGCTCGTACACCATGGTCAGCGAGGAGGTGATCAAGGAGGAGGCGTCCTGCCAGGTTCGGACGCTGGCGCCCTCGCTCAAGGCGCTGGCCGAGCGGCCGAAGGTCGGGCTGGCCGGGTGTCGCTTCGTGCCCAAGGCCACGGGGCAGTACATGGCCGTCGTCGAGGGGCGCGACGGCAAGGGGCGGCCGATCTCGGCGGGCTCGTCCTTCTATGTCTACGGCGAGGGGTATACGTCGTGGCGGGCGGACGAGCCGGAGGGGACGCCGGAGGCGCGGCTGGAGCTGGTGCCGGACAAGGAGGCCTATGAGGTCGGCGAGGAGGCGCGGCTGCTGATCAAGAGCCCGTGGCGGCAGGCGTGGGCGCTGGTGACGATCGAGCGCGAGGCGGTCCTGTCAGAGCGCGTCGTCTTCCTCGACGGCGCCTCGCAGATCGTGACCGTGCCGATCACCGAGGGGATGGCGCCGAACTTCTACGCGCGGATCTCGGTGGTCCGGGGCCGGGTCGGGGACGTGCCGGACGGGGAGGGCAACGACAGGATGGCGCCGTCCTCGCGCGAGGGCACGGCGACGATCTGGGTGCGCAACCAGCGCAAGGTGCTCGACGTGGCCGTCGCGCTCGACCGGGAGCAGGCGCGGCCGGGGGAGCCCGTCGAGGTCTCCGTGTCGGTGACGGACGCCGACGGACAGCCGGCCCGCGGCGCCGTGACGCTCTGGGCGGTCGACGAGGCGGTGTTGCAGCTGACCAGCTACAGCCTGCCCGAGATCGGCGAGCACTTCTGGAGCCACCGCCGCCTCCAGGTGCTCGGCCAGGACAGCCGCGATGACCTCCTGAGCGCCCGAATCCCTCGCCTCGGCCGCGGCGAGTTCGGCGGCGACGGCACCGCGATCGATCCGATGAGCGAGGTCGAGCGCGCCCAGGTGCGCCGCAACTTCAAGACGACGATCGCCTTCGAAGGGGAGCTGGCGCTCGACGCCCAGGGCAAGGCCACGGCCAAGGTGGCGCTGCCGGACAACCTGACCCTCTTCCGCTTCATGGCCGTGGCCGCCGATGAGCGCGGGCGCTTCGGCGAGGGCTTCGGGCGCCTGCGGGTGCGCAAGCCGCTGATGATCCGGCCCGCGCTGCCGCGCTTCGTCACCGTCGGGGACGCCTTCGAACTCTCCGCGACGGTCTTCAACGGCACCGGCGCGGACGGGGAGGTGGAGGTCGCCGCCAGGGTGCAGGGCGTGACCTTGTCCGGCTCCACGTCCATGAAGATCCCGGTCAAGGCCGGCGAGAACGTCGAGGTGCGGCTGCCGGCCTCCGCCCCCCGGCTGGGCGACGCGGTGGTGTCGCTCAGCGCTCGCCTGACGCGCGGCGCCGAGGTCGAGCAGGACGCCGTCGAGGTGCCGCTGACGGTCCAGTACCCCGGTCAGTGGATCCGCGCCTGGGCCGACGGCGCCGTCGACGACGCCGCGCGCATCCCGCTGGACTTCCCGGCCTCCACGCGGCCCGACGTCGGCGAGCTTGAACTCCAGGTCTCCACCACGGTGCTCGCCGGCCTCTCCGGCACCCTGGAGCAGCTCATCGAGTACCCCTACGGCTGCGTCGAGCAGACGACCTCGCGGACCTATCCCCTCGTAATGATGCAAGAACTTCTGCCCGACCTCGGCCTGCGCCACGATCGCGCGCTGGTGCGCCAGATGGCCCAGGCCGGCGTCGACAGGCTCCTGTCCATGGTCACCTCCTCCGGCGGGCTCGCCTACTGGCCCGGCGAAGATTCGCCGCACGCCTACGGCACGGCCTACGGCCTCACGGCGCTGGTGGCCGCCCGCGAGAAGGGCTTCCATGTGCCCAAGGACGTCATCGAGGAGGCGGGCCGCTACCTCACCGAGCAGCTCTCCAACGAAGCCCTGGCCGCCGAGTACGGCATGGGCGCCTACGACACTACGCGCGCCTTCCTGCTCTACGCCCTGGCCCTGGCCGGCCAGCAGAGCCCCGGCGCGGCCGAGCTGATGAGCCAGCGCCGCGACCTGATGTCCACCGACGCCCTCGGCTTCCTGCTCCTGGCCCTCCACCACAAGGCCGGCGACCCCGCCCTCATCGAGCCCGTCAAGGCCGCCCTGGTCGCCCGCTTCGAGATCGTCAATAACAAGATCAAGGCCCGCCCCCTGGACACCGGCGACATGAGCGCGATCTTCTACGACGACTCGCGCCCGATCTCCCTCTCCCTGCTGGCCCTCTCCAAAGTCGACCCCAGGAGCCCGCTGACCACGCGCCTGGCGCTCTCCCTGATGGACCGGCGCGAGGGCGGCCACTGGCTCTCGACCCACGGCAACCTCTGGGCGCTGGCCGCCATGGTGGCCTACAGCCGCGAGGTCGAGGGCAACCCCGACGTCCCCAACTTCGTCGTCAAGCTCGGCGGCGACATCATCCACGAGTCGCTCATCGAGCGCCTGAGCCCCCGCACCGCCCTCATCCGCCTGCCCATGGACAAGCTCATCCAGGAGCGCCCCGACTCCATCGAGATCGCCCGGCCCGACGAGCACCCAGGCCGCATCTACTACTCCCTCAAGGCCCGCTACCTGCGCGGCCTCGACGCCATCGACGAGGCCCCCGCCGCCTCCGGCCTCGCCGTCTACCGCACCTACGAGGCCCTCGACGGCTCACCCCTGGCCGCCAACATCCCCGCCGGCGACGTTGTCCGCGTCAAGCTCCACGTCAGCGCCAAGAAATACCTGCGCTACGTCGCCCTCGACGATCCCCTCCCCGCCGGCCTCGAGCCCATCAACCTCAACCTCGCCATTTCCGGCACTTACGCCGCCGACAACGGCGGCCGCTACACCTCGCGCGGCCTGCTCGACGGCTCCTGGAGCTTCTACCACTCCGAGCAGCGCGACGACCGCGTCCTCTACTTCGCCGACTCCCTCCCACCCGGCCTCCACGAGCTCTCCTACCTCGCCCGCGCCACCTCCCTGGGCCGCTTCACCGCCGCCCCCGCGCGCGCCGAGGCCATGTACGACCCCTCCATCTGGGGCCGCAGCGCCATGGCGCGGATCGAGGTCCGCTGACCCATGCCCGCCCCCCCCAAGCGCCCCTCTTCGCCCCGCATTGCAAAAAAGATCTTCAAGATCATGGGGTTGGCGTGGGTGTCGGCGGCGCTCCTGGCCGCGCTGGGCTGGCTCTGGATCGTGTCGGAGCCCTACCCGGTCGAGCGCCTCTCGCGAGAGAATCGGGGCTCGACCCAGATCGTGGATCGCCACGGCGAGCCGCTGCGCGACGCCCTGGACGAGCGCGAGGGCCGCAGCGACTGGGTGGAGCTGGACGCCGTATCCCCCTGGCTGGTCGCCGCCACGCTGGCCGGCGAGGATCACCGCTTCGAGGACCACGCGGGCGTTGACCCCTGGGCCGTCGCCCGCGCGATCAAGGCCAACCTCTCCGAAGGCCGCGTCTACAGCGGCGCCTCCACCCTGACCATGCAGCTCGTCCGCATGGTCGACGCGGATGACGCGGATGACGCGATTGACGCGATTGACGCGATTGACGCGATTGACGCGATTGACGCGGATCGCCGCTCCGGGGCCTCCCCCCTCGTCGTCAAGCTCCGACAGGCCGTCGACGCGCTGCGCCTTGAGCGCGCCATGTCCAAGGAGGAGATCCTGACCCAGTACCTCAACCGCGCCCCCTACGGCAACGGCACACACGGCGTCGAGGCCGCCAGCCGCCTCTACTTCGGCCGCTCCGCCGCCGACCTCAGCCTCGCCGAGGCCGCGCTGCTGGCCGCGCTGCCCCGCTCCCCGAGCGGCTACGATCCCTACCGCCACCTCGACCGCGCCACGCGCCGCCAGCGCCACATCCTGAACCTCATGCGCTCCAGATCCGCCGCTTCGGACGCGGTCGGTGTCGCGCCGACGCCCGTCGCCTCAAACGCAGCCGGGGCCTCTCCATCGACGCCCGCCGCCTCGGGCTCAGTCGGGGCCTCGCCGCCAACCTCGGGCGCCGTTGGAGTCGAGCTGCCGACGCCAGCCTCGGGCGTTGTCGGGATCGGGTCGACGCCTGCTGCCTCGAACGCAGCCAGGATCGCGTCGACGCCCGCCGACGCTGGCGTCGTCGGGATCGGGTCGACGCCAGCGTCGGGCGGATCTTTGGCGGGCAGGTCGCTGGTGCGGTCGGTCGACGCGGCCACCCACGCCCGCGCTCTGGCCCAGCCCATCGCCCTCCTGCCCCGGCGAGCGCCCTTCCGCGCCCCGCACTTCGTCGACGCGGTGATCGAGCGCCACGGCGCGGCGCTCGATCGCCACCCCGCGAGGCTGACCACCTCGCTCTCGCTCCCGCTCCAGCTTGAGGTCGAGGCGGCGGTGGCCCGCCACATGCGGCGGCTCGCCGATCAAGGGCCGGCGCAGGCCGCCGTCGTGGTCGTCGACAACGCCTCCGGGGAGGTGCTGTCGATGGTCGGCTCGCGGGACTGGGCCGACGAGGCCGCCCAGGGCCAGGTCAACGGCGCCCTGGCCCCCCGCCAGCCCGGCTCCACCCTCAAGCCCTTCGCCTTCGCCCTCGCCTTTGAGCGCCACCTCGCCACGCCGGCCACGGTCCTGGCCGACGTGCCGACCCACTTCGTGCTCGGCCCCGGTCAGACCTACACCCCCCAGAACTTCGATCTGCGCTTCCGCGGCCCCGTCCGCGCCCGCGATGCCCTGGCCGGCAGCCTCAACGTCCCCGCCGTCCGGCTGCTCCAGGAACTCGGCCCGCCCGCGTTTCTTGAACAACTGCACACCTTTGGCTTTGACAGCCTCGACGAGCCCGCCGGACATTACGGCCTCGGGCTGGTGCTGGGCGACGGCGAGGTGACCTTGATGGAGCTGGTCGGGGCTTACGCGGCGCTGGCGCGGGGGGGTTCGTGGCGGCCGCTCTCGCTCCTGCGCGGCGGCGCGGGCCAGGAGGGGCGGCGGGTGTGCTCGCCGGAGGTGGCGCACTTGATCGCGGACATCCTGTCGGACGATCTGGCGCGGATGGCGGCCTTTGGCCCCAACACGCCCTTCAGCTTCCCCTACCCGGTGGCGGTCAAGACGGGGACCAGCGCGGGCGCCCGCGACGTTTGGAGCGTCGGCTTCACCGCGCAGGTCACGGTGGGGGTCTGGGTGGGTCGCTTCGACGGCGGGCGGCTGCCGGGGCTCAGCGGCGTCGTCGGCGCGGGGCCGCTCTTTCGTGAGGTCATGGAGCTGTCCATGCGCGGAAGGCCCGCGCAGGCTTTTGTCCAGCCGGGGTCGTTGGAGCGCGTGGAGATCTGCGCGCTCTCGGGCCACCGCGCCGGCCCCGACTGCCCGCACCGCACGCACGAGGTCTTCGTCCAGGGTCAGGCCCCCGAGGGCGCCTGCGCGTGGCACCGGCTTGTGGCGCTCGATCGCCGCAACGGGCTCCTGGCCGGCCCCGACTGCCCCGAGCGCCACACGCGGGCGCAGGTCTTCGTCGATCTCCCCGAGGATCCTTACGCCGACTGGGCTCGCGCGCACGGCGTCGAGCGGCCCCCTGCGGCCTTCTCGCCCCTGTGCCCGGCCCGCGAGCAGCGCGCCCCCGAACTTCAGATCATGGCGCCCCAGGACGGCGAGGTCTTCTTGCTCAACCCGTCGCGCCCGCTGGAGTATCAGACCTTGAGGCTGGTGGCGCAGACCACGCGGCCGGCGCTCTTGCCGGGGCTGCGCTGGACCCTTGACGATCAGCCCCTCGACGTCGTCGCCCTCGGCCCGCGCGGGGCGCAGGGCGAGGCGCGCTGGACCCCCCGGCCCGGCGTCCACCGGCTCCAGGCCGCGCTCGGCGACGGGATCGTCAGCCAGACGATCGAGATCACGGTCAAGTAGAGATATCCCTGTCGATTCGCGGGGTTGACGCGGTGATATGGATGTGTCCGTCTCTGCGTGAGGGTGAAGGAGGGGAGGGCGCGGATGGGAGATGTGGGCCGGGATTACGGGCGGTGGGCGGCGATGCTGGAGGGCAGGAGGTTGCCGGCGGCCTTCGTGGATCTGGACGCGGTGGACGCGAACGTCGGGGTGCTGTGCGGGGCGCTGGAGGGGACCTCGGTGACGCTGCGGGTGGCGACCAAGTCGGTGCGGCATCCGTGGCTGTTGAGGCACGTCCTGGAGAGGGGCGGGGCGCGTGCGCGGGGGTTGATGACCTTTTCGGCCTATGAGGTGGCGTTCCTGGCGGCGCAGGGCTTTGACGACTTCTTGATGGGCTACCCGGTGGCGCGGATGGACGAGGCGCTGGCGCTGGCGCGGCTGGCCGCAGGCGGGGTGGAGGTCGTCGCGACGGTGGACTCGGCGGCGCACTGCGCCCTGTTGGACGAGGCCGCGCGGGAGGTCGGGGCGACGATCAAGGTGTGCCTGGACGTGGACGCCTCGTGGCGACCCGGCGGGGGGCTGGCCCATGTGGGGGTCAGGCGCAGCCCGGTGCGGAGCGTCGAGGACGCGCTGGCCGTGGCGGACGCCGTCGAGGGGTGCGCGCGGCTGCGCCTGAGCGCGGTGCTGGCCTACGAGGCGCAGATCGCCAGCTTGCGGGATCACAACCCGACCAGCCGACACCTCGATCCGGTGCGGCGGCTGCTCAAGCGGGGGTCGGAGCCGGCCGTGCTCAAGCTCAGGGGTGAGATCGTCGCGGCGCTGCGGGCGCGCGTCGGCGATCTGGAGCTGGTCAACGGCGGCGGGACGGGCAGCGTGCGCTTCACCAGCCGCGATCCCAGCGTGACCGAAGTGACCGCAGGATCAGGGTTTTTATGCCCCCACTTGTTTGATGGCAGCGGGGGGCTGGATCTGAGGCCGGCGGGGTTTTTTGCCTTGAGCGTGGCGCGGATCTCGGATCCGGGGATGATCACGTGCGCGGGCGGGGGGTACATCGCCTCGGGAGAGATGGGCGCGGACAAGGCGCCGATCGTCCACGCCCCGGCGGGGCTGTCGCCGCTGTCGATGGAGGGCTGGGGCGAGGTGCAGACGCCCTTCAAGGTGTCGGGGGGATCGAGGATCGGGCTTGGGGCGCCGGTGATTTGTCGGCACGCCAAGGCCGGGGAGCTGGCCGAGCGCTTCAACACCTTCTTGCTGGTGCGCGGCGGCGCGGTGGTCGGCGAGGAGCCGACCTACCGGGGGCTTGGGGAGGCGTTCATGTGAGAGCGATCGGGTCTGCCTGCACCTGTGCCGACGGGTTTGGCGCCGAGCGCCGACGGGTTTGCCGCCGAGCGCCGACGGGTTTGCCGCTGTCGCGGCTGCACCCGCGGCTACTCTGTTTCGCCCCTGCCGGGGCTCTAAAATGCTCTGGTTTGGGGTGGAGGTTTTAAGGGCCATGGCTGACACGAGGGTTGGATCTGGGTGTGGAGCAGGCAGTGAACAGGGACGCAGAGCCCGCTCGCCCCAGGCGCAGGGCCGCTGCCCTTGCGCCCGGGGCTACAGGTCAGGGATGCCCCTTCGGGGCTCTCGACAGGACTTCAACCTCCAGGGATGGTGTCACCCGACACAAGCGGCCCTGCTTGTTGAAGCCCTGCAGTCCAGTGGCACGACGCGGCAGCTTTGCCCACAGCCCGTCGTGAGCCCCGCAGGGGCGTCCCTTCTCTGTAGCCCCGGGCGCAAGCCTGGGGTGGGGCGGCGATCGTGCCGACGGCGTCTGGGACCATGATCATAGCCTGCTCCACATCCGTTGGATCTTCGCCTCGAATGTGGCCGTCGGGGCGATCGCGACAAGACGCCCGCGCGTCCGCGCTGGCCCTCGGGTTGGCGCTGGCCGTGTCGCCCTGTGGGGGGGCTGGTTGTCGGGGTGAGGCCGAGCTTGAGCCGCTGCACATCGAGGCGCCGCGCTGCGATCCAGGGCCGGGCGCCTATTGCGAGCACGCCGATCTGCGGGGCGCGGATCTTGAGGGTGAGGATCTTCGCGGGGTGAAGATGATCTTCGCGCGGCTGGAGGGCGCGAACTTGAGGGGCGCGGATCTGCGGGGCGCGCAGCTGACGCTGGCCAACTTGAGGGGCGTCGATCTGCGCGGCGCCGATCTCCGGGGGGCGCAGCTCTGGCGCGCGGATCTCAAGGAGGTTCAGTGGGAGGGGGCGGTGTGCCCGACAGGGGAGGGCAGCCCGCCGGGCGGCTGTCCCTATGCGGACCTGGGCCCGGATGAGGGCGCGCGCCAGGGTCCGTAAGGGATGGGGCAAGAGCCCAGGAGGCTCCAGAGAGCGCGCAAGGCTACCGCGCTGGCCTGTGGCGTGGAGCAGGGCGCGTGCGGTTGGCGATCCGGTGTATGAAGTGAGCGCCCAGGCGATTTTGTCCAATATTATTGAATGTTTACAGATTGGCGATCGCCCGTGATCCGTCCCTCGCCTCGACGGCGTGAAGGCTTGTCCCAAGCGGCGCTCGCCTCCTTTGCTTTGGCGTCCGTGGCGCTGTGGGGTATGATCGCCGGGCGCGGACGATCTTGACAAAGCCCTTGATGTCGTCGCCGATGCGCCCATCTTGCTCGCCCGATGGTTGCGAGGGCCCTCGGCGAAGAGGCCCGTTGAGGAGCGTGTGTTCATGACGGACAGAGAGTTGCGGCAAGCGTACTTCAATCATCTTGGAGACAGGGCGCTGGAACCTGACGATCCCCTCTATGTCCCGCTCTACGAGGAGTCCTCCGACGTCATCCTGGTGATGAAGGAGGCCATCGACTTCTCCATCGGGACCGACAGCGTTCAGCTCCTGTCGGGTTACCGGGGCTCAGGCAAGAGCACCGAACTCAAGCGCTTGCGCAGCCTGCTTCACGACAGCGGTTACCTCGTGGTGTTGATCGATATCGAGGAGCACCTCGATCTGCACACCCCCGTGGACATCACCGACTTCCTCCTGGCGCTCTGTGGGGCGCTCGGCGAGGCGCTTGAAGACGACTCCCTGCTCGGTCGCAACACCAGCAAGGAGTCGCCCTGGGATCGATTCGTCAACTGGCTCAAATCCGAGGTTGAGTTGCCCGAGATCACCGCAGATGTGCCCGTCGGCGCGACGACCCTCGGCCTCAAAGCTGAGCTTCGCACGAACCCCACCTTCCGACATCAGATTCAGGAGCGCCTCTCCAGGAGCCTGAGCGTGTTCAACGCCAAGGTCCGTGCCTTCGTGTCCGAGAGTGTCCGTGCTCTTCAGCAGGAGTACGGCGACGCTCCCTTGGTAATGCTGATCGACTCCATCGAGCACGCGCGCGGCACGCGGGCCAACGAGGCCGACATCCACGCCTCCCTGGAGCGGCTTTTTGCCCAGCACGACGACAAGCTCAAGTTGCCTTACGTCCACGTTATCTACACTGTACCGCCCTGGCTTCGAATTCGCTCTCCTGGCCTCGGCGCCCGCTACAACGGGCTCTACACCCTGCCTGAGCAGAAGGTGCACGTCTACACGCCAGAAGAAAGCGCCTCGCCCCAACCCTATCTCCCAGGACTGGCTCTCCTGGAACGGGTGGTCCGGAAGCGCATCGATCCCGATCATCTGCTGGGATCTCAAGAGTCTCTGAACAGGCTCCTGCTCGTCTCGGGGGGTCACCTGCGAGACTTGATTCGCCTGCTTCGCGCTGTCGTGCTCCAGGCCCGCACTTTGCCTGCATCCGAGAAGGACACCACCGCCGCCATCGAGCGCACAAGAGCGGAGTTCCTGCCCATCGCCGATCAAGATGCACTGTGGTTGGCAAAGATCGCGCGCACTCGGAAGGCCTCGCTGGGCACTCAGGGGTCCGTCGGAGACCTGTCGCGTTTCTTCGACACCCATCTGGTGCTCTGCTACCTCAACGGGCGCGAGTGGTTCGATGTCCATCCTCTCGTGCGCGACATCGTGCTTGAGCAAGCCGAGGCCCTTCAGGAGACGCCCCCAGCCCCATGATCAGCGACGACCGCCGTGACTCTGGCCCTCGCCTGACCAACGACGCCGAGAACGACTGGCACCTCTTCGCCAGGCACATCGATCTGGCCGAGGGCTTCTGGCTCGGCTTCCTCTTCCTGAAGTCGCCCCCTGCCGGCGCCATCTTTCTAGAGCGCCTCAAGTCCCTCCCCAAGTCCACCGCTATCCCCCCCATCCTCCTCGCCGCCAAGGCCCCCGAAGACTTCAACCACATCCTCGCCAACATCCTGAGCGCCACGCCCGACGACGCCCTGGTCTGGTGCGTTGTGGAAGGGCTCGACGAGCCCGAGCGGCGCAAGGCGCTGTCCTTCGCCGCCCAGCGCTGGAACGAGCGCCGGGAGGTGCTGCGCCGAGGCCGCAAGTCCGGCCTCCTCTTCGTCGTGCCCTCATGGGCCAAGCCCCTGATTCGAGAGGCCGCCCCCGATCTCTGGTCCATCCGAGACATCGTCCTTGAACCCGACACCGAACTTCCCGAGGGATACTTCGCCCTTACCCAACCCCACGAGCCCCATCGCCTCCATCCTGATGAAGCCATCGAAGTCTCCAGCGCCGAACGCGAGCTCGCCATCCAACACTGGCACCGCGTTCAACGCACAGCCGACGATCCCTCCCGGCGCTGGCTCTCCCAGATCGACGCGCTGAAAAATCTGGTCCAGGCCCGCGTCTTCGATCTGGCCCAGGAAGCCGCCGATTCGGTGCGCGACACCGACCCCCCCGAACAGCGCCTCACCACCATCGACCCCGCCCTCCTCGCCCGAAGCCTCTTCAATTGGAGTTCTGCACTTGGTCAACTCGGACGACTCGAAGAAGCTCACTCAGCGATTGAGAGAGCGACCGCGATTCGGCGTGAGCTGGCTCAGAAAGACCCCGAAGTCTTCCTGCTCGACCTCGCGGCCAGTCTGAACAACCTGGGCAACATGCTCAGCGAACTGGGGAGGAGGGATCGAGCACTTGAGGCAGTCGTTGAGGCTGTCGAACTATATCGAGCCCTGGCCAAGGACAGACCCGATGTCTTCTTGTCCAACCTCGCGTCCAGCCTCAACAACTTGGGCAAGGTGCTCAGCGATATGGGCAGGAAGGAGCAGGCCCTTGAGGCCACCCATGAGGCTGTTGAGATCAATCGAGTCTTGACCAAGGACAACTCCGATGCCTTCTTGCCCAGCCTTGCCCTTGGTCTCAACAACCTGAGTGCCGATCTCAGCGATCTGGGAAGGAGGGAGCAAGCCTTTGAAGCCGTCAACGAGGCTGTTCAGATCAGGCGAGCTTTGGCCAACGACAGCCCCGATGTCTTCTTGCCTCACCTCGCGGCCAGCCTCAACAACCTGGGCGCCCTGCTCAACTTATTGGGAAGGAGGGAGCAAGCCTTTGAAGCCGTCAACGAGGCTGTTCAGATCAGGCGAGATTTTGCCAAGGATAGACCCGATGTCTTCTTGCCTGACCTCGCTAGGAGTCTTGGTCTGTCGGGCTTGATCCTTATGGGCCTTGGGCGCCGAGGCGAGGCTGTGGCTGCGCTGGCTGAGGCACAGGATCGTTTGTGGCCTTACTTCGAACTCTACCCTGGTGCCTTTGGCGAACTCCTGGGCGCCATCTTCAGTCAACTGCGCGCTGCGCTTGGGGAGATGGAGCCAGGTCCCGAGGTTATTGAGCGTATGGAGCGCATCACGCACTGGCAACAGGTCGAGGCGAAAGGGTGAGCACCTGGCGCAGGGCGCGAGAGCGATGTCGAGCCGGGAAGGGGAGTTTTTTTCGCGGTGAGGGCGAAGGATCGAAGATCGCCGGGCACTTACGAGCGAATCGACCTTGACGTAGGGTGTCAAGGCAATCTCAAGAGGTGAAGCCCATGATCCACGCATCGAACAAGCTCTCCTTCCTCGCCGCGCTGGCGATGTCCTGTGGCCTTGTCGCGTGCGGCGACGCGGCCGAAGACGACGACGCGGCTCCCAACAACGATCCGAACAACGATCCCAACAACGATCCCAACAACGGTGAGATCGAGCTGTGCTTTGAGCCGAGCCTGTCGGCGGCGCTGTGCGATCCGGCGTCGGTGACCTTCACGCTGGCCTCGGTCAACCCCTTCTATCCGCTGACGCCGGGCCTGCGGGTGGTGCTTGAGGGCGACGACGAGGGCGAAGCGGTGCGGATCGAGCGCGAGGTGCTGGAGGAGACCGAGGTGGTCAACGGGGTCGAGACGCACGTCCTGTTGCACAAGGAGTTCGTCGACGGCGAGCTGATCGAGACGGCCCGCAACTTCTACGTCGAGACGACCGAGGGCACGGTCTGCTACTTCGGCGAGTTCGTCGAGAACGTCGATGAGGCGGGGATCAACAACGACGGCTCGTGGCGGGCCGGCCAGGACGGGGCGCTGCCAGGGATCATCATGCCGGCGACGCCCGCCGTCGGGCAGGGCTACATCCAGGAGAACGCCGCCGCGCAAGACGCCCTCGACATGGGCGAGGTCGCCGAGGTGGGCGCGTCGCGCACGATCAACGGCGAGGCCCGCGACGACGTCCTGATCGTGATGGACAGCAACCCGCTCGAAGACTGCGACGAAGCGGAGGAGAAGCTCTACCTGCCCGGCGTCGGCGAGGTCAGCGACAACGGCATCGACCTCATCGAGTTCACCCCCGGCCGCTGATCCGCGATGGCCCTCTTTCCCCTCTCCTTGCCTTTGCCCGCGACCTCTCCCTCCTCCCCCGGCCTTTGCTCGCGCCGCGGCCTCTCCCCCGCCTTTGCTCGCGCCGCGCTCCTGCGGGCCTCTCCCTTCCCCGAAGTCGCCGAGCAGCCGAAGTCCGCTTGAAGGGGTCTTGCCTGTCGAGGGCTCGCGCGGGAATCCGAGGTCCGCAGTCAGCCGAAATTCCATAGGAGGGGCAAGGGGTTGGCGCACACGTCGCACTCGAACCAGCTGTCCTTGATGATGTTGCGCTGGCCGCACTCAGGGCAGCGGCGGAAGGTGAAGGGGCGGGTGAGGCGGCCAGGGTGGGGGATGTTGGCGCGATCGAGGGCGGCCTGGAGGTGGGTCCAGCAGTCTGGTTCTGGGCAGTAGCCGGTGGACTGGTTGGAGGCCTCGGCGATCTCGGGATCGGGGGTCCGGAGGACGACCAGCTCGCCTGCGGCCAGAACGGGGCCGCCGGAGGCGCAGGAGACGTGCTCGCTGTGGCGATCGGCGATCAGGAGCCGGCCCTGGAGATCGACGACGAAGGTGAGGGTCAGCTGGCCTTCGGGATCGGGGCGGTCGCCGCGCTCGCGCAGCCAGCGGCGCAGATCCTCGGCGCAGGAGATGGGGTGGCCGGCCTTGTCGGGGGTGGCGTCGGCGAGCAGGTCGACGGGGCCGACGTAGGCGTAGACGCGGGAGGCGTTGGGGGCCACGGGGTTGGGGGCGGCCAGCTCGGCGGCGCGCATGACGCTCTGGATGAAGCCGTGCTTGCTGGCGGTGTAGCGGGGGCGATCGTCGGGGAGCTGGGCGGCGAGGTGGCGCTTGAGGGCGGCGTAGGCGTCGCGAAGGGGGGGGCATCGGCGCAGGGCGTCGCGGAAGATCATATAGGCCCGCCAGTTGTCGTCGCCGTGGGCGACGACGTGGAGGTGGACGGTGCGGACGCCGGGCGAGGACTCCTTGACGAGGAGGTGTCCGCCGTCGCCGCCCTTGTCGCCGCAGTCGATGTAGCCGATGGCGGTCAGCCGGTCGATCGTGGGGGCGGTGAGGGCGTCGGCCAGCGCGAGCGCGATGTCGAGGATGGGCTTGGCGGGCAGGCCAGGGACGGAGGTGCTGCCGACGTGCTCGATCGCGACCGCGCCGCCGAGCGTGACAGCGTCGCCGCTGATTGCGACCGCGTCGGTGCCGAGCGCGACTGTGTCGGCGCCGAGTGAGACCGCGTCGGTGCCGAGTGTGACTGTGTCGGCGCTGATTGCGACCGCGTCGGCGCCGAGTGCAATGATCAGGGCGCGGGCCTCGGCGTCGTAGAGGGTCGCCCAGGTCGCGTCGTGGGGGGCCAGGAGGACGGTGTGCTGCTTCAGGCCTGTCGCCATTCGAGATCACCCTCTTGTGGGTCGTCGGGACGGTGGCGCGTGGTGGTTTTTGAGATCGTCGGCGCGGGAGCGTGCCTCGGCCTGTTGTCTTCGTCAAGGCCGGACGCTCCTCTGCTGCGCCAGCTCCGATGACGAGCGCCCCACGCTCGACGAACGCCCCACGCTCCTCGCACCGCCCCCGTTGGGGACGGGCTCGTCGGGTGGGGCTAGAAACTCGGGGGGGCTGCGCCCTGTCGGTCTCAGGCCGGCGGGCGGACGACAACAGATCGCGGGGCAGGATCAGCGCGTCGAAGTGGGCCTGTGGATTGGGGTTTTCACGCCCCCAGGTGTCGACCTGGGCCTTGCGGGGCCTGCGACCGACAGGGCGCAGCCCGACCCGCGCATCCAAGCCCCACCCGACGAGCCCGCCCCGTGAGGGGCGGTGCGAGGAGCGTGGGGCGTTCGTGGGTCGTGGGGTGTTCGTCGAGCGTGGGGCGTTGGGGGGCGGTGCGATCGTGACTTCACCGGTCGGGCCTGACTCTCCGAGCCGCGCTCGGGCAGGGTTGAGATTTGTAATGGTGGTCGTGGTAGGGTGTGGATCTGACGTGATGCTGCGCGGAGGTGGCGATGAAGGTCTGGTGGGCGGTGGCGATGGCCCTGGTGGTGGTGGGTTGCGGGGACGATTCGAAGCCGGCGGTCGCGCCGGAGGGCGAGCCGGAGGGGACGCCGGAGGCGACGCCAGAGGGGTCGCCTGAGGGGACGCCTGAGGGGTCGCCGGAGGGCGAGCCGGAGGGTGAGCCTGAGGCGGAGCCGGGGGCGTGCGCTCAGCCCTGCGATGAGGCGGCGGGGGAGCATTGCGTGGGCGGTCGGTGCGCGGATCGCTTTGATCGGGCTTGTGTTTCGGACGGGGACTGCCGGGCGCTGGAGTCGTGCCGGGACGTCGGCGGGGCGCTGGCGTGCGTGCGCGGGGAGTCGCCGACGCTGGTGTGCCCTGGCGCCGAGGGCTGCGAACGGGCCGAGGGCGCGCTGATGGCGGGCGCGGCGAAGGCGGTGTTGACGACGGGCTATGAGCAGGCGCGGCGAGAGTTCGTCCAGGGGGCGGAGTTCAACGGCGACCCGGATGAGCCGAGCACCTTCATCGACTGCGGGCTGGACCAGCGCTGTCCGGGCGATCCTGGCTACGAGGGGCCGGACTTCGGCGAGGGCGACGGGCATATGCAGGGGGCGTGGATCGCAGGCTACTCTCACAGCAGGCCAGCGTTCCGGTATTGCGGCGATCGGCCGGACGGGATGTGCGATCCGGACAAGCCCTGGGAGGGCGCGCTGGCGCGCGACGACGTGTTCGCGCGGGTGGTGGTGATCCAACAGGGCGATCTGGCGATGGCGCTGGTGTCGGTCGATGGCGTGGGGTTCTTCTACGACAGAGAGCGCAGAGTGCGGGCCTTGCTGGGGGAGGGCGTGGATCTGGATCTGATCGTGATCGGGGCCACGCACGTGCACGAGGCGCCGGACACGCTGGGGCAGTGGGGTCCGGGCTTCGGGGGGCAGGAGCTGCCGGTGTCGACGGGGGCCGAGGCGTGGTGGATGACGCACGTCGACCAGAAGATCGCCGAGGCGATCGAGTCGGCGTGGGGGTCGCTGTCGCCGGCCTCGCTCCAGGTCGGGGTGCGCAAGACGGGGGTGGACAAGCTGGCGGTGGACGACGGGCGTGATCCGTGGATCTTCGACGACGAGATGCCGGTGATGCGGCTGTCCAGGGTGGGCGACGGGGCGACGATAGCGACGCTCTTCAGCTGGGGTCAGCACGCCGAGGCGCGGGGGTCGAGGAACCCGCACATCACGGCGGACTACCCCGGCGCGGCGATCCGGGCCATCGAGGGCGGGCTGCCGGAGCTGCGCGGGCCAGGCGATGCGGTGGTCGCGCCTGCGGTGGAGGGGCTGGGGGGCGTGGCGATCTACTTCGCGGGGGCCGTCGGGGGGCTGATCGGGCCAGGGGGCGCGGTGGCCGAGGATCGGGCAGGTGGTCAGCACCGCGACGAGACCTGGGAGAAGGTGGAGGCCATCGGGGATCAGATCGGCCTGCTGGTCCTGGACATGATGGCGGAGGCGCCTGTGGTCGATGCGCCCTCGCTGCGGGTGGTCAGCCGCGAGTTCACGGTGCCGGTGGACAACACCCAGTTCCAGATCGCGATCAACGGGCTGCGGCTCTTTGATCGGGATATCTACAACGCGACGAACCAGATCCCCTTCAGCGCGCAGAACCGCCCCGCGGCGCTGACGCGGGCGACCTTGTTCACGCTGGGGCCGGCGACCTTCTTCACGGTGCCGGGGGAGATCTTCCCGGAGCTGCTCGTCGGGGGTTACGACGCCGGGGTCTCCTACGCCTTCGCCCCCTGGCTCGGCAATCCAGAAAAACCCTTTTGCGGCGAGGACTTGCTGCCGATTCTGTGCGCCGAGGGGTGCTTCGAGGGGTGGTCGTGCGGGGGCTTGCATTGCACGCCGGAGGCGGCGCGCTGCGGGGAGACTTCGGAGTGCGGGGAGGGTCTTGAGTGTCTGGATCAGGACGTGAGGCCGGAGCAGGCCGACAGGCGGTGTTTGAGGTCCTGCGTGGACAACGCGGGGTGCGCGCCGGGCTTCGTGTGTCTGGGCGAGGTGGGAGGGTGCGTGTTTGCGGCGGAGGTGTCGGAGGCGATGGGGGTGGGGAGTCGGTGCATGGTGGACCCGGGCAACCCGAACCCGCCGCCGCTGGACGAGGCGCCGAGGGGTCCGTACCTCAAGGAGCGGCTGCCGGGGGAGGTGCTCTTCACGTTGGGGCTGACGCACGACGAGCTGGGCTACATCATGCCGACCTACGACTTCGAGCTGGACCCGGACGGGCCGTACATCATCGAGCCGCCGGGGGATCACTACACGGAGACGAACTCGACGGGGCCGGACGCGTGGCCGGTCTATGAGGCGCAGATCGAGGCGCTGCTCGGCGCCCTGGGGCGGGAGTAGGGTCGATGTCGCGGTGGTGTCTCTGGATCGTAGCGTGCGCGGCGGCGGCGGGGGTGGGGTGCGACGAGGTGATCGACGCCTCGGACGTGCCTTGTGATCCGTCGCTGGAGGTGTGCGGCGACAACGTGGACAACACCTGCAATGGGGAGGACGAGCGCTGCCCGACGACGCAGCCGAGCTTGAGCGTGCCGGGCTGGGCGTGCGATTCGGGGTCGCCGCCGCCGAGCGTGCTGGCGTGGGCGCGCATCCACGACGGGCACGGCTTCTTCAAGGACGGCGGGTGCTTCGTCTTCTTCGAGGGCAGCCCGGGGGACTTCTACCTCAAGCGGACGCTCGAGCGGGCCAGCGCGTCTTCGAGGTGCGAGGGGAGCGCGGGCTGCACCTGCCCGAGCTTGAACGGTTGGCCGTCGTACGATCGCCGGCTGTACGCTTTCACGCTTGAGGGCGACGTGCAGGACTGTCCGGGGATCAGCATCCGGGATCACGCGGGGCAGAGGCAGCCGGTGTCGAACCGCTGTCGCAAGTTCCTGTTGCAGATCCACAACAACCCGGTCGAGGCGACCTTCGTGGCGTCGGGGCGAGAGGCGGCGGAGGCGCGGCTGTCGCGCTTCTCGTCGGTGGAGGTGGCTTGCGTGGAGGACGCGCCGCACCGCAACCTGCCCTTTCAGTCTCTGCTTGTGGCGGACATCCAGCTCAACCCGGGCTTCGTCAGCGCGCGCTGACGGCCAGCCAGGCCAGCGCGCCGAGGATCATCGCGATGATCGTCAAGGCGACGAGCGCGGCGATGACCTTGAACGCGACCCCCAGGTTGGATCGGGCGGCCTTCTGGGCGTTGGGCGCGCTCATGGCGGACGGGTGTTGCTCCGTCTTATCCATGGGGGCGCGCTCGGGGGACTGCGCGGCCTTCACTCTGAGCGGCGCTGATTTGGCGCCCTCGGCCTCCTTGGAAGCCGCCGTCCGGATCGCGCCGGTATGGGCGAGCTGTTCGGCGGGTTCGGCGTCGGGCTCGGCGGCTCCGTAGGGGTCGGAGAAGCCCTGGTCGTCGGGATCGGGGCTGAAGGCGCCCGACCTGGCGGCTTTGGTCGCGCGCAGCCGCTGCTGGCCCCGCGCCTCTGCCTCGTCTTGCTTTTTCTCCTTGCTCGGCGCGGGTTTGTGAGCCGAGGTTGGCAATGCGCCTGCCTTGAGATCGTCGGGGGAGGCGACCGCGGAGAAGTCTTCGAGGGTGCTGTCGGCGTCACCTTGGGGGCCTGCGGCGGGCTCACCGACCTTGCCTGAGGCGAGGAGCGCCTCGGAGGGCGCGAAGGATCGCGGCGCGGGGATCGCGTCGAGCGCCTCGGTGTGTGCGAAGGGAGAGACGACCGAGGGGCGCGCGGGCTGCTGGGGTTGCAAGGGGGGGTTGGCGGTCGTCGACGAGCGCCCTCCCAGGCCCGCGCTGGGGGGGGGCGGCGCGGCCTTGGGGGTGGGGGGCGTCGAGGACGCGGGGGGGGCGGAAGAGGCCGCCAGGGCAGGAGGTTGGGGCTGAGGAGTGGGGCGGCCCGGCTGCACTGAGGGCGAAGGCGCCGTATCGGCGAAGGCGAAGGCGCCTGTGCCTGCGAGGTCCGCCGTGGCGGCGCGGCGCGGAGCGGCGGGCGCGTCGCTCCTGGGGGGCGCATCGTTGTCGGGGGGGGCGCCGATCCTGGGGGGCGAGAGATCGGGGCGTCGAGGGTCGGCGGCGCGCTCCAGGAGCGAGGCGTGGTCGTCATCGAGCGTGTCGAGTGAGGCGGGCTGCTCGTCGAGGTGTTCGTGTTCCAGGGCGAGGTCGTCGCCGGTGTCGGGCGCGCTGCGATCGGCGAAGGGGAGAGCGCTGGATCGGAGCGGGAGGTCGGCGTCTTGGCGCTCGCGCCGGCCGTCGGCCTCTTCGTCAAGGATATCGGGGCTTTGGGCGGCGCCGATGGGCATTGCGAGGGGGTCGGTCGCGCCCTTGGGCGAGCCAGCGGCGCGCTGGGGAGCGGCAAGCGGGGCGAGGGCGCGCTGGGGGGCGGCGAGCGGGGCGAAGGCGCCCAGGGGCGGGGGGCCGGAGGCGATCCGCGAGGCCGGCGGGGCGCCCAAGGGGGGCGCTGCGATGGCGGCCAGCCGCATGAGGTTGTCGAAGGAGTCGGTGTCGAGGGGGCCGCGGGAGGCGGCCTCGTCGGTGTCGATGGGGGGATCGGGGTTGAGAGAGAGGTCGTCGCGGCCGGGATCGAGGGAGGGGGCGCGGGAGATATCGGGCTCGCTCAGGGCGGCGCTGCGCTGGCCGTAGAGGGGAGCAGGGAGGGGCCGGTCGAGGGGGCCGCTGGCGGCGCCGTGGCCTTCGCGTGGGGTTTCTGGCGCGTTGTGGGCGTATGTCGAGCTTGTCGAGGGCGGCTCGGCGGCGCCCTGGGTGAAGGCGAGGTCGAGGCGGGGCAGGGGGGTCGCTTCGGCGCGGGGTGGCTCGGGCAGGGGCGCGGCCAGGAGGTTGGCGGCCATGGCGACGGGGATGTGGCGCAGGATCGGGGGGTCGCCGTGCCCCTGGTCGGGGTGCGCGGCGGCGCGTAAGCCGCCGAGGGCGTGGAGGGGGGCGTCGGTGAGGGCGGCGTCGCGAAGCCGGCCTGGGTGTGGGGAGGTGTCGGTGGCGACGTAGCTGGTGGCCGAGCAGAGCAGGCCGGTCTTGCGGCTCAGGGCGATCATGGCGTCGAGGCGGTCGGCGCTGCGGCGCTGCTGGGCGCTGCCGCCCTCGCGTTGGAGTCGGAGCTCCATGTCGCGCAGGGCCTCGCGAGCCCAGAGCAGGGGGATGGGGCCGCCGCGGTCGGCGCTGGCGAGGTTGACGGGGACGGACCAGGAGCGGCCGTCGGCCTGGAGGGTGGCGGCGCCGTGGAGGCCGCCGCGGACGCGGGCGAAGAGGGTGAGGCTGTCGCCGCCGAAGACGGGCGGGCAGAGGGCGGGGGACTGTTCGACGTCGAGGCCCTCCCAGTCGACGTGGATGTGTTCGAGGACGGGGGCGCCGAGCCTGGCGGCGGTGCGCCAGGCGGCCGGCGCGGCGCGCTCGGCGGGGTGGACGAGCTCTGCGGCGCCGCGGCCGAGCGAGGCGAGCTTGCGCAGGAGGCCGCCGCGCTGGCCGACGGCGGCGCCGAGGCCGAGGACGAAGATCCGGTCGCGCAGGCCAAGGCGTCTGCACAGGGCTTCAGCGGCGGCCACATCGCGCAGGGCGCCGCCGGTGATGATGACGATCTGGCGCGGTCGGCCCGAGGAGGCGGCGGCGAGGTGTCGGAGGCCGTCGATGAGGGGATCGGGGTGGTCCGAGAGGGTCAGCGCGCGGGCGGCCTCGCGGGCGGCCTCGCGGGTGGCGTCGTCGACGCGGCGCGGGGTGGACCAGAGCGAGTCTGGGGTGAGGATGTCGAGGGAGTCGCCTTCGGAGAGGGCCTCGGCGAAGGCGATCAGGGCGTGGCGGGCCATGATCAGGGGGTCGCCGGCCATGGCGCGGGAGGTGTCGACGAGCAGGTGGACCTCGTCGCCGGAGGAGGGGAGGCGGTCGGGGTCGGGGAAGAAGGTGATCATGACGATCTTGCTGTCGTCAAAGGGGCTCAGGGCGACGCGGGCGCTGGGCGTGTGCGGCTCGACGCTCTCGAGGTAGAGGACGAAGTCGCGGTCGAGGGCGACCTGGGTGCTGGAGGCGGTCGCGATCATGGCGCGGGGGCTGACGGTCAGGCGCAGGGGGTGGCTTGGGGACTCGATGACGCGCAGGGGGGGGTCGAGGGCGACGTGGACGGTCAAGCTCAGGCGGTAGGGCGGTTCTGCGGCGTGGAGGGCGTGTGCGGAGGCGTTGGTGTCCAGCGCGCCTGGGCTCGCCGGGCCTGGCCCTGGCGCGCCAGGTCCTCGTGCGGCGGCCTGCGGGGCGATGGCGGTGGGCAGGACGAAGCGCACGCCGGGGCCCTGGTGGGGGAGCAGCTCGGTCCAGGTCAGGGTGATCACGGCCTCCTGGCCGGGCAGCAGGTGTCCGAGCGAGAGGGAGAAGGCGCCGGGGCCGTGGCCTTCGAGCAGGGCGGCGGCGCGGCCTTCGGCCAGGGCGTCGTCGTAGGCGTCGAAGGCGCGGCGGCGCTCCTCGACGCGGCCCTCGATGATCCGGTCGCCGATCTGGGCGCTGAAGGCGCAGACGGCGGCGGTGTCGTCGAGGGGGAAGGTGAAGATCGTCTCGATGGGGGCGGGCTCGGCGTTGAGGTAGCGCTGGGTGAGGGTGACGCGGGCGCAGCGGCCTGCGATCCAGGCTTCGGCCTCGACGCTCTGGAGCGGGACGGGCTGGCCCAGGGTGAGGAGTCCGCAAGGGGCCTCGGCGATCCTGTGTGCGGCGGTGGTCATGAGGGCGCCCCCGTCGGCCCCTGGCGCCATGTGCGCACGGGCCTGAGCCCGATGCTGCGGTTGAGGGTGGCGGCTGGCGTGGAGCCTCGGCGCGCGGCCCTGCAGTCGCGGGCGAGGCAGTGCCAGCTGCCGCCCCGGAAGACGCGGCGGCCGCCGAGCGGGCCGTCGAGGAGAGGATCGGTGGAGTCGTCGTTGGGATAGGGGGCGTAGATGTCCTGGGTCCATTCGGCGATGTTGCCCAGCACGTCAAAAAGGTCGAGCGAATTGGGGGGTTTACACCCGACCGGCCGGGTGCGGCCCCCTGAGTTGGCTCTGTACCACGCGACCTGGCTCAGCCCGGGGTCCTCGGTGGTGTCCAGGCAGGGGCCGGACCAGAAGGCGGTGCTGGAGGTGGCGCGGGCCATGTACTCCCACTCGGCCTCGGTGGGCAGACGGTAGCCGGGGCAGTCCGGGCCCATGAAGCGGACGGCCCGGCAGGAGAAGCCGGCGCCGGGCGCGCCCTCGGGCTCCTCGAAGGCGTAGCACTGCGGCAGGCCCTCGCTGGCCGAGAGGGCATTGCAGAAGGCCAGAGCGTCGAACCAGCTGACCTGATCGACGGGGCGATCGGGGCCTGCGTAGTAGGAGGGGTTGTTGCCAAGGAGCAGCTCCCACTGGAGCTGGGTGACGGGGACCTGCTGGGCGACGAAGGGGCGGGTGAGGGTGACGCGGCGCCGGGGTTCGTCGGCGACGCGGCCGAGCTCGTCGGGGGGGGAGCCCATGAGGAAGGAGCCAGGGAGCACGAGGGTGAAGCCGATCGGCGGGGGGGGCAAGGGCTCGGTCAGCGCGGCGAGCGGGGGGAGGCGGTGGTCGTGGAGGGCGATCGGGGGTGGGCGGCCGGCGGGCTGGTCGAGCTGGGCGCGAAGCGCGGCGGTGTCGAGGCTCTCCAGGGCGTTCTGGAAGGTCAGGGCGCTCTGGAAGCGGTTTCTGGGGTCGCGGTGGGTGGCCTGGGAGATGATCTGCCCGATGCGGCGCTGTCGGAGCGGCTCGGGGATGGTCAGGTCGCCGCGCAGGTGGGCGGAGACGGCGCCCCACCAGCTGTTGTCGCGGACGGCGGGCAGTCCGCAGAGCATCTCGATGAGGATGAGGCCCATCTGGTAGACGTCCAGCGCGGGGCTGACGGTCTGGTGTTCGATGTACTCGGGGACGAGGTACTGGGCGGTGCCGATGGTCTGTCCGCTCTGGGTCAGCTGGGTGTTGTGGATGCGGGCGATGCCGAAGTCGAGGATCTTGAGGGCCTCGCGGCGCTGGCCGGGGTGGTGGAGGAAGAGGTTGGAGGGTTTGAGGTCTTTGTGGACGATGCCGTGCTTGTGGGCCTCGGCCAGGGCGTCGAGGGCGCCGCAGAGCAGGCGCAGGGCGCGCTCGGGGTCCAAGTGTCCGCGCTGCTGGAGTTCGACGGCGAGGTTGTGGCCCTGGAGGCGCTCCATGGCGAAGAAGGGGCGGCCGTCGTCGGTGGCGCCGTAGTCGTGGACGGAGATGACGTTGGGGTGGTCGATGCGTGCGGCGGCGCGGGCCTCCTGGAGGAAGCGGTCGCGGCTCTGGGGGTTGTCGTCGCTGAAGAGGATCTTGAGGGCGACGGGGGCGTCGATGGCGAGGTGGATGGCCTCGTAGACGGCGCCGAAGCCGCCGCTGCCGATGAACTCGGTGATGCGGTAGCGGCCGGCGACGAGGGTGCCGGGGGTGAGGTTGTCGTGCCTGTCCTGGGTCATGGCCTGCCGGGCGCGGGTCAGGTGGCGCGAGCGGGTCGCGGCGCGGTCGATTATCGAGCAGGGCGCGCCTTCCATCAAGCGCCCTCAGGGTTGATCGGCGATCTGGGCGAAGACGGCGTCGAGGCCGACGACGATCCGGGCCAGGGCGTCGGTGTTGACCTTGTCGGGGGTGTCCTCGGGGGTGTGGTAGTGGGCGTAGCGGAAGAAGGCCGTGTCGGTGATCATGACGCCGGGGTAGCCGACCTGCCAGAAGGACCAGTGGTCGGAGAAGCCGACGCCGGTGATCCAGTCCGGTGCGGCGAGCCCCTCGGAGGGGAAGCGGGCGACCTGCCGGAAGCGCCCTGCGGCGTCCTTGACCAGCGCGCTCGATCCGGTGTCGCCGACGAAGCCGACGAAGTTGGCCGCATCGGGGTAGAGCCAGGAGAAGGGCGCGGGGTACTGCTGGCTGCCAGGGGCGTCGGAGAAGAAGCCCAGGGTGTCGAGCGCGAACATGGCGACGATGTCGTCGCCGCGCGCTCGGCACATGCGGGCGTAGACGAGGCTGCCCATCTCCTCCTGCTGGAAGAAGGGCGGCTCCTCGTTGGGGAAGAAGACAAAGCGCATGGATCGCGCTGGTTTGCGCGCCGAGGCCAGCCGTGCCAGCTCCAGCAGGGCGGCGACCCCGGCGCCGTTGTCGTTGGCGCCGGGAGAGCCCTCGACCGAGTCGTAGTGGGCGCCGACGAGGACGATCTGGTCGGGGCGGGCGTGGCCGGTGAGGGTGACCTCCAGGCTGGCGACCTCGACGCCGCGGCTCTTGTAGGGGTATCGGGCGACGCTCAGGCCGGCCTGCTCAAGCGCCCCGGTCAAGTAGCGCTCGGCGGCCGCGAGGCGCTCGGGGCGCCACACGTTGCGCTCGCCGATCTCGCCGCCGAGCGTGTCGACGTGAACCTGGAGGCGCCGCCGCGCGTCGAGCTGGGGATCGGTGGGCGCGGGCAGCGTCCCCTGGAAGGACTGGCCGGGCATCCGGGTGGCGATGCAGGCGCCGCAGAAGGGGGCCGAGAGCAGCGCGAGCGCGGCGGCGCCGATCTTGGCGAGCCTCCGTCGGTCCCAGCGCGGCGAGTCGTGCGTCATGGTGTCCTCCGTCAAGGGTCCGGCGCGTATTAGCGTTGTTGGGCAGGGCTTCGCACTCCACCCCCCCACTCCACCCCCTGTCCCCCTCCTCCCTCCGGAAGGGAGGCAGTGCCTCTCGGGGGGACGCCCGTATTACGGCTTTGGGTGGATCGGGTCCCGCCCCGACGACATCGCGACCCGCCCCAGGCGGCCAGTGATCCCGGCGAAGACTCCTGCGGCCCACCCCCCCGAATCATCCTGTCCATCCAACCAGCCCCCCCCGAACCACCTTGCCCGTACTACGAGCGTCCCCCCGAGAGGCACTGCCTCCCTTCCGGAGGGAGGAGGGGGACAGGGGGTGGAGTGGGGGGTGGAGTGCCGGGGTGGAGTGCGAAGCCCTGCCCATGAGCGCCGACCTTGGCATCGCAAACCGTCGGACCCTGAGCGCTGACCAACTGCCTGCGCACCTCTTTAGCGGCGGCCCTGGCGGGGGTCAATGCCGCAGGGGCTTTCGGCGCGGCGCGTGGAGGGGTCGGCGGCGGGCGCTTGACAGCGGATCGGATGTCTGGGAGAAGGGTGCCTGATTTTGAGCGTGAGAAGTTCCTGACGAGGCGCCCTGGCGCCTTTTTGAGAGAGGGGGAAGAGGGATGCAACACGACGTGGTGCACGGCCCATCCCACGCGTTGCTTCGCGTCAATCTCGATCCGGGCGAGCAGGTGATCACCGAGGCGGGTGCCATGGTGACCTATTCGGACGGGATGAAGATGGAGGCGAAGCTCAACGCGGGGCAGAAGGCCGGCTGCATGGCCGTCCTCGCGGCGATCTTCATAGCGTTCGTCCGCAAGCTCGTCGGCGGGGATTCGTTCTTCGTGAGCCACTTCACGGCGCCGGCCGCGGGGGGATCGGTGACGCTCGCGCCTTCGCTCAACGGGTCGATCGATCACCGCAGGCTGGGCGCGGGCGAGAAGCTGATGTTGACGGCGGGGGCCTACCTGGCCTCGACGCCGGGGCTGGGCCTGCAGATGCGGTGGGGCGGGTGCTCGGCGATCTTCTCGAAGGAGGGGGCCTTCTTCGTGGAGGCCGAGGGGCCGGGCGAGCTGTGGTTCAACTCCTACGGCGGCATTCACGCGATCGACGTGGACGGGACCTACATGGTGGACAACGGGCACATCGTGGCCTTCGATCCGAGCTTGACCTTTACGATCAAGCGGGCGGGCAAGGGCTTGATGGGGTCGATGGCCTCGGGAGAGGGGCTGGTGTGCCAGTTCGCGGGCAAGGGGAAGGTCTACATCCAGTCGCGCAATGTGGGCGCGCTGGTGTCGTGGCTGGCGAAGATTTCCTGAGGGGCCGCGGGCCTCAGGGGCGCTCGCGCCCCGGGAGCGAGACACATGGACATTGAGATCATACATCGGCCCGGCGCGGCGCTGGCGCGCTGCGTGGTGAAGCCCGGAGACTCTCCCTTGAGGGTGGAGGCCGGGGCGATGGTCGGGCGCAGCGTCAACATCACCATGGAGACGCAGTCCGGCGGGATGATGAAGGGCATGAAGGCGATGCTCGGCGGCGAGTCCTTCTTCATGAACAAGTTCACGGCGACGGGGTCGGCCGGCGAGGTGCTCGTCGGGGCGGCGCTGCCGGGCGATCTGGAGGTGGTGGAGGTGTCGTCGTCGCAGGGCTGGAACGTCGCCCAGGGCGCCTTCATCGCCTGCGAGGACACGGTCGCGATCGAGACGAAGTTCGGGGGCCTCAAGGCGATGTTCTCGGGCACGGGGCTGGCGCACTTGAAGGCCACGGGCAGCGGCCGGCTGGTGATCGGGGCCTTCGGGGCCTTCGAGGCGCTGGACGTGGACGGCAGCCTGATCGTGGACAACGGGCACGTGGTGGCCTGGACCTCGGGGCTCGATTACAAGATCTCCAAGGCTGGCGGGGGGTTCATCGCCGCCTATCTGTCGGGCGAGGGCGCCGTGTGCCGCTTCAGCGGCCAGGGCCGGGTCTTGATCCAGACGCGCAACGCGACGGCCTTCGGGCAGTTCATCGGCAAGATGATGCCGCCGGTCTAGGACCTCTTCGGGAGCAAAGAGAGAGATGCGATTCAACATCACCCAGCGGCCCGACGCCAGCATGCTCGACGTCGTCTTTGAGCAGGCCGGCGAGAAGCTCATCGCCGAGGCCGGCGCCATGGTGGGTCGGGATTCGGCCCTTGAGATGACCACCGCGATCCGCGGCGGCCTGGGCGCGGCGCTCAAGCGCAAGATGCTCGGCGGCGAGTCCCTCTTTCAAAACACCTTCACGGCCTCGGCGGCCGGCGAGCGCCTCCAGATCGCCCCGCCGACCGAGGGCGACGTGATGCACATCAAGATGACCCCCGAGATGGGGGCCATCTTCATCCAGTCCTCGGGCTACCTGGCCTCGACCGAGGGGATCGAGCTGGACACGAAGTGGGGCGGTGCCAAGGGCTTCTTCTCCGGCGCCGGCCTCTTCCTGGTCAAGGCCTCGGGGCAAGGCGACCTCTTCATCAACTCCTTCGGCGCCATCCACGAGATCCCCGTCGGCCAGCCCGGCACGATGGGGCAGGGCGGCTACGTCGTGGACACCGGCCACATCCTGGCCTTCTCCGAAGGGGCCACCTACAACGTCGAGCGGGTCGGCGGCCTCAAGTCCTTCTTGACCTCCGGCGAGGGCCTCGTGGCGCGCTTCGGTGGCCAAGGCAAGGTGTGGCTCAACACCCGCAATGCCAGCGCGCTGGCCTCCTTCCTGTGGGCCTTCCGACCCCGCAAGAGCAACTGATCCCCTCCTGGAGCGCTGATGGGTTTGACTCCTGTCGACCTCGACGACCTCGGTCCCTCAAACCCACCGGCGCTCTTGCCCTGCGCGACAGCTGCTCCTTTGAATCAGTTCACCTGGGCCGTCGGCCGCATCAGGATGTCGTGGATCTGGGCGTGCGCCGGCATCCCGAGCGCGAAGAGGACGGCCTCGGCCACGTCGTCGGCCTCCAGGACCTTGGTGCGCCCGTAGGTCTCGGCGGCGGCGGCCTCGTCCTTGTGGTAGAGGGCCGCGAACTCCGTCTCCACGAAGCCAGGGCTCACCGACGTGATCCGTATCGACGAGCCCAGCGCGCGCAGCTCCTGGCGCAGCCCCTCGGTCAGCGCCCGGACGGCGTGCTTGGTCGCCGCGTAGACGCCGCTGCCCGTCGGCACCCTGTGCGCCGCCATCGAAGAGATGTGGACGACGTGCCCCGCGTCCCCGCGCGCCCTCATGTCGGAGATCGCCTCGCGCGTGCAGACGCACAGCGCCAGGACGTTGACCTCCAGCATCTCGCGCCAGTGCTCCGTGGCGCCGTCGATCAGCGGCGCGCTGTGCCCAAGCCCCGCGTTGTTGACCAGCGCGTCCACGCCACCCCAGCGCGACCGAACGGCGTCGAACATCTCCAGGATCTGCGCCTCTTTACGGAGATCAGCCTGGATCGGCATGAACTCGATCCCCTCGCCTTGCAGCCTCGCGCGCAGCCCTTCGAGGCGCTCGATCCGCCGGGCGCAGCCGACCACCCTCATCCCCGCTCTCCCCAGCGCGACGGCGGTCGCCTCCCCGATCCCCGCCGAGGCCCCCGTGACCAGCGCCACCTTCCCCTCCCATCTCCTCATCGATCCAGCCCCCCTCCTGGCGCCTCGCCTTCAGGCGCCTCGTTGTCGTGATCCGCGTCGTGGTTCTCGTGGTCGTGTCTTGCGCGCGGATCGTCGAGGTTTGCCCTCGGGCCGAGGTCTTCGGCGCCGAAGACCTCGGCCCGCAGCGCCGCGCAGGGCTCGGAGATCGCGAAGCGCGCGAGCTCCCCGAGGCGCAGCGCGAGCTCCTCGTAGACCCTGCGGCCCTCGGCGTCGCGGCGATCCAGGACGGGGGCGAGGCCGTAGCGCCGGACAGCGGGGATCTCCACGATGGCGTGGGGCGAGAGGCGCAGGATGGACAGGATGGCGGCGTCGAGGTCGTCGCACACCAGCAGGCCGACGCGGTCGGCGGTGTACATGGCGCCGCGGGCGAAGTCCGCGAGCTGTTCGCGGACGAGGTTTTCTGCCGAGTGATCGTCGCGCTCTGCCGCCTGCGTGGCCCCGCGGGCCTTGGAGAGGGCGCCTTGCAGGAGGGTGTTGGCGCCCTCGCCGACGGCCCCGCCCTTGATCCGGGCCTCGGCGGCGGCCAGCAGCTTGCCGACGGCCGCGCCGTCGGTGCGCTTCTGCAGGGCCGCGACCCACTTGAGCGCCACCCCGTCGGTCAGCTTGCCCAGCAGCGCGCCCGCCGGGACGAGGCTCAAGACCGTCATCAGGCCGTCGAGCGATCGCGCCCCGACCGAGGCCCAGAACTCCGAGCTGGTCAGGATCAGGTGCCCGACCCGGATGTGGGCCAGCTGGCTGCCGACGGCGAAGGCCAGCTGCGGCGGCGACAGGAAGCGCTCGGAGCCCGGATCGAGGTGCTGCGATCCGAGCAGGATGAAGGGCGCCGCGCTCTGCCCCAGCGCGCGGATGCCGCTGCTGTCGTGGCTCAAGAAGCAGCGCGGGGTCGGGATCGAGAGCAGGTGCGCAGCCTGGACGAGCAGGTCGCTCAGCGCCGGGTGGCTCAGAGCGTCGATCCTCTGGCAATGGCGCTCGATGTCCCCCGTGTCCTTGCGCTGGGCCACGAGGCCGCCGATCCACTTCTGGGCCTGGACCCGAGAGGCTCGCTCGTCGGGGTGGGTCAGATCCTCGTCCACCTGCGCGGGCGACAGCGGCCTGGCATGATCAGGGATCGCGGCGGCCTGGCTGGCTCCATGTCTCGTGACCGCCTCCGCGCCGAGCGCGTCAAAGGCCTTTGGCTGAAGAAAGCGCAGCAAGATCGAGGCGTTGGCGATGGATACGGCCAGCGCTGGCGCCCGGCCTGCCAAGGCGAAGAGGCGCTCGAAGGCCGCCAGGCAGGCCGGCTCCTGGCCGATCAAGGTCAGATATCGGCGCGCGGCCTCCTCGAAGCGCTCCAACTCCACGAGCAGCGCGCCGACCTCCAGGCACGCCGACCTCAGCGCATCGTCGCCCTCACCCACCGCTGAGAGGGGTTCCTGGGGGGTTGTGTCCAGCGGCTCGCCCGCAGCCACGCCCACGCCCGCTACCTCATTTAGATCGCCGCGCGGCACCAGATCGCCGCGCTGCGCCTGATCGCTGCGCGGAACCTGATCGCTGCGAGGCGCTGGATCGCCGCGCTGCGCCTGATCGCCGCGCTGCGCTTGATCGCCGCGCTGCGCTTGATCGCCGCGAGGCGCCTGATCGCCGCGCTGCGCCTTGGCGTCGGGGCCTGCGCCCTCCTGCCGGGGTGTCGCGTCTGCGGCGAGCAGCGGCAGCCCGTGGGGAGACAGTCGTCCGTTGATGAAGGCGTCAAAGAGGGCGATGGCCTCGTCGGCGCGCCCGGCTCGCCGCAAGTCGCGAGCCTGTCGGAGCGTGTGGAGATCCTGGCCGGGGTTCTGGGCGGCGAGCCGGGCGTGGACCTGTGCGCTGGCCGCGTACTGGCCGCTGGCCCGATGCCCCGCGGCCAGCCATCGCCACCACCCCTCGTCCTTCATCCCCAGCGCCTCCGATTCCGCGATCAGATCGCTCCCCTGGCCGTTGTCCGAGGCGAGGGCGAGCGCCTTGACGATCTCGCCCTCGCGGCTCAGGGCGCGCAGGGCGCGGGCGAGCTTGAGGGCGAGCAGGGCGCGCCGCGCCGGCCGGGACCCTGGGGGCAGGAGGGCGTCGGCGGCGTGGAGCAGCTCGGCGGCGGGGGCCCAGAGCTTGCGGCGGGCGTGCTCCTCGGCGGCCTCGACGAGCGCGTCGTGCGGCGGCGCTGCGGCCAGTTCGAAGAGCCGCCGCAGGCTGCCCGCGTCGATGACGGGGCCTTCGAATATCGGCGCCTCGCCGCTGAAGAAGGTGTCGCGGGCGACGCGGTGATCGCAGCGCAGGCCCTCGCGCGGGAGGATCTTCCAGAAGACGCCTTCGAAATCGGGCACGACGGCCACGATCGCCGCGCGCCGTTCCGTGGCCAGGAACCAGAGCGGCGCCGAAGCCGGCCACTTGACCTGGGTGGCGGTCTGGAGCAGGCCAAGGACGCGCTCGTCGGGTTCGAGGCGCGCTGCCACGGCGCGCAGCAGCGCCTCAGGGGCCTTCTCGATCCACAGCGCGCCCATGCGCGGCAAGGTCACGGGCGACAAATCGAGGTCGCCCTCCTTCGCATCCTCCTTCGTAAGATCGCGCGAAGGCTCAGGATCTTCGCCGAGGTGGTGATCAGGATCGCCCTCGTTCGGCGACTCCAGCGGCGCTGGCGCTTCGAAGCCCTCCATCTGGGGTTCGGAAAGGGCGGCCTCAGCGGGTTGGGGTTCGCGCGGGGGATCTCCGTCGGGTCGGGGATCTTGCGAGGGCGCCTCGGCGGGCCGGGGCTCCTGCGGCGCTTCGGCGGAGAGGGCGTGGGGCAGGCTGGGCAGATCGCTCATGGGGCTCCATCCGGCGCGTCCAAGTGCGTGAGGCGCCATGATACCACACACCGCCAGCACAGGATCCACCGGAACAGCCGATCCCTCCTCGTCCGTCAACGAAGTCGACTTGGCGATTGCCCTGCCCAGATCCCGATGGGGTCTTGCGCGCGAGGGGCGTGGCCGAATACAAGGAGGGCGGCGGCGCGTTTCGCGCCGCCGAGCGTGGCGATGGAGCCGGGTGGCGGCAGAGAGGTCGAAGATGAGGGCCTTGGGCGACTTCGTGGGCGGGCGTTTCCTGGCGCCGGAGGGCGCGCCGCTGGTGTCGATGAACCCGGCGCGCGAGGGCGAGGTGGTCTTCGAGACGGCGTGGAGCGCGGGGCGGGCGGCGGCGGCGTGCGAGGCGGCGGCCGAGGCCGCGCCGGCGTGGGCCGCCCTGTCGCTGGACGCGCGCTGGGCGGCGCTGGTGCGCTTTCGGGAGGCCATCGCTGCGGACGCGGCTGGTCTGGCCGAGGCGATCACGCTGGAGATGGGCAAGCTGCGCAGCGAGTCGAAGGTGGAGGTCGCGGCGCTGATCGGGCGCTTCGATCTGGTGCTCAAGCAGATCAAGGGGGAGCTGCTGGGGGGCCCGGTGCCGGGCTTCCCGGACGAGGTGCTGACCTACCGGCCTCACGGGGTGGTGGGGGTGATCGGGCCCTTCAACTTCCCGCTGCACCTGTGCCACGCGCACGTCGTGCCGGCGCTCTTGACCGGCAATGCGGTCGTGGTCAAGCCCTCGGACCTGACGCCGCTGTGCGGCCAGCGCTACGCCGAGGCGGCGATGAAGGCGGGGCTGCCGGCCGGTGTGCTCAACGTCGTGCTGGGCGGCGGCGCGGCGGGCGCGGCGTTGACGGCCAGCCCTCGCGTGCGGGGGCTGTGCTTTACGGGCTCGTGGGAGGTGGGCCATCGGATCCTCAAGGACGCCATCGACCGGCCCGAGCTGCTCGTGGCGCTGGAGATGGGGGGCAAGAACACGACGATCGTGCTCGACGACGCCGACATCCGGCACGCGGCGCACGACATCGTGGTCGGCGGCTACCTGACGACGGGGCAGCGCTGCACCTGCACGGATCGGGTGCTGGTCCAGCGCAGCCAGCTCGGGCCGCTGCTCGACGCGCTGCGGCCGATGGTGGCGGGCCTGAGCTTCGGCGATCCGGACGACGACAGGCACTTCGGCGGGCCGCTGGCCAGCCGCGCCGCGCTGGAGCGCTTCGAGCGGGTGGTCGAGGCGGGCCGCCGAGGCGGCGCCGAGGCGATCGTGCCGGGCGGGCGGATCGAGGGCGGCGCCTTCGCGCGGGCCTCGCTGCACCTGTTGCCGCAGGGGAGCCACGACGCCCCGGGCTACACGGACGCGGAGATCTTCGGGCCGGACGTGGGCGTGGAGGTCGTCGAGGACGAGCAGGAGGCCATCGCCGTGCTGGCCGCCAGCCCCTTCGGGCTGGCCAACAGCGTCTTTACGGCGCGCCAGGAGCGCTTCGATGCGGTGCTGGCGGGGGTCAGCTGCGGCCTGCTGAACTGGAACCGGACGACGAACCAGGCCAGCGCGCGGCTGCCCTTCGGCGGCGCGGGGCGCAGCGGCAACTTCAGGCCGGCCGGCTCGTGGGCGGCGCGCAACACGGTCATGCCGGTGGCCACCCGCACGGCCCTGCCGGGCGACTTTGACCCCGACCCGAAGCTGCGCGACGCTCTCATCCCCCCCAACCTCGACCGCCTCGCCGCCCAGCACGCCGCCGAGGAGGCCGAGGAGCTCGCCCGCGAGCTGGTCACCTCGCCGCGCCCCATGGCCATCTGCCGGCCCCCCGGCGGGCGGCTGCCGATCTCGGATCACTGGCTGGCCCGGCTCTACGCCCGAGGGCGGATGGCCAAGGAGAAAAAGCCGGGTGTTTTTGACCACTTGCGCTCGGTCGGTCCCTGGATGGTGTCCGTGGACGATGCCCCGCTGTCGACCCTGGACAGCATGAGCCAGACGGCGACGGTCTGCGCGGGCTTCGCCGAGGACGAGGTCGTGCGGGCCTACACGGAGGGCGAGTTCGGGCACACCTCGTTGCGGGCGGGGGACACGGAGCTGGGCGACGATCCGGCGGCGCTGGACTTCGCGCGCCTGCTGCGCGGGATCTTGCCGGAGCTGCCCTGCGTGAGCTTCACGGGGTCGGGCGCCGAGGCCAACGAGAAGGCCTTTGCGCTGTGCAGGCTGGCCTCGACGCGGCCCGGGGCCGACCGGGTGCTGGCCTTCGAGGGCAGCTTCCACGGCCGCACGATGATGGCGCTGCACAGCACCTGGAACCCGTCCAAGCGGGCGCCCTTCGAGATCCCGGGCCATGAGTCGACCTTCGCGCCCTTCCCGCTGTGGGAGAACCCGATGGAGCCCGAGCCCGAGGCGCCGGAGGGCTTCCTGGCCGCGGCGGCGCGCGGCGATCTCGACGCCCTGCGGGCCATCGGCGCCCAGGGGGACGCGCTGCTGGCCGCCGAGGTCGCCTCGCTCGGGTGCGTCCACGAGGCGCTTCTGACGGGGCGGATCTTCGCCTGCACCATCGAGCCGATGCAGAGCGAGGGCGGCGACCGCTACGCCACGGCGCGCTTCTTCAAGGCGCTGCGGCTGTTGACGCGTCACCACGCGGTCTCCCTGATCTTCGACGAGGTGCAGTGCGGCTTTGGCCTCGGCGGCCCCTTCTTCTGGCATACGGCCTTCGGGCTCGTGGACGCCGAGGGCGCCCCCGATCACCCCGACGCGGTGGTGGTGGCCAAGCGGGCCCAGGTCGGCGTCTGCATGAGCCGCTTCGAGGACCCCGAGCCCAGCAGCGCCCACCCGGCCTCGCTGGTGCGGGGCCGCCTGCACGCCCAGATGATGCTCGGCTCGAGCGACTGGGAGCGCGTCGAGCGCGCCGTCTGGCCGCGCTTGCAGGAGGTCGCCCGCCGCTTCCCGGAGCTGGTCCTGTCCCCCCGCATTCGCGGCTTCGCCTTCGCCTTCGACCTGCCCACCGAGGCGCTGCTGGCGCCCTTCTTCAACCAGCGCTTCTGGCGCGGGGCGGTGGTCTTCGGGGCGGGCGACCGGACGGTGCGCTACCGGCTCTCGTCGGCCTTCGGGGAGGCGGAGATCGAGATGGTCTTTGACGCCATGCGGCGCTCGCTGGCGTGGCTGGAGGCGCACCCCGGCAAGAACCCGCCGGTCTGGGAGGATCTGGAGCCCGCGCCGCGGGCCGCGGGCCCATCCGACATCGTCTACCGCGTCGGCGCGCCAGCGGAGGCGGACGCGGTGGTGCCTCGGATCATGGCGCTGGAGGCGCGGATCTTCGAGCCGGCCAGGCGAGATCCCGAGGCGACGCTGAGGCTGGGCTTTGAGGACCCGCACGGCGTGGCGATCCTGGCCGAGCGAGGCGGGGAGCTGGTCGGCTACGCCGTGGGCGCGCCGCTGGAGCGGATCGAGGGCAAGGACGGCATCCGCAACGCGCCGATGTACGACCGCCACAACACGCTGCACTCCATCGCCATCAGCGTCGATCCGAGCGTGCAGGGGGCCGGGGTCGGGATGCGGCTCAAGATCGAGCAGATCCTCAGGACGCGGGCGATGGTCGGCGCCAACGGCCAGCCGCGCTACCGCTACATCACGGGGCGAAACCGGGTCGGCTACACCGACGCGATGACGCGGCTCAACCGGCGCCTGGGGGCCTACACGGTCAAGGTGCTCACCCAGCAGTACGGCGATCCCAAGGGCGAGGCGGTCTATTACAGGCTCCCGGTGCGGGGGGGCGGGCCGGACCCGACGATGCGGCCGGAGCCGGAGGGGCTGTCGGCGGATCTGGCCGGCGGCATCGCCGATCCGCTCTCGGCGCCGCCGGCCTCGCTGGTGGCGCTGGAGCAGGGCGGGGGGCTGCGCGGGGCGACGGTGACCAAGATCACGATCTGCAATTACATCACCCCCGCCGTGGTGCGCGCCACCGAGTGGGCCTGCGCGCTCTTGCCCGACCACCCGCACGTCTACCTGACCTCGGGGCGAGATGAGGCGGCGGACAAGGCCATCCGGACCTTGCGCTACCACCGCAAGGCGGCCAACGTCGCGCTGGCCTTCGAGGGCGGCTACTTCGGCCACACCTCCTCGGGGGCGCGCTCGCTGAGCGACCCCTCGGTGCACGCCCAGGGGCCGCGCTTCTTCGAATGGCCCCTGCTGCCGCACCCTGCGGACGTGGGGGTGGAGGCCGCGATCGCCGCCATCGAGGCCGCGGCGCAGGCCGCCGGCGGCCCCGGGCGGGTCCTCGGGCTCTTCACCGAGGTCGTCCAGGAGCGCACCGGGCGGGTGATCCCGGCGGCCTTCTGGCCCGCGCTCCGCGCGCTCCGCGGCGCGACGGGGCTGCCGCTGGCGCTCTTCGAGACGGCGACGGCGAGCTGGCGCAGCGGCCTGGGGGCCTTCGCCTCCAGCGGCCTGCCCATCGATCCTGATATCCTGGCCTGGTGGGGCGGTGGGCAGACCGGCTTCGTCCACCTCAAGCCCGAGGTCTTCATCGACAAGCCGTTGATGATGGTGTCGACCTGGGACGGCGACGAGCTGAGCATGATCCGCCTGCACCACCAGCTGCGCGCCGCGCGCCTCCTTGACCTGAAGCCGGGGCTGGCGGCGATGGCCCGGGTCGACGAGGCCGCCGCCGACGCCGGGCTGACGATCCGGGGCATGGGCCTCTACCGCGTCATCGAGGCCAGCCCGACCGCCGCCGCCCTCAAGGCCGCCGCCGACGCGCGGGGGCTTCAGCTGCGCGCCTTCTCCAACGGCAACCTCGCCCTGATCCCCCACCTCGACACCGCCGCCGCCGATCTGGACATCCTGATCGACCTCCTCGGCGCGCTCAGGAGGCCATCATGAGGATCCTCGACCTGCCTGCCGGCGCCACCCCGCGCCAGTGGGGCCGCCTTCACGGTGAGAGTTTTCGCAATGAGATCAAGGAGATAGGGGCGATAAGGCTCGATCTGTGCGCCAGGGTCGGCGGCTTCGCCGGCGAGGGCGAGGTGCTTGCGCTGGCACGAGCGCACATGCCGACGCTGGAGGCCTTCGACGCCGACCTCCACGCCGAGCTGGTGGGGATCGCCGAGGGCGCCGGGGTCGACGAGGGGCTGATCGTGGTGGTCAACCACTACACCGACCTGCGCGACCTCGGGCCGGCCTTCACGGGCAGCCGCGGCGGCGACGTGGGCGGCTGCACGGCGGCGCTGGCCCGCACCCCACAGGGCGCCTTCCTGGGCCAGACCTGGGACATGCACGGCTCGGCCACCCCCTTCGTCATCGGCCTCAACGTGCCCGCGAGCCAGGGCGCCCCGGCCGCCTTGATGCTCTCCATCACGGGGTGCGTGGGCATGGCCGGGCTCAACGGCGCCGGCGTGGGCGTGACGATCAACAACCTGCGCAGCTTCGACGCCGCCATCGGCGTCGTCTGGCCCGCGCTGGTCCGGCGCCTGCTGCGCGAGCGCAGCGCGCGGGTCGCCTTCGACCTCCTGATGGACAGCCCCATCGCCTCGGGGCACCACTACCTGATCGCCGATCCCGACGAGGGCTTCGGGGTCGAGACCTCGGGGCAGCTCCGCCGCGTCGTCTTCGATGACCCCAACGGCACCTTCGTCCACACCAACCACTGCCTCGACCCGGAGGTCGAGGCCTGCTCGGCGGTCGCGCCGGGCAGCACCACCTTCGAGCGCTACGACCTGATGACGGCCAGCATCCGGGAGCGCCCCGTCGAGGGCTTCGAGGATCTCTGGGCCCGCTTCGCCAGCCACGAGGGCTACCCTCGCAGCGTCTGCACCCACATGTCCAGCCCCGAGAAGCCCCACGCCACCGACACCTGCGGGGCGGCCGTCTTTGACCTCGCCGGGCGGCGCATCCGCGCCGCTGCGGGCTGCATCGTCCAGAACCCCAGCGCCCTCTTCCAGCTGACGCCCGACGGCGACGCCTTCGAGGTGCGATCGTGAGCGAGCACCCCTTCTTCTTCACCTGGTCGGCCCAGCGCGACGCCCGCGGCGTCAACATCACGGGAGGGCGCGGCGCCTGGTTCACCACCGACGACGGCGGCCGCTGGCTGGACATGGCCAGCCTGGTCTACCAGGCCAACCTCGGCCACGGACACCCTCGGATGATCGAGGCCGTCAAGCGGCAGGCCGACACCCTGTGCCTGACGATGCCCTCGGCCGTCTACCCGGCCAAGACGGCCCTGGCCAACAAGCTCCTGGCGCTGGCGCCGAAGGGCTTCTCCAAGGTCTTCTTCACCCTCGGCGGCGCCGAGGCCAACGAGAACGCCCTCAAGATCGCCAGGATGGCCACGGGCCGCACCAAGGCCATCAGCCGCTTCCGCTCCTACCACGGCGCCACCATGGGCGCCCTGAGCCTGAGCGGCGACTACCGACGCCCGCCGCTTGAGCCCGGCATCCCCGGCGTCGTCCACGCCCTGGACTGCTACTGCGACCGATGCCCCTTCGGCCAGACGCTGGACCGCTGCAAGATCGAGTGCGCCGATCACATCGACCAGCTCATGACCCTCGACGGCCCCAACACCTTCGCCGCCGTCTTCCTTGAGCCCGTGCCCGGCGCCAACGGCGTCCTCGTCCCGCCGCCGGACTACTGGCCCCGCGTCCGCGCCGCCTGCGATCGCCACGGGACGCTCCTGGTCGCCGATGAGGTCCTGACCGGCTTCGGGCGCACCGGCCGCTGGTTCGGCTTCGAACATTACGGCGTCACCCCCGACATGATCACCCTGGGCAAGGGCCTGACCGGCGGCTACGGCACCCTCGGCGCCGTCCTCGTCCACGAGCGCGTCGCCGCCCACTTCGAAGACCGACCCCTGCTCGCCGGCCTGACCCACTACGCGCACCCCCTCGGCTGCGCCGCCGGCGTCGAGGCCATCGCCGTCTACGAGGACGAGGGCCTGATCGACCGCGCCGCCGCCCTCGAGCCCGCCCTGCTCGGCGGCCTGGAGCAGATCCGACGCCGACACCCGGCGCTCGTCGCCTTCACCCGCGGACAGGGGCTGCTGGCGGCCCTCGAACTCAAGCTCGACAAAGGACAGTGGGCCGCCCTCCAGCGCGGCCTGGACGCGCGCCGCATCCTGACCCACCCGAAGCCCTCGACCAACATGCTCGTCCTGTCGCCGCCCCTGTGCATCGACCAGGACGAGCTGCAACTCGGCCTCGACGGCGTCGAGGCCGCGCTCATCGAGGCCTCGACCGACACACCCGCCGCCTGAGCGCGGCGCGACGACCGATGGAGATCCCCATGAGCAGCGACAAGCCCGGCGGGCGACACCGCAACAAGGTCAAGGCCAGCGTCGAGGAGGCGCTCGACGGCCTCTTCGAAGGCGCCAGGATCATGGTCAGCGGCTTCGGCCTGTGCGGCAACCCCGAGGCCCTGATCCAGGGCGTCGTGGACAAGAAGGTCGGCGGCCTGACGATCATCAGCAACAACACCGGCAACCTCGGCAAGGGCCTGGCGATCTGGCTCAAGGCCGGCCTCGTCCGCAAGGTCATCTGCACCTACATCGGCAACAACGATGACCTCCACCGCATGATGGCCGAGGGCACCGTCGAGGTCGAGATCAACCCCCAGGGCACCTTCGTCGAGCGCATGCGCGCCGCCGGCGCCGGCATCGGCGGCTTCTACACCCCCACCGGCGTCGGCACCGTCGTCGCCGAGGGCAAGGAGATCCGCGAGCTCGACGGCCGCCCGCACCTCCTGGAGCTGCCCCTGCGGGCCGACTTCGCCTTCGTCCGCGCCGACAAGGCCGACCCCTTCGGCAACCTGCGCTTCTTCCGCACCGCCCGCAACTTCGCCCCCATCATGGCCACCGCCGCCGACATCACGATCGCCGAGGTGGACCGCCTCGTCGGCCTCGGCGACATCGACCCCGACGACGTCCACCTGCCCGGCGTCTTCGTCCACCGCGTCGTCGAGGTCCTCGAACACGAGGACCCCTTCGAATACCGCACCGTCCGACCCAGACCCCAGGGCGCTTAAGGAGGTGACCCCATGAGCTTTTCACGCCTCGACATCGCACGCAGAGCCGCCTCGGAGATCGCCCCCGGCAGCATCGTCAACCTCGGCATCGGCCTCCCCACGCTCGTGGCCGATCACGTCCCCCTCGACCTCGGCGTCTGGTTCCACTCCGAGACCGGCCTCGGCGGCATGGGCCCCCTCCCCTACGAGGGC
>SXGS01572314.1_pt1 | contig 48804 bp, 61 predicted proteins | sample 3174681 | NCBI WGS metagenome assembly SXGS01 (sample SAMN11356861, study PRJNA531348) | freshwater metagenome | isolation source: freshwater sample F1-80 | place: China: Fuxian Lake, Yuxi | collected 2017-12-25
TCCGTCGAGGAAGTCGCCGGCGCCGCCGAAGATGTCGGACAGGGCGCCGAGGAAGTCGACGAAGCTGGCGAGGTCGGTGATCATGGGAGCTCCCGTGGTGGTCGAGTGGTCGAGGCAGGAATGCCGTTCATTGGTACCGATCGCCGGTGAACGAACAGTGATGAATGGATGACCGCGACGTATTCGCGTCCGTGAACGGTTCGCGTCAGATCGGGTCGATGACCAATAACTGCGCCCAATATGAGGCGGCGTGCTCGCCGAGGTAGGGGAGCAGGGTGTCGAAGACAATGTAGGACATCGGAGCACTCCTGAGTGGCGGCGGTTCGAGCTGGCCGGCGGGATGCGGCGAATGCAAGAGTGCCCCCCGCGCACGTGACTCAGGTGGCGCCGCGGTGAACGGACGGTGTCGACTCGGCGCACTGACCGGCGCCCTCGGTCGCCGGGCGCGATCATGGTCCGGTGGGCAGCAACCAGACCGAGAACCTGCGCGGGATGATCGAGTACGCACGTCGGTGGTTGCCCTACGGCGGCGGTCCCGACGACGAGATCCTCGTGACATTCGGGATTGCGGGACACCAATTCTACGAAAGGCTCGGCCGGATCCTCGACAGTGGGGATCCTGTGCACCGCTGCAGCTACCGATCCGGTCGTCACCCGGATCGACGATGTCCAGTACGCGAGCGGGGAGGGCCCGTGCCCGCAAGCGGCGACTACTCGGCACATCGTGCGCGTCACCGGGGCGCAGGCGAGGGCTCTTTACCCGCGGTTCTGGGCCGGTCAGGCCGACTTCGGGATGCGCAGCTTCTTGTCAGCGCCGTTGACGGTGGACGACACCCACGTCGGAGCGCTCAATCTCTACAGCCGGGGCGATCACGGGTTCGACCGCCTCGATGAGGCGGCACTGCGGATCTATGTGATCGCCGCCGAGAGCACGCTGCATGCCGCCACCAGAGTCGCGACCCTGCAGGGCACAGTCGACGGCTACGTCAAGGCGATGCAGACCCGTGCCGCGATCGAGCAGTGCAAGGGCATTCTCCAACTGCTGCTGGGGGTGTCGGAGGAGAAAGCATTCGACCTGCTCACATGGCAATCACAGAACACCAACGTCCCGGTGAGACAGTTGTGCGAGCAGTTGCTGCACGACATCGCAGAACAAGAATGGACCGACGAGTCGACCAGGACCGATTCGGGAAGGTCTTCATGAGCGTGCACACCCGCACACCACGCTGACCCGTCGATGGCCGTGTTGCCCTGGGCCGTTCTCACGCGCCCGGCAGCGCACGTCAGTTGATAAAGAGACGACCGAAGCACCACATAGGAACATCGGAAGAGCGAGCACAGTGCGCAGGCCGCTGCTTGACCTACGCACCGTGTACAGGTGCAGCGGGGCACCTGGTGGCAGAGGTGCCACAGACTCCGGGGTACGAAACAGCCATGCGCACATCCAACGAATACGTTCAGTTCTGAACAAACAGTTCAGAAGTTCGCCCGCGCAGTCGTCCGAACTCGCGGAACACCTCGGCAGCTCGAAATCACACGAGACGTCGTCGCGATTGGGTCGTAAAACAGGCTCCCGCGCCTTGCTGAAAGTAACGATATTCATTGCCGATAATTTATATTATGACATATTGCCTGCTAAAGCGGGTAGTGCGTCACCCTCAACCCCCAAGACATACTCGACGCAGCATGAATTTCGGTCGATGTGCTGCTTTCAAACTTGTTGGTGCGGCGCGCCACACGATCAGCGACCTGCGCACGTGCTGCCCACGCATCTGATCGAATAGTTGGATGACCTTCCTCCTGGATTTCATCGCAGACGCGCAGGGCGACACCTCAGTAGCCGCGCTCCTACGAAAGATGAAGGTTCTCGGCACATTCACTCAGACACCAGCACTCCGAGACTGGGCGAGCCTTGAGATCAACGGATACCCCGCCGATACGCCTCCACCCCCCTACCGTGGCCCGATCGCAATACGACCACTGGGACACTTCATGGGACCTTTCGGTAGTGAACTACAAAATGTTCCAATTCCTAGCACTACATTTCCCAAAAAAATGCGGAACGGCCAGTTGTTCTCACTTGTACTAACCCAGGGGGTTGCGGAGTTAGAAACTTACAGTAACGCTGATGTGACCAACTTCGCATGGACGGCCGACTTCGTTAGAATGTACAACTACATGGTTGAACAGAAAGAAGTCCAACGCATTGTTGATAGTACTTACGGTTTGGTCAACGTTCAATACTCTATTTCAAGCGCTCATTTCAGGGGCGTGATCGACGCAATTCGAAACAAAGCACTCGACTTGTCGCTCGAATTGTACGAATCTGCGCCTCACGCGGGCGAGTCGGACGCCGATATCGAGACTACCACTGCGGCCCAAAAAACCATCAATAATTTTATCAACTACAACTTCCCCAACGCAGATTTATCCGGTTCAAATAACGCGTTCGGAAGCGAAACTTTCACACAACAGTCTAGCCTGACCCATGACGCATCGGACCATTAAAGAAACGCCGAAATTTCTAGCTTGATTTATTCCCCCACGGGTAGACCGTAGAATGCAAATACCGACTGAGTGATCATGGTAGCAACGGCAGGCACTACCTTAGAAGCCTGCTGCTGTAACCACCGAGTGACGTTCCTACCCAGTTCACCCGTGGGTTCATCTGGATCGTTGTTGACCGCTTCAATTAACTCTTTAACATCGGACTCAGCCAGTCCAGCTTCTGCGAGTATTCGCCGAAGGGCTTCGACGCTGCCCTTCTCTTGCATTTCAATGGATTGATTGAATTCCGAGCTGTTGAATGCGTTGTTTGATCCCGACAAGTCTGCATTTGAGAAATCAAAGTTGTTGTTGATGATAACCGCCGCCTTCTCATTCATTTCGGAACTGACATGAGGTTCGCCAGCACTGGGTACCGTTTGCTCAAGGTTGAGCGCCAAAGAGTGCGCTTCTGTCCTAACCTGATCGAGGATACCAAACAGCCGACTCCTCGGGACATGTCCGGCCGCAGCCACCATACTCCACCCATCGGTCATCACCGGTTGCACTTCCCCAATGCGGAAGGCGTTGTTTACAAACGAGACAACGTCAGTTGCCCATGCGTAATTCGTTTCGGGATTTGCGGAAAAAGCTGCTTCAATTTCCGCTATTGGTTCTCTGAACGTGTAGGAAAAAAGATGACAGCGCATGTCTTCCGGGAACCGCCTGGACCCAATGGGTACGTTATTCTGAAAATGCCCAAAAGAGTTTCGGAACGTTGCGGTGACCTGAATTTCGAAAGGTCCACGATACTGCGGGACAGTGTCATCTACCCCATATCCAGTTAGCTCATTGTTAGCCCATTTCCCCAATTGGTCAGCACCTGTTCGTGCGGCCAGCGTCTTCATCATTCGCAGAAGAGAGGATACCGATCCATCTCTCTCCGCCGATTCGATGATGCGTTCGAGCAAAGTCATAAAGTCTCCACGAATATTAGGGGCCGCTGTATACTACCAATTGCACTAAGGGTAGAAAGGTGCAACCCCTTGAACCACGGCCCTCGCATCCGAGTTGAACCCACGCAGCGGCAACACATATAAGTAATTCATGAGCCAATCGAAATAGGTCAGCCGTCCGAAATCAGGTCAGCCCAGTGAGTGTCGAGCAATCGCCGACGCCTTTGCCGCGGCGAACTCAGCATCATCGAGGATTCCCTGCTGTTTTAGGTTCGCAAGGTTCATCAGCTCATCTGCCAGGCTCGACGATGAGCTCGGCGCGAGAGCCGCGCTCGACTGGACGATCACGTTAGGCCGTTTCGACTCGACGATCTTTCGCTGCATCTCGTTGATCCTCGGCAGCGCCTCCTTGTACTGGACTTTGTCCAGCGGTAAGCAGTTAGAGAGCGTCCATGGGTCGTCCGCAGCCTTGTTCCGCCCCTTATTCGTCGATCTCCAATTGTCGTGGTTCGCGGTGCCCTGGTAACTCGGCGTGAGCACCTCAAGTACACCTTGGAGGATGCCGCCGTTGTACTCAATGTTCGTGATATCGGAGAACGGGAACGTCGTGATCCGGCCACCTCCGAAGGAGCCCGCCATAAAACTGGTCAATGCGCCGGTCTTCGCGATGACCAGCCGGTCCTCGAACGCAGCGAGGAGTCCGCGCCCATCGCCTGCGTTGAGGACGAACCAGGGCAGCTCACCGGGCGAAGCGTGCTCGTGGAGAGTCTTCCAAGCGTTCGGCTTCAAGGGTTGGCCGACAACCGGGATAACGGCCCGTCTGTTGACCAGTTCCTGCGTCTGCGCTGCTGCTGCCTCCGCGGCGAGTATGCGCTCCTCATGCCGGAGCTGAATCCCGCTTTCCACATCGGAGGGCAGGCCCGCGGTCACGAGGTAGCCGAGGTAGTGGCGGACGAAGTCGGTCTCTCCATCGTTGATGCTGCCGAATGAGACCGTCTCACCGGATCGCGTGTCCACCTTCAGGTAGCAGCCCGTCGCCTTTTTGGCGAAGTCGAAGCTTAAGATCTCGTCAACGCGGAGCTGCATTTTGGGCCCTTTTACGCCGAGTTCGAAGGACGCTAGGCCGAGCAGTCGTGCGTTCGTGATCGCGATCCCGTCCATCGTGGGTCGCATCGAGTTGCAGCGGGCGAGAGCCCAGATTGTCTCACCAGGATGGAGGTGTGCCGACAGGGCGGCGGTCCACTTCTCTCCGTTCTTGTCCTTCATTTTGGGGGAGAGAGCAGGTTGCGGCATATCAGGAACTTTCTGATGGTGGGACGGGGATCTGGGCGGGGCCGAGGCTTCCGCACGAACTGTCTGTCGGCGCCGGACCGAATCCGTTACACCGCGACTGGGTACGTTCGACGGATGGACCAGCCTGATTAGCGCAATCGATTTGGCAATCCGGTTGAGTTCGTACGACGGAAGAGTCGGCGCAGGCTGGTCGGACAGCCACTCCCGCCTTCGGCCGACTTCGGCCGCACCCACTCAGATACCCGTAAGGCCAGCTCGCCGGAGCTGTGCGCGCGCATTCGCTAGCAAGCGGAAGTCTCCTGGTGTTCCCGGGAGAGTGAATGGTCGACCCTGTCCGACCAGTTAGAGTCACCCGAAGTCATCACCGATCGAGCTGTGACGGGCCGAGCCTTCGTCACCAGATAGAAGGTTAAAGTTGAGCATCATCGGCGCTCACCAGCCTCCACGCGTGATCATTGATTGCCCAGAAGATCATGTGGCACGGGTCGAGTCGGCGGTGTCGAAGTACGCCAAGACCACTCGACGCGGTTTCGACCCGGAGCCTCGTTGGTTGAGCTGGGACGCAGTGGTGTCGATCGGCGAGCCTTCTCGAGAACTATCCGGCGAACTCCGGGTGATCCAGGTGGGTGGACGTACGACGGCGGGCGCCTACGCTAGTAAACTTGGTGCAACAACGATGTTTTTCTACCCAGAGCGAGAAGATCGAGCAGGACACGAGTTGGTCATCCCGGCCGGTTTGAGCAGGGAGCGAACCGATTTTGTGAAACGCTACGTAATTCCCACTCTCCCCGATCAACCCTTTCACCGCTCGGTGTTGGATCGACCGCTGGGTGCCGACCACGACAATTGGTTTCCCCTCTTGGCGAACGCGGACGGTGACGCGATTGCGGTTATCTACCGACCTGACGAGGGTGCCCGCGAAGTGTGGTATCTGCCCGCGGAAGCAATCGACGCCCTGGAACCCGCGCTCGATCTCGCATTCGAGGAGTGGAGTACCCAGGACACAACGCGGTTCCCGGCGTCACCGAAGTGGACCTCCGACGTTCGGTGGACGCCGGCGCAACAGCAGGTGGAGATCGAGACCGTCCGCGGCAACATCGACGAAGCACGAGCCCAGGTGGCCGAACTGACTGCAGCCATCGAAAACAATCAGATCAAGCTCGACTCACTGATAAAGGACTCGGAAACGTCACCGCAGCGACGGTTGCTCACCGACAACGATGACACACTGGTCGAGGTGGTACAGCGCGCACTGACGACGTTCGGCTTGACGGTCGTCGATCTCGACAGACAGCTCAGCGTCGGCGAATCACGCATGGGTGACCTGTCGGTCTCAGACGGCGACTGGACCGCGATCGCCGAAGTCAAGGGTTATACGAAGGGAGCAAAGTCAAACGACCTGTTGGCCGTCGCACGACACCGACGCGTCTACGAGCAAAAGCACCGCCGCGTCCAACGTATGTGGTACGTCGCCAACTCTTTTCGGCTCGACGACCCTGGTAGTCGGCCCCGGATCCTCGACGGCGCCGACGAGCACGTCGAGGACTTCGCGCAGGACGACGGGTTGGCAATCGATACCCGCGATCTGTTCGATCTACTCAAGCAGGTCGAGTCCGGCCAACTAGACGCAGCGGCCGCTCGCGAGAAGCTGAAAACCCAGACCGGTCGGCTGTCACTCGGCTGAGCGCAAGGCGACCCGCTGATAAGCGCGGCGGGCTTGAAGTCGGTGCCAATCGAGGACAGCCTAATGCCCGGATCCTGTCCGGTGATCAGAATGTACTGGTCGTCGACCCCGCTTTGCGCGCTTGCGGGCCACGTCGGCGAATTGCGTCGGTAGGCGAACCGAGATCACCACCGCGCAAGAAAACTCGCGGTGTGCAGTGACCGACACCTTCCGCGTGGGTTGACGAGTCGGCGACGTCGGTTCTATCGCTCGTGGTCCCCGCCGACGCCCCGTGCACCTCTGTCGGTCGTGTCCGCCACGTCACCAGGTGACGCGGTCGGTGCGCGTGCGGGGCCGCCCCGGTGCGGGGCGCCGCCGGCGTTGCCCAGACCGGTCAACCGGTTGGCTTCCCACGCCTCCGCCGACACACCGTCCGGGCGACCGTCGGCGCGCGCGATAGTTGCTTGTGGAGCCGAAGTCGGCGCGGGTGAGACCGCGCCGCGGTCCGCGACCGACGTGCGCACGAGCTGGGTGTGCAGCGTCGCCAGTTCGCGTTCACGTACTCGCACGAGTTCGTGCGCCTGCTGTGCGTTCCCGGCGGCGCGCTCGGCGTCGGCGAACGCTTCCATCGTGCGCATCATCTGACGCAGCAACAGAGCGTTCGCTGCGGCACCGCCACGAGCCGTGAGCGCCGTCTGCATCACAATCAACGCGGCCCCGCCCGCGTGCCGACGGTCCGGGTCCGCGGCGATGCGTTGGTGCGCCGGGATCTGCGCAGACTGGGACAACGCTGCCGCCGCCTTTGCCAACGGCCCCGGTGTCGGCTCGGTGCGCGCCGACCACGCAGCGAACACTCCCGCGGTGCGTCCTGCGGCGCGCGCCCATTGCGCGGTGTCCCCGGCCGGAATCGAGGACAGGTAGGTGTTCCACTTGCCAATGTCCTCGGCCGCCCGCGCCATCAAACCGGCATCGAGCTGCGTGCGTTCGCGACCGGTCGTGATGATCACCGCCGCGCCGCGCCGCGCCGCCGACCACTCCGCCGCTGCGTCCTGCTGCGCGGCCCCGGCGTTCTCCCACTCGTCGCGCAGACGCGGCAACGTCAGGTCCTTCGCCAACCGGCCACCGCCGAACCACACCGGCTTGCCTCCGGCCGCACGTTCGGCTGCCGTCGGCGTCGTGGCGACGGAGTACCCCACGACGGTGCCGGTGGTACCGGTGTCGTAACGGGGCCGCAGAAGCACCTTCTGTGCGCGCAGCCGGCGTACGAACTCCGCTTCGGTCTTCGACGCGGTGGCGCACGCGCGCACCGTGCGTTCCAGTAGTGCCCGCGATGTCTCCGGTGCCCCGGCGCGGGTGGCGCGAGCTGCTTCCGCCGGCTTGGTGCCGCGGGTGCCGCGGTCGTTCTCGCGCGAGGTCAACACCACCAGTCCGTGGGTGCGTTCGAGGGTGTTGCACGCGGCCTGGGCGCGCTTGAAGTCCTTGAAGGTATCGACCTTCGTGCCGTCCTCGCGGACCGCGGACGCGGCGATGTGGATGTGGTCGCCGCCCGCGGTGGTTTTGCCGTGCCGGATTGCCACCCACCGCGCAGACGGGCGGGGAGACTCCGGGTCGTCGAAGCCCATCTCGCGCATGAAGTCGCCCGCGATGGCGCCCCACCTCTCGTCCGACAACTCCCCCTCCTCGGGGTTCAGCGAGAGCGAGCAGTGCCAGACGTTGCGGTCACTGGTGGCATCAGCCAGCGCCACCGACCGGGGCGTGCCATCGTCGATCGCCGCGTTCATCCGACGGCGGTTCGTGTACGAGACCTCGGTGCCGAACACGACCCTCGCCGTGTCCAGCTTCGACGCCAGTTCCAGGGCGTCCGCGTGCGACAGTTCCCCCGTCGGCGCGGCCCACAGCACCGTCTCGTGACCGGCGACGATGTGCGGGTTCTCGTGCTCGTTCGACCGGCCGGGACCGGCCAGGTACGACACCAGTCCCGTCATCTTCGCGCCGCGCGTGATGTTCGGAATCACGTACCGGTCAGCTCCCGCGGCAGAGTACGGATCCGGTCGAAGACCCGAAGCACCGACGCCAACGTCGCCTCCGTCTCCGGCGCCAACTCCCCCGTCGCATTGGCGACCTTCGCGAGCTGGTTGACGTTACGGCCGAGCGCCGCGATCAGCTTGGTGACAGCGAACAACTCCGTCAGATCCTCACGCGAAACAGACGCCCGCGGAGCTTTCAGCGCCGAGTCCGCCAGCAACCGCGCCACCGTCACACCCTGCACCCGAGCAGCGGCCTGCACGGCGAGTTCCTGCTCGTCGGTCAGCTTCACCACATGCCGGTGCACCCGGCCGCCCACGACGTTGGACTGGCGGCTGCGCAGCCAGTCCGCTCTGCTCTCGCTCACCACCCGCTCCTCACGTTCGTCCGACCCTTTTCGGCCCAGCGCAGCGACCCCGACCGGGGACCCACACGCCCAGTGTGGCAGGCGCCCGCCGAAACCGCCAGGTTTAGGGCACCCAAGTAATAGCTTGCTCCGCCTGGGGCACGACGGTGAGCCGTGGAGCGTGCGGAGCGGGTCGCCGTGAAAGACGCTCAGGACGAGCGCAGCGAGTTCCGCACCGGGCCGCGAGAGCTGCGCGGCCCGTCGGTTGTCCCCGGTGGTGCGTCCGACCCCGACTGTGGGTGCCTGAGATCGAGCGCAGCGACCGAGGAATCTCGGGCATCCACACGAGGAACACGGTCGGTCCACGGCTGGGGGCAACCGCCCGCCGCAACGACGACGCGCGGCGGAACAAGGGTGGCTATGACCCGCGGCGCGGCATGGATACTGGACACATGCCGTTCGAGTGCACAGGATTGTCCGTACTGTTCACCGGACCCGGTGACACTCGCGACCTGGTAGAGGTCGGCATCGACGAAGTCCACCGATGGAACGCGCAACGTGCGAGGAACTCCGGTTACATTCTTCTCCCACAGCACTACAGCCAGAACGCCGTCTCACTGTTCTATGTGGGCGGCGACGGACAAGCGGTAATCAACGACCAACTCGTCAAAGACGCCGATATCGTGATCTCGGTCTTCCGTAACCGCCTCGGGACCGAAACTCCACGTGCCGTCTCAGGGACTGCCGAGGAAATCAAGCAGTCGATGGACGACGGGACGCGTGTTCACGTCTACTTCGACGACGGCCAAAAGCTGGATCCGCGAGCCCCAGAGAGCTTCGAGCAGTGGCAGAAGCTGCAGACGTTCCGCGAGGGTTTGAAGGCCGGCCTGTGGGACACAGTGACCGGCGAAGCCAACTTTCGCGACCTAGTCCGTAGGGCACTGGAAGCAGACGTGAACGTGCTTGGGCGGCGGTCTCGTTTCGCGGCTCCTCTTCCTCCCCCATCTGCACTTCCTACAGCGTCGCCCTCCTCGGACCCCACCCCTGAGATGGACCTCGATCTCAGCGTGGGTCCTGACGTCGGCTACTTCGTCGACGCGGATATGGTCCTGGAGACGTACATCTCAAAGACGACGGCTGATGCGATGGATGCGTTCCAAGCAGCACGGGCATCCGCACGGATCCCGACAACTCCAGCAGGAAAGCGCATGTCGGCCGCGGAGATGAATGCAAAGCTCGAAATTTGGGCCGAACAGGTTCGTAGGTCATGGCCATCGGGTTTGAGGTACCTGGCTGGCTGGTCGTCGCCACAGCTGGCGCTATCTATCACGCAGCGAGGTGACTCTCATCTGAAGGCTTTTCGAATCGACCTCACCTTCCGGGGCGCTATCGGAGCGGACTATCGAGTCGGCAGAGAGTTCGAGCTCAGCACGATGATCCCCGAGGCCCCTTCAGTACGAGGCCAGGGCAGTTTCTACGTAGGACCCGAACCAGACCTCTCCGGGTACATAGGTACAGATTTCCGTTTGTCGCACCGCGAGGATCCGATGTCGTGGGAGAACACGGATGCCGGCGACCTCATCGTCACGGTCGAGCTTGAGCGGCTACGCCCCCGGACTCCGTGGAAAGACGCAGCGACAGACATCGTCGTGCTGATCCCGGAGGTCACCACAGCCGACACGGTTTTGGTCGAATGGGCCGCGAGCGCCGACGGAATCAATGGGGTAATCGAGGGCGTTCTCCCGCTTCCGGTCCGTCAAGATTTGACCGCTCGCAGCATCAAGGAAGCTCGGGCAAAGGGCTGACATCTCTGCACGCTTGGGGAACGCGATGGACGCTAGTCGTTCGCCTGCTTTACAGTCGTGGACGATCGGGACGCCGTGCGGGCCGCCCCGGTCAGTCCCCCTCCGTGGGTGAGTCGAGCAGTCGCGTGCGCAGCACGCGGACTCGCGGTGGCTCACCCGGACTGACCGCCTCCGAAAGGCCCGCATCATGTCTGTCACCACTGTCACTCCTGTCGACCCGTCCGCCGTTCGCGCCGCCGCCGAGGCCGCGCTGAACGACCGCCTCACCCACATCGACACCATCGTCACCGCGCAGAACGACCGCGCCGCCGCCGCCGACGAAGTCCGCGCGGCGCAAGCACGGGAAGCGTCGCTCGCGGCCGCCGAGACCGCCGCGTTCCGCACCGCAGTTGCTGGCGGGTGGACCGTCGCCGAGCTCCGCAAGGCGGGCCTGTCCGTACCGGACTCCGTCGCCCGCCCCAGCAAGCGCGCCGCCCGCACCACCGGCGGCCGCGGACGTGGCACCGACACCGCGTCCGGCCGGCCCCAGGACACCAGCACTCCCGCCGTCGAGACGACGGCGGACGCCGAGCAGACCGCTGTCGACGAGTCGAGCGCGGCATGAGCGGCGGAGTCGAAGCGACGGTATGGCGGCGCACCCCTGCTGGGGAACCCGGCCGCACACCGTTGGCGCACGGGGTGTTCGTCGACGACGTCGGCGCCCACGAGTTCATCCGCCACCAGGTGCAGACGCTCCCCGACCGTGGGATCGACGACGTGACGATCCAACTCGTCACCGTCGACAGCAACGGCCCGGCACGACCGACCCGCAACATCGTCGGGTCCACCGACTCGGTCCTCGCGGATCTCGACCACCCCGACCAGGCGGCACACGCCATCTCCTCCGTCCTCACCCGCATCGCGCAGACCCGCAGCGTGGACGTCGCCGCGGTGCTGGAACTCGCGGCCGCGTCTGCGGCGGCGAACGTCGGCGGCACCGACACGTTGCTGGCGGCGTCTCCACAGTCCGAGTCGGCGCAGCACGTCGCCGCACTGGCGGCGTTCGGAACCGACCCGCAGTTGCCGTTGGCGAAGCAGACAGCACCGGTGGTGCTCTACCTCGAGACCCGCGACCAACAACTCTCCGACTACGGGATCCAGGAACTGTGGCACCGGGACCGAACGAGTATCCGGGCGGCGATGCGGCCGGCCGACCTACCGTCCTCGGCGGTGACCGAGCTGGGTGCGGAGCTTGTCGCCGTCGACCGGCTCTACGCCGCGGACACCGACGCCTACCTCGCCGCCTGGACTGCGGCGGCGACGGAGAACGCGCGGCGGATGGGCCTGCGGGAATCGGTGCCGGTGGTGGTGTCGACGGAGGAGACGGAGTTCTTCGACGACGGGGATCTCGAACCGATCTACGACCACGCGTTCGCCCTCACCCCATTGCCCGGGTGCGGGTACATCCCCGACACGTTCCCGCACCGGTCGCCGGACGGCGGTGTCGACGTCGAGGCGTTCATCACCGCCGAACATGCCGCCCTCCGGGGGTACCGCGACCGCGTACGCGGGCAGGGCGGCACCGGCGAACAGATGGAGTCGTGACCTTGCGTCGCCGGGTCGGCGGCGCGGTGGTCGGCGCGCTGTTTGTGTGCGCGGTCGCTTCCGGGTGCAACCAACCACCGGCGGACTTTTCGGTGTCGCCGGAGGCGCCTGCCCGCGGGTGGTCGGAGGACATCGGTGTCAGTGAGGCGGTGACGGTGACGAACGTCGTCGACGGCGACACCGTCGACGTCGCCACCTCCACGGGCGGGAGTGCACGGGTGCGGGTCATCGGCATCGACACCCCGGAGACGAACCAGCCGAGCACACCCGAGCAGTGCTGGGGTCCGGAAGCGACCGACTTCGCGAGGTCGTTGCTAGACGGGCGACAGGTCGGGATGGTCACCGATCCGAGCCAGGACGAGGTGGACGACTACGGCCGGCTCCTGCGGTACCTGGTCCTCCCCGATGGGCGGGACTACTCGATCGCGGCCGCCGAGGCCGGTGCCGCTCGCTCGTACGTCTACGACCGTGCGGATCCGCCCACCGCCGCGGTGAACATCAACGACGCCGAGAACCGCGCTCAAGCCGCAGGTGCCGGAGTGTGGGGACCGCCCTGCAACGGCGACACCTGACTGTCTCACCCCTTGCATTCCTCTACCGGCCGCGTCACTCGTCGAGTGACGCGGCCGGGCCTGTTCGGTGGTGGGCGTGAACGTCATAGCGCCCGCCGCCGCCGACCTGACCGGGCGGCACGGGTGTCTGTTTCAATGCTGCACGTGACCAGTGATACCGGAAGTAACACCAACTTCGTGCCGTCCGTCGACGACGTGGTCACAGTGGCGGTGTCGGAGTCGGAGCATCCGGAGCGTGGGCGGATCGTCGAGGACTTCGGCGACAGCGTTCTGCCGGCCGATCGCACGGGCCGCACCTGGGCGCAGGCTCGTCGATGGGCGATCGCATTGGACTCCGGGCGGTTGGTGTTCGCCGACACCAGGGATCTCGCACCCGTTCGTCGTGACCGCACGCGCCGCGCTCGTGGCCGGGACGGTCATCTTGTATGTCGGCGAGGCGATCCTGCTGGCGGTCGATAATAGACTGCGCCGGGCAGCTCGCAGCGACTGTGCCGCCACTCGTGACCGACTGGATGCGGCGATCGTGTGCGCCGTGCTGGCGTCGGTATTCGCCGTCGCCGCCTCCCAGACATGCGCGGCCGCCGCCGGGTCGTGAACACGGCCAACAACGGGATCATGTGGGGTTGGGTGGCGCGCATGGCGAAGCTGATGGTGTGGGCTGCCCTCGCGGGTGTGGTGATCGGTCTCGTGCTCCTGAGTGTCGAAGGGACCCTTGCGTATCTCGATCCGAATGACGGTGCTGTCACCGTCTACGGAGGTGGGTACGGGTCGATTCAGGGCCAGGACGCGCTCGACGCCGATACCGAAGCCGAGCTCGATCGATACTTCATCGACGCGGCGAAGTGGTGGAACCAGCTGACTCTGCCGTGGTGGGCCTACCCGCTGATCGGAGCCGGATCGGCTGCGGTACTGGCTGCACCGTTCGCTATCGCCGGTGTCCGGGTCACCCGCGTGCGTCGATGACACGTCTCATGGGGATCAGGAGAGCCGGCTGGTCGCGCGGGATCGTCGCCGTACCGTTGCGTCGCCCAGCATTTGTATGTCCTCTCGTGCGCCGCCCGCGACCGGGCCGCCGAAGAGGCGCAGCATGCATATGTTCCGAACTTGCCCCAGCCGCCCGAGAGCGTCCAGGATCCTCCGTCGCGCACACGCACTCGGTTCGATGCCACTGTCTGGCCGACCGGGCGGAGCCTCAGCCGTTGGCGGCGCGCTCCACCACGCAGAAACACGTTAAACCTATGGAGCAGGTAGCAGTGGATAGCGGTGCGGCGCGGGTGAATCCCCCGCCCAGTACTCAGTGCCGTCATCCCACCAAGGTCTCACTATGACCGAAGGCGCACGTGTGCGTGCCCACTCGAGCGCCTCTGAGAGGTGGTGGAACACGGGCGATGTTTCGTAACTATCGTCATCGCCCCAATGCGCAAGGTAGGTGCCGTCTTGCTCACCGGTCGGCTCTTGTTGGTGTCTGAGGGGCACAGGCCCGTCTGTCAGGTTTCGGTGCCATGTGACGTGAACAACGCCGGTCCGCCCAAGATGTAGGGGCAAGTTGCTGGCCACACCGATGAGTTCATTCGCACGGGCGCGATCGACCGAAGCTATGCGGTCATCTGACGCAACCCATCTCAACGTCAGAACGACGTCGTCCACATGGGTGTTCTCGACTGGCAGATCGTTCAAGTCTTCGTGCAGGCGCCGCGCCAGATCCGTAAGACCTACCTGCTCCAGGTCCCGTGCGAAGCCTTCGACCCTCTCGTCGAATACGGCTCTTCGGCCCACTGGATACCTTCTCTCCGAGATCAGTCGGGTGCACGTCGATTACGGCCGCTTCAGATGTTTACATACGGTCGGCAGTGGCTGGCCCGCGAGTCTACTCGTGGTCCAGCCACTGTTTTCTATCCTCGGGCTAGGATGCGAAGCCTCCTCCGATGGAGTCGCCGGAAAGATCGAACGCTTGGCCGAACCGGTAGATCGTGGATTGGCCGGTCGGCGGACCGTCACGATGTGCGACAGGGCTGCGGACGTAGAAGTTCCAGAAGAAGTTCGGGTACGCAGTCAAACTGACTGAATATTCAGCCTTCGCGTTGTGATCGAGATTCTGGTCGTCCCTTATCACCGCTCTGCTTGTGCAGGTGCACCGGCGTACAGCGCCAGCTGCTGCCCGGGATTGATTTGCAGAGAGAGGCGCGAAATTGATCTCCGAACCGCCCCCGTTCACCAACACTCCGCCATTGTTCAGTGAGACGAGGAAGAAGATCGCCGACGTCGGAACGCTGTTCTTTACGGTGTACAGGTCGACGAACGTCCCGTTGCCCTCGAGCGTCCACTGGATTTCCATCTCGCCGCGTCCCACCTCGGTCGCATTGAGCATGTAGCGGATGTCGTTCGAGTAGAAGTTTGCTTTGAAATCGCTTGTCACATACCAACATGCCTGACCGCCTGATGCCCCGTACGGTGTGCAATAGGACGACGTGCCGCTCCTGGCACCCGACTCCGTCGTCGGAGCGGCCAACTCCAAGTTCGGAATACACACCCACCCCTGGCTGGGGTCAGCTGGGGGGTCGTTGCAGTCTCTCACTTCGCCCGGCGCACCCATCGGTGGTGGTGCCACCTCGATTGGGTCCTGGGCTTGCGCTGCGGGACTCAACGGTAGAGCGAACGCTAGCGTCATGACCATGACCGCCAACGGTCTGTGAAGCCGGCGTTTCCAGGGGCGCCAAACGGAGTGGCGTTGATATGTATCGACTTCCGACATAGCGACTATCCGATCCGGAACTCGCCGAGAGTAGTTGCGCCGTCACTTGCCAACAGCGGAACCACACGAGTCTCCTGTACGAAAGAGCCGTTCACCTCGTCCAGTGCCTCGATCTGCGACTTGTCGAGTTGAGGTTCCGCGATGTCAGCGGCTCGCACGTAACCGAGTTGCCCATCGGTACCGTAGGCGAGTACGAGGTCCGGAAGCTCAGCATCGACCTTCGCATCCTCCCCCGATCCGTACGATTCGCCCTGCTCATTAGTTCCGCGCGCGGCCGGCGCCGTGAACTCGAGTGGATCACTGGGGAACGTGACGAACTCCTGGTACGTAGTTCCGTTGAAAGCTCGAACGAAGCCATGGCTGTTGTAGAAACCTGGGCCGCAGTCACCCGTGGTCGGATCGTTCACTGAGGATGCCGGGGAACTGTTGTACTTGTAGGGCTTGATGACACGGAGCGCACCGCTGGAGAACAGTCGCGAACGCACCCCGATGAAGGCGGACGGCACCGTACCGCCGAAGGCGGTATAGATCCTGGTATCAGCGAACAGCGGCCGGCCTCGGTGTGCGCAGCGACCGGCGCAGAACGGTGGTCACCGCCGCGCTCGCTGCCGCGCAACGGCAAACATGCGTCGTCGCCGGTGAGGAGGTCACCGCGGCGCTGGTCAGGCGGATGGCCGGTCGGCTCCTGGCCATCGACAGCGAGACCAAAGAAGTCGACGAGCAGATCCAGGATTTGTTCCGCCAGCACAAGTACGCCCGAGCACTCGAATCCGTGCCCGGCATCGGCGCACGGCTGGGAGCGGAGTTCCTCGTCGAGACCGGTGGGACGCTGGACGGGTTTGCCACCGCCGGCCACCTCGCCTCGTACGCCGGCCTCGTACCTGTTCCTCGCGACTCCGGCCGCATCACGGGCAACCTTCGACGACCCAAGCGGTACAACCGGGGACTTCGCCGGATGTTCTACCTCGCAGCACAGGGCAGCCTGAGCACCGATGGTCCCTCACGCGAGTACTACCAGCACAAACGCGGCCAGAACAAGGTGCACACCCAAGCCCTGCTCGCCGTGGCGCGCAAACAGGTCGACGTCGTGAGGGCCCTGATCCGCGATGACCGCGTCTTCACCCCAGAGGCACCCGGGCGACTCCGGGCTGCCTGACTGCCGCGGGTCGACCGGCCGATGTCGCGGCGGGACGTCCACACACACTGGTGGAAAGAGCCCTGCGCCCACAGGCTCGTCTCCGTCGATTGAACACGCCTGGCCCTCCCCAATACCCCCTGGGGTACTTGCAGACCCCCCCTCGTATATGGCACGGTGGGTGTCGTCCAGGCGATCGAACTCAGAAGGAGCGCCCCGTGTGCCGTCCCGCCGAGTGCCCCCAGTGCGGCAAGACCACGTGGTCGGGCTGCGGCCGACATGTCGACAGCGTGATGACCTCGGTCCCGCAGTCGCAACGCTGCACGTGTGACCGCCGGTCCGCACCGCCCCCATCCGGCGGCCTGCGTTCGCTGTTCCGCCGCTGAGCCCACCTCCACTCAGTTCTCGACGGCGGCCGCTCCAGGCCGTTCAGATACCCCCACCCGTATAGGAGTCCACCGTGTCCCAGCCCGACACCGTCGCCGAATCCCGGCCCGGCGACCACCACGACAGCGCCCCCGGCCGCCTCGGCCGGTGGGGCGCGGCCATGGTCACCCGCCGCCGCTGGGTCTTCGGTACCTGGTTGATCCTGCTGATAGTCCTCGGATCCGCTGCGCCGTCGGTGTTCTCGTCCCTCGCCGGCGCCGGGTGGCAGGCGAACGGATCGGAATCGGTCCAGGTCCGCGAGCTCGCCGAGGAACACTTCGGCGGCAACTCCTCCGCCGCGGTGCAGGTCGTCGTCCACAGCGACTCCGGTGCGCTGACGGACCCGGCAGCGATCGCCGCGCTCACCGGCGCGACCGACATTCTGAACGCGGACCCGCGTTTCGGTGAGATCGTGCCCCCGCAGCCGGGGATGACGATCAGCCCGGACGGACACACCGGCATCCTCATCGCCGGCGCCGACGGCACCACCGACGAGATGGTCACCGCCGTCGACGACGTCAAGGACCAGCTCACCGCACTCTCCGGCGACGGCGTCGAGGTCTATCCCACCGGGGCGTCGGCGCTGTGGTCGGACTTCAACAAGGCCAACCACGACGCGATGATCCAGGCCGAACTCAGCTCCTGGCCCGTCACCCTTGCCATCATGGTTCTCGCGTTCGGCTCACTCGTCGCCGCCGGATTACCCCTGCTGCTGACCATCGCCGGTCTCGTCGCCTCCGCCGGCGGGCTGGTCCTGCTCAACGAGATCACTCCGATCTCGGTGTGGGCCATGAACTTCGCCATGATGTTCGCGCTCGCACTCGGCATCGACTACGCACTGTTCCTCGTCGCCCGCTTCCGCGACGCCCTGCGCTCCCGCGATCCCCGCGCGGCCGTCGCCGAGACCATGGACACCGCCGGCAAGGCCGTGGTCCTGTCCGGGCTCACCGTCCTGGTGAGCCTGTCCGCCGTGCTGATCGTCCCCGCCCCCGCGGTGCGGACCATGGCCGTCGGCATCATGCTCGCCGTCACCTTCGTCCTGCTCGCCACCCTCACCCTGCTCCCCGCCGCCCTCGGCGCGCTCGGATCGAAGGTCAACGCCGCGTCCCTTCCCTACGCGAAGCGTCAGCAGCACCGCTCGCCGATGTTCGCCGCGTGGGGCGCTCTCCTGCACAAGCACCCGTGGCCGTTCGCGCTCGCCTCGATCGGCGTCCTCGTCGCACTCGCACTGCCGGTCCTCGGCTTGAAGGTCGCGATGCCGTCGATCTCCGTGGTCCCCGAGGACGCACCGGTGCGGCAGGGCTACGCCCTCGTCCAGCAGCAGTTCGGTGACGGCGCCCCCGGCGCACTGCAGATCGTCGTCCCCGAGACCGACGCCGCCGACACGGCCTCTGCCGCTTCGGAGGTGCCCGGTATCGCGATGGTCACCCCGCCGCAACCCGCCGCTGACGGCTCCGGCTACGCACTCCTGCAAGTGATTCCGGCTGTCGACCCGTCCGACGAGTCGATGGGCACCATCCTCGCCGACCTGCGCGGCGAACTGCCGGAGTCGGCGCTGGTCGGCGGCGCACCCGCGGAGAACCTCGACCTGCAGCAGGCCCTGAACGACTATCTGCCGCTCGTCGTCGCGATCATCCTGATCCTCGGGTTCGTGCTGCTCCTCGTCGCACTGCAAGCACCCCTGATCGCTTTCCTCGGTACCGCGGTCAGCCTGCTCTCCACCGCCGCCGCGTTCGGCGTCGCGAAGCTGATCTTCCAGGACGGGCACGGCGCCTCGCTGCTCGGCTTCACTCCGCAGGGCTTCCTGAACGGGTGGGGACCGGTGTTCTTCTTCGCGATGATCTTTGCCATCGCCATGGACTACACCGTGTTCCTCCTCGCCACCGCCAAGGAGCACTACGAGCGCACCGGCGACGCGACGACGGCGATGATCGACGGTCTCGCCCACTCGGGTCGGGTCATCTTCGCCGCGGCCGCGGTGATGGTGGCGGTGTTCTTCACCTTCGCCCTCGCAGACCCGCTCCCGCCGAAGGAGATGGGCATCATCCTCGGTGTCGCCGTGCTTCTCGACGCGGTGCTCATCCGGTTGATCCTGCTGCCCGTCCTGCTCCGACTGACCGGTTCCGCCGCCTGGTGGTCACCCGTCTGGCTCCGCAAGGCTCTCCCGTCCATCAGCTTTTCGCACTGACACCCCACGACCGGAAGATGACACTCATGACCACCACTGTCCGTCCCGCCCGCGTTCCCGCCGGTTTCACCGGCTGGCCGATCGAACGCTCGGTGCCAGCGCTGGCCGGCATCGTCGTCGCCGCCGGGCTGGTCCTCGGGGAGACCGTGTCGCCGTACTGGCGGCTACTCAGCGCGTTCGCCGCTGCGAACCTGGCCCTCTACGCTGCGGTCGGGTGGTGCCCGGCGAGCCTGCTGCTGCGCCGGATCGGGGCGCGCAGTCTTCGCGCCGCCGACCGCGGGTAACCCGCAACCACAGCACCGGACATCTTCACCACCGAACGACTGCATCGCCGACGAAAGGAACCACCCTCATGAATATCGCTCTGACCACCACCCTGACCGGCACCGACTTCGACACCGCCGTCCAGCGCACCCGAGACGCTCTGGCGGAGCAGGGTTTCGGTGTGCTCACCGAGATCGACATGCAGGCCACCCTCAAGGCCAAACTCGGTGAGGAGATGGAGCGCTACCTGATTCTCGGCGCGTGCAACCCGCCGCTGGCCCACCGCGCCGTCGGCGTCATGCGCCAGATCGGCCTGCTGCTTCCCTGCAACGTCGTCGTCCGCGAGGACCCGGACAACGCGGACGTGATCATCGTCGACGCCATGAACCCCGACATCATGGTCGAGGCGACCGGTGAACCGGCGCTCGGCGACGTCGCGCGCGACGCCGCGACCAAGCTCCGCGCTGCGATCACCGCCCTCGGCGGCGACGGGGACACCCGGAACCGATGACGCTGGCACTGGGGCTGGTCCTCGGCGCCGTCATCGGGGTCCTGTTGGGACTGCTCGGCGGTGGAGGGTCCATCCTGGCCGTACCCGTTCTCGTCTACGCCCTGCATCTCCCGCTGGCCGAGGCGATCCCGGTGTCGCTGCTCGTCGTCGGATCGGCGTCCCTGACCGGGGCCGTCCCGAAGATCCTGGCACGGCTGATCGAGTGGCGACTCGCGGCGATCTTCGCCGGCACCGGCATCGTGGGGACCTTCCTCGGGAGCGGCGCCGGCCGACACCTGCCCGAGTCGGTCGTGCTGGTCGGGTTCGGGCTGGTCATGATCGCGGCCGCAGTACGCATGCTCCGCGGCGACGCCTCTCTCGGCACCGCCTGCCGAACAGGCACCTCGGGGATCGACTGGCGACGCTGCGCCCCACGGTCGATCCCCACCGGCTTCGCCGTCGGTGTGCTGACGGGCCTGTTCGGTGTCGGCGGGGGTTTCCTCATCATCCCGGCGCTGGTGCTGCTGCTCGGCATCGAGATGACCGTCGCGGTAGGGACGTCGCTGGTGGTGATCGTGGCCAACTCCGCAGCGGGACTGGTATCCCACACCGACGGGCTCGGCGGCAACTGGGCCCTCACCGCGACGTTCGCCGGGGCGGCGATCGCAGGGTCACTCGTCGCCGGCCGCTGGGCCGACCGGGTGAACGCCGACCGCCTGAAGAACTGGTTCGCCTACCTGGTGCTCGCCGTCGCAGGTTACGTGCTGATCGACGCCGCTCACACCATCGTCACCTGACACCCCCACACCCTCACTGCCCTGACCACCCGATCGACACACCCGTGACGAGGAGCATCCATGACCACCACAGACACCCCCGACATCGCCATCATCGAGACCTCGAGCCTGGGCGATCGCAGCTACCTGATCAGCCACCACGGCATCGCCCTGGTCGTCGACCCTCAACGCGACATCGACCGCATCGAGACCCTCGCTCGGGAGAGGAACGCTCGCATCACCCACGTGTTCGAGACGCACATCCACAACGACTACGTCACCGGCGGGCTCGAACTCGCCCGCGCGACCGGTGCGCAGTACGTCGTGCCGGACGGTGACCCGGTCGGCTTCGAGCGCCGCGCCGTCGTCGACGGCGATGTCGTCGACGCGGACCCGCTGTTCATGCAGGTGATGCACACACCGGGGCACACGCATCATCACGTCAGTTATGTCCTGCGGGGCACGAACGGCACCCCGGTCGCCGTGTTCACGGGCGGCTCCATGCTGTACGGGTCCACGGGGCGCACCGATCTGCTCGGATCCGAACACACCCAGGACCTCACCCACGCCCAGTTCCATTCGGTGCGCCGACTGGCCGACGAGCTCCCCGCCGACACCGAGGTCTACCCCACACACGGATTCGGCAGCTTCTGCTCCGCCACCCCCACCAGCGGCGATTCCTCCACCATCGGCGAACAACGCAGCGCCAACCCCGCGCTGACCCAGGACGAGCAGACCTACGTCGACACCCTCATCGACGGCCTCGCCGCCTACCCCGCTTACTACGCCCACATGGGCGTCATCAACACCGCCGGCCCCGCCCCTGTCGACCTGTCCATGCCGACACCGGTGGACCCGGCGGAGCTGCGGCGGCGCATCGAGGCCCGCGAATGGGTCGTCGACCTGCGCTCGCGCACCGCGTTCGCCGCCGGTCACCTCGACGGCAGCCTCGGATTCGAGCTGTCCTCCAGCTTCGTGACCTACCTCGGATGGCTCTACCAGTGGGGCGCACCCCTCACCCTCATCGGCGACACCGCCGACGACATCCTCACCGCGACCCGAGAACTCGCACGTATCGGCATCGACTCACCGTCCGGGTCCGCGGTCGGCGACATCACCGACCTCACCGGAGACCACCCCGTCCGCAGCTACGGAACAGTCGACTTCGCCGGCCTGCGAGACACCCTCGGACGCAACGACAATGACCTCGTCGTCCTCGACACCCGCCAACCCGAAGAATACGACGCCGGCCACATCCACGGCGCCGTCAACATCCCCCTCCCCGAACTCGCCGAACGACACCACGAGATACCGGCAGGTGAAATCTGGGTCCACTGCGCCTCCGGATACCGGGCATCCATCGCCGCGTCGATCCTCGACCGCGCCGACAGGACCGTCGTCCTCATCGACGACGACTACGACCACGCCGCAGAACTGGGCCTGGACACCGAACACTGACCACAGGTCCCACACCGCGGCACGCATACCGACAGCTCATATGCCCCCAGGGGTACTATGGACCCAACATCGACACCGCTGAACAGGGGCACCATCATGATCGGCGACGACGACAGCATCGCACTGGTACTCAACCGACTCCGACGCGCCAACGGCCAACTCACCGGGGTCATCTCGATGATCGAGAACGGCCGCGACTGCAAGGACGTCGTCACCCAACTCGCCGCCGTCTCCCGCGCACTCGACAAAGCGGGGTTCAAGATCGTTGCCACCGGACTGCGTGAGTGCATGACAGGTGCCACCGCCGATGACAAGGAACCCATGACCGAAGCGGAACTCGAGAAGCTGTTCCTCGCGCTCGCCTGATCGTCGACGGCTTCTCTTACCGCAGAGCGGTCCGCGAGCGGACCACTCGCGGCATCCGTTGTACTACATGCGGTTCGGGACAGCACCTCTGCGTTCGATCTCATCAAATACGCCCTTCTGACGGTCGCACGTCAGAACAGCGAGCACTGCGTATCGCCGGCTGTTCCGTCACCCGTGCCGCACCATGTGCGGTACAGATGTTCGGCGACGCGGGTATGCACCTCGAGTTCGTCCGCGAGCTCGGCCCAGTTCACACCGCGGGCCCGCTCAGCGTCGAGCCACCGACCACTCTCGAGCCCAACCGTAGTGAGCGTTCCGTCGGCCGCGAAATAGCGTTCATCGATGGCGGATCCAGTCCTCATGCGTGCGCTCCCCCGGCTCGGAAGGTGTTGAGCCGCTTCCACGCCGCCCGCTGGGCGGTACCCAGTTCGACCATGTAATCGAACAGCTCGTCCTCTGGACCCTGCTCAGCGGCCTGGATGAGTCGCTGCCCGGTGATGTGGAAGCTTCGCCGGTAGGACTGGGAGAGCACGATGTCGGCGTAGTGCACGGCGGCGGAGGATCCGGTGGTGTCGGCGGTGACGACGTCCGCTAGTGCTCGGCGTAGCGGTGCGTCCTTCTGTCCTCCCCCGGCGCGGTGCAGGACGGCGGCGACGGAGGCGGGGTCGTGCGGTTGTCCGGTGGTGACGAGGTCGGCGATGACGGTGAACAGTTCGGCGTAGGCGGGCTCACTGAAGTCGGCCGGCACCAGGGCGTCGGTGACGCGGACGGCGGCGGCGGTGTCGACGGACCACATGAGCGCGCAGAGGGTCAGCGATTCCGGGTCGGTCCGCGGGTCGAGGCCGTCGCTGGTGTCGGCGTCGGCATCGGCGAGGTCGAGGACCGGGTCGGTCGGGTTCTGCTCGGGTTCGGGGACGGCCCGTAGTGCGCTCATGACGTGTTCCCTGCCTTACCGGGCGTCGGTGGAGTCGGCGGAGTCGGCGGCCGGGTGGGTGCTCCAGGGGCCGGGGATGACGACGGCACTGGTGGTGTCGGCGGCGAGGTCCGCTTCGATCTGGGCGGCGATGAAGTCGTGGTCGGGCTGGTAGTCGAACGCGAGGTGCGCCATGACGGGTTCTCCTTCGGATCGGTGGTGGATTGCGAGGTTCGGTCAGGCCGCGGTCGACACCTCTACGTGTTGACAGACGGATTGAGATTCGCGGGCTTCGGTGTCGACGCTGATGTCGACGGCGGTGTAGTCGAGGCCGGCCTTGTCGAGTGCCCGGAACGTCGCCCGGCACTGCTGGCAGTTGGGCTTGGTGTAGACGGTGATTCCGGACATGGCTCGCGCCTTTCGACTATTCGGTGGAGTGGTTCTATTCTATTTCACGAACGGGTTTGTTTCCACCGCTGGACGGTATTTGTTCGGTAACGATGAACCGGGCTTTTCTATTGCGCTGCAACCGATATGGCGGCGTTCGGGAATACCATTCGATCTCGTTTCGGCGCGTCCTTGAATTGTGCTTTTTCTCGTCACTGGCGGGTTTTTTCGCGGCGAGAGTCTAGGATCGCGGGATGACGTATTCGCGTGTGGAGTCGGATTTGGTGGCGATGGCGTTGGATCGGAGTGCACCGTCGGATCTGGCGGTCGAGGCGATGGTGTCGGGGGTGCCTGTCGAGGAGACGCTGCCCCGTGCCGCTACCCCGGGCGCTGTGGATGTGGTGTGGGTGCCGGAGGACATGCCCGACCTGTGATCGCGGTGGCCGGCCCCGCTCGATAGCGACGGGTTCGCTCGGTGGTGGGTGCGTCGAGGTCGGTGTGAGGGCTCGATGCCCGATCGCCGGCTACCCCCCGCCGGTGGCCGGGCGTCCCCCGCTGACTGCGGGAGCCGCCCGGCCCGTGCTCTATTCCCGGTCGGGTGCCCCGGGCAGGTGCGCCCCGGTGGTGGCGCGGACCGTCTCGGCGTCGGCGTCGAGGGTCCGGATCTCGGTGGGGCTCATGGCGACGTCTTGTGCCTGACGCAGTAGGCGGAGCATCGGCGGGGTGGCGATGCCTGCGCTGTTCGCTTCGTCCTCTGCCGCGTCGTAGGCGATGTTGGCGGCCGCTCCGTCTCCGGCGCGGTGGCAGAGCCACCCGGCGATGCTGAGGGCCTGGATGCGGGCCTCTGCGCGGGTGTGGCGGGCGATGGTGGCCATGACGGTGTGCGCGGATGTGCTGCCGTAGAGCGGGAGCCGAAACATCGCGTCGCGGACGGGCAGTGCGGAGATGACGGCGGCGGTGCGGGCGATGAGGCCACTGTCGGGCAGCTCGTCGGCATAGACGACTGCGGCCAGTTCCTCGAGTACCTGCGCGGCGTCGGCGTGCTCGGCCGGGTGAACCTGCATGGCGTGGGCGTAGCGGTTACCGATCGCGGTGCGGCTGCCCTCGATGGCCGTTCCGGCTTCGACGGTGCTGGCGGCCACTTCGGACGCGATGGGGTCGACGTCGAACGTGGCGAGGGTGTCGAGGTCCTGGGCGGTGGCCGGTCCGGCGAGGGTGGGAACCCAGTAGGTGCCGATCACCTCGACGGCGGTGGCGAGGATTCCGGCGATGACCAGGTTCTCGACGGCGGCCGCTTTCTTGCCGGGTCGGTCTGCGATGGTGACGATGATGACCGACTCGACGCCGTGGCGACGCAATACGTCGTTCATCTTGTGCGCCTGGGTGACGACGTCGACGCGGTCGAACCGGGCGGCGAAGGTGAGGATCTTGCCGGTGAACGCGAGCACGACGATGGACTCGGTGGGGACGTGCCGCAGTGCTGCGGGGATGGCGGCGATGACCTGGGCTGCGCTGGTGAGGGTGATGCGGGGTTGCGTCATGATGGTGAACCTTTCGAGTGGTCTGGGGTGTGGCTGGGGGACGGTCAGGATCGGAGTGCGCGGCGTGCGTTACGGCGGTCGTAGCGGGCGCTGGCTCGTTTGACGGTGCGGCGGATCTTGGGTGCGCCTTGCTTGTGGACGGGGATGTCCATTTCGTCTGCGGTGGACGGGTGCTGTGCGCGCATGACTGGTGCTTCCTTCCGGGACTCGTGTGGCTCGGTCCTTGCCCTCACCACGTTCTTTCGCCGTCATCTGGCGTGGCGCAGAGGAGGCGGCGCACGGGAACGGCGTCCTGCACCCGATACGAAAAGTTCTCAGCCGGAGGCGTTCTGAGAAGTTTTCGGACCCCGCAGGGGCCGGAGCGCAGCGGAGGTCGGGTGTGGGTAAGACGGGCACGGGTGACGCAGCATCGGAGTAGCCAGATGAGTCGAAAGAACGAATGCTCTTCCAGGGTGCGGAGCGCAGCGGAGCTCCACTAGGCGGACGCCCGCAGGGTGGCCCACGCCCGGCCGGTCACGGCCGGCCTGCGACCCGGAACCGCCGGCCACTCCCCCGAGCTACCACCTTCCACCCGGACACGCCGGTGGCCAGCTGTGCGGGAGCGACGGGAATCGACCACGTTCCGTGGGTCGCGGTAGCGCTGATCTTTCGCACGACGAGCCTCAACGTGCATCGTCAGCGTATGTTGACGATTGGTTACGATGGCCGTCAGCCGAATCGAAAGAAGTCTGCCCGTATGAAAAGCTATGTGTCGCAACTGGAGAATGGGTGGTTCGACGCGGCTTCCTGGCCCTCGATCGTGTGCCCTGTATGCCACCGGGGTGTGCTGGTTGTTCCGAAGAAGACCGACGACAAGGGTCGGCTTCGAGATGATGTGAGGTACGACCATCCGGAGGACTTCGACTATCCGCATGTGAACCACGCCGACATTGTTGGAACCTTTTCAGCTGTGCTGTCGTGCAACGTTTCTGCGTGCAGAGGAGTTGTCTACGCGGTCGGTGACATGGAGGTCGAGGTTCGGCCCCCCGAGTTGTACGACCAGGGAAACGACTACGTGGACATTCTCGCGGTTCGCAACTTCTTTCCGCCGGTGGAGGTGTTCGATCATCACGAGGAGTTTCCCGCCTCGGTGGATCGTGAGCTGCGGCGCGTGGATGCGTTGCTGTGGTCGGATCGTGCCGCAGCGATGACGGCGTTGCGTAAGGGTGTCGAGGAGTTGATGAACGAACAGGAGATTCCGACACGTGGAGACACCGGTAAGAAGGGTCGACTCTCGCTCGATGCCCGGTTGACGAAGTTCGGGAAGACGCATCCGGAGTTGAGCGAATTGCTGCTGGCGACGAAGTGGATGGGAAACGTCGCGACGCACGAGGATGACGTGACGTTCCAAGAGATCATCGATGCGATCGAGCATGTCGAGTTGACGCTCACGGATCTTTACAGGCCGAGTAAGTCTGCTGCACTGGAGCGTGCGCGGTCCATCAACGCTGCGAAGGGTCGACCGAGCGTGTGATTCAGCGGTGCCCCGCCGTCGTCAGTTCTGCTCGTCAGCATGTGTTGACGGGTTGTCGGTGGTGGGTCTGAGGTAGCCGCGGGTGTGCCAGCGGTGGGCGGCTTGTTTGCTCATGCCGAGGAGTTCACCGATTCGGGTCCAGGACATGGGTGGGTCTTGTTCTCGGAGTCGGGTGACGATGTCGTGGCGTTGCCGAAGGAGTCCTTGTGAGATGTGGGCGTTGACGGCGAGTGCGTCCTCGTCGGTGATGGTGTTGCCGGACAACGCGTTTTGTGCGCTGGCTGTCATCATGGCGGCTCGGTCGTCGCCTCGTTCGGTCATGCGGCGAGCTGCGGCGGCGAGTTCGTGGGCGTCGCTGTAGGTGCTGTATTTCTGGAACAGTTCGCGTTGGTCGAGGTACCGGTCGAAGGCCATTCCGTCAGCGTATGTTGACGGTTGCTAGTCGTCAACAGATATTGACGCGCAACGGGGGCGTCTGTGTCGGCCGTGCGCCCGGAGGGCGGATGCCGCTGTGAGGCGCGGAGCGCCTGGGAACAGGGCGCGAGCGGAGCGAGCTCAATGCCCTTCGGTGTTCGCTGGGACGAGGCCGGCGCGGAGGATGCGGAAGGGGTAGGCGCCGGGTGCGTCTGCGTGGGTTTCGCTGGGGGTGATGGTGGCGTGGGTGTCGCCCTGTTCGGTGATCTCGAAGGTGGTGACGCCGTGGGCGTGGAGTTTGACGCGGTCGCCTGTTTGCACAGCCGGTGATCGTATCGGCGGGGACCGACAGGTCTTCGTCCACAAGTCCGTTCCCGGTGCGCGGTCAGGGCCGGCGGGTGTCGGGTCGGTGGCCGGGGCTGCTGCTGAGGTCGAAGTTCCCAGTGTGGGGGCTGGCTGCAGGCCGGGTGGCGAGCGCGGCGGCGACTTGCTTTTCGAGGCGGGGGTTGGGTCGGTCGGGGCAGTAGGTGGCGGCGTCGCAGGAGCTGGCGATACGCATGACGGCGGGGTCGGGTTTGTGGGCTTCGCCGGTGTCTGCGGTGCGCCGCTCGGCGTCGGCGGCGGCGTGTTCACGCAGGCGGCGGGCGTTCTCTGACCAGTAGACGCGGGTCATGGCGCTCCCCGGTGTTGTTCTGTGGTGGTGATGCGGGGCCGAGTGCTTCCCGGGTCGAACCGTCGGTTCGGCCGCCACTCAGCCCCGCTTCGTCAGGTTATCAATGATCGAACAGGTGTTCTAGTCCGGGTCGGCTGCTTCGCGGAGCCCGGTCGGGGCGGTGGTGCGGTACCAGTCGCGGAGTCGCCCGGGGGCGATGGTGAGGTGGCGGTGCGCTCGTAGGACGGCGGTGACGTGGTCGTGTGCGGCCCGCAGAGCGGGATCCTCGGGGTCGTGGCCGTCGCCGGCGATGACGAGGCCGGCGCGGTCGTCGTCACGGTTCATGACGGGTTGGACGCACCGGACGGCGCGGTGGTTCCGCCGGCACACCGCGCGCCGACACACCGGCCCGGTCGCGGTACCGGATGGTGTGGTTGTGGGACGGTGAGCAGGCATTTGTCGACCGTTTCACCGAGGAAAGACGGGTACACCGCACCGTGGCCAAGAATCTGATCGTCGAGCTGACCGATGACATCGACGGGAGCATCATCGCCGACGGCGCCGGGGAGTCGATCGAGTTCTCCGTCGACGGCGTCGATTACGCGATCGACTTGAAGGACAAGAACGCGAAGGAGTTCCGGAAGACGCTCGGCTACTACATCGAGCACGCGGCGAAGGTCGGCGGCCGTAAGCGTGGTGGGCACACCTCTGCTGTCCGCGCCGCCGCCGAGGCTGCCACCAAGAGGTCGTCCAAGCGTGATCCGGAGCAGACGCGGGCGATTCGTGAGTGGGCCAACGGCAACGGGTACGAGGTCAGTGCCCGGGGTCGGATTCCGGCTGCGGTCGTAGAGGCGTTCGACGCCGTTCACTGACTGGCCTGCCCTCGCCGCGCGGCACCTGATCTCCTGGGCCGCGTGGCGGACTGGTGCACCGGCGGTGGCCGGCGCTTCTCGGGGGAGCGCGAGGGGGTGTCCCCCTCGCCCGGCCGGGGACCGTCAGGACCGGACATCACTGCGAAACCTGCTTATCCGCGAACCCACATTCCTAGGAGCTACTTCATGGCACGTAAGACTCGTCGCTCGTACACCCTCGTCAACTTCCTGGTCGACGTCATCCTTTTCTGCCTCACGGCTGGGCTCTGGCTCATCTGGATCTTTGTTCGCGAAATGCGCCGCTGACCCTCCTGAACACACCCACTGTGGGCGGTGCGGGTGCCCCGAGTTGTGGGGCACCCGCACCGGTCACCGGGTCATTCGCCGCTGGTGGCGGTGACTTCGGTGTAGGCGTCCTCGGCGGTGTTCTCGCCGGTGACGACCTTCTCGACCGGGCCGGTGGTGTAGCCGTGCTCGGTCAGGAACGCCAGGTACCGGGCGGCTCCCCTGGGGAGGCCGTCGCGGGTCCACCGGGTCTGCGGGCTGGCTCGCCACCACGACTTGTCGGAACCGGCCATGCGGGCTTCGAGTGCGGCCAGCACCAGCGCCAGCATGAGCACCTGGGCGCGGGCGTCGGTGGCCTTGTCGATCAGGTCGGCGATTCCGGTGAGCGGGTCCGCGCCGGGCACCACCTCGCGCAGCACCTCCCCGGCCTTACCTTCGGTGAGCAGATCGGGTGACCCGGCGAGGGTCGCGGCGACCCATCCGGCGCTGCCCTTCGGCGCGGTCTTGCGCGTCAGGAGCGCCTTGATGTGCTCGCGGCGCAGCGTGGTCTCGGCGAGACCTGCGGCGTTGAGCGCCTTCACCCTGCGACGCTCGGCCTTGTCCGCGTCGGCTGCTTCGGCGGCGCGGCGTGCCGCGTCGTCGGGGTTGACCCCGGCGGCGGCGCGTTCGTGGGCCACGGGGGTTGCCTGCGGCACCTGGTAGCCGTGCTGCTCGGCGTCGTCGGCGCTGATCCAGTACGACGTCTCCCATGCCCACCCTTCGGTGACGGTCCCCCGGTGGCGCTTGCCCTCTGCGGGTGCGTCGTCGGGGCCGTCGGCGTCCCAGTCGACGCTGTCCTCGTCGACCTGCTCGCCGGTCTCGGCGTCGATCCATGCCTCGACGCGGTCGGCCCACACCGACCACCGGTCGGGGTGCTCGGCCACCTCGACCGGCTCCCCGTCGGCGGTGCGGATCTCGGCGGCGTAGTACCAGCGTGCGTCACCCGTTTCGGGGTCGGCGGTGAGCACCGGGTGACCGGCCTCCCCGAACGGCACAAGCGCTTTGGCCCGGTCGCGTGCGTTCTTGCGGTCCTCGGTGAGCCTGCGTGCCAGGTGCGGGAAGTTGTACGGGCGGTTCTCGGCGGCGTCGAGGAGCTGCGCGACGGCGTCGTCGTCGCCCATCTTCTCGAACGCGGCAATGATCGACGCCTGCTCGAGGTCGAGTTGCCCGGTGTCCAGTGCCGCCCTCGCGGCGTCGGAGCCGCCGACCCGACCGGCGACCTTCGCGGCCTTCTGCGTGACCGAGAGGGCTTGGGCGACCTCTTTGACGGACACGCCGAGGTCGAGCAACTGGGCGACGCCTGCGGCGCGCTGGCCGTCGGTGAGGTCGGCGCGCTGGTCGTTGGAGACGATCTGCTCCACGATGCGGGTGGTGTCGGCGGCGACCTGGTCCCCGTCCTGGGTGCGGATGAGCACCGGGACGACGGGGGTGTCGGTGGCGATCGCGGCGAGGGTGCGCCGTTGGCCGTCGATGACGGCGAGGGTGCCGTCGCCCCGGCGCACGGTCAGGATCGGGTGCAGGACTCCGTGCTCACGGATCGAGGCGACGAAGTCGGGGGTCGCATCCAGGTCGACGGTGTCGCGGACGTTGTCGGCGACGTCGAGGGTGGTGGGGTCCACCTGGGCGAACACCGTTCCCAGCGCACCGGGATTGGTGTGCTCGGTGACGGGTTCGGTTGTCGCGGTGGTGGTGTCGATGGTTGCGGTCATGATGGTGTCTCTCCTTGATATGGTTTCGGTGAGACACCGGGCAGGTAGGCACTGTCCGGTGTTTTTCTGTCTGGTGGTGGTGCTGGTCGGGTGGTGTGATCCCCGGCCCGGTGGTCCCCGGCTCCGCTCCTGGTCGGTGTTCATGCGGTGCCCTGCGCCGTTCCGGCTGCTTCGGCGGCGTCGATCTGGGCCTCTGTGGCTCCGGCTTCGCGTGCGGTGCACGCCCAGTAGGCGGCGCGTTCGCGGTGCGCGGCCTCGGTGGACGCTTCGGGGTTCGCCGCTGCCTTCTGCGCCCTGGCGGTGTAGGCGGTGATCTGGGTGAGCGCCCGGGTGCGGATGGTCAGCACCGCCGCCCCCACTGCCCCCATGGTTGCGGTTTGAAAACTGGTGGTGACGCTCATCGGTGCGCTCCCTCGACTCCGGTGACCTGGCCTTCTGCCCTGCCACGTTCTTTCGCCGTCATCTGGCGTGGCGCAGAGGAGGCGGCGCACGGGAACGGCGTCCTGCACCCGATACGAAAAGTTCTCAGCCGGAGGCGTTCTGAGAAGTTTTCGTATCCCGCAGGGGCCGGAGCGCAGCGGAGGTCGGGTGTTGGTGAGACGGGCACGGGTGACGCAGCATCGGAGTAGCCAGATGTGTCGAAAGAACGACGCTTTTCACTCCGACGGAGCGCAGCGGAGTTCCGATCAGGGCACGCCCGCAGGGTGGGCTACGCCCGGCCCGCTGGGCCGGCCATCGCACCCGTGACCGCCGGCCGCCGAACCGTGCGGGTAGCGACATCGGCATCCGCGTCGTCTGCGGACACGAAAGAGGCCCGCACCCTGGGGTGCGGGCCTCTTTGTTGCGTGTCTGTGCGCTGGTCAGGACTGTTCGGGCGGCACTGTGGTCGGCTTGCCTGCTGCGGCGTCACGGATCCACTGCGGCACTTCGCGCCCACTGCGTTCGCGCATCGCGATCGACGCGCGCGCGGCGGCGGCGGCGACGCGGGGTCGCGGTGTCTTGTCGACTGCGCGTGATTCGGTGGTGGTCATCGCGGGTCCTCCTGATCGTTCTGGTTGTCAGTGTCCTCTGTGTCGGCGAGTTCCGCCACCGTCGACCGAATCGCTCGGTCTGCTACGGCGACCAGAACTGCCTCCTCTGTCTTGGTGATGAGAGGTGAATCGGTGACGGTCGCGTAGACGTCCCAGCCGAGTTCGGCCTCGTCGTCGTCCTTGCTGAGGGTGTGGTCCAGGCACCAGGTGATGCGGTCCCATGCTTGGGCGCGTTTGTCGGCGATGGTGCGTTGTCGGATGGTGAGGGCGACCCCGACGACGGCGAGGACGCCGACGATCAGGGTCACCCATGCTTGTGCTGGCACGTGGGTTCCTTCCGGTGGTGGGTGGTGCTGGTCAGGCGGCAGCGGTGTCGCCGCTGTCGGTGTCGCTGTCGACCTGCGGGTCGAGGGCGTCGGCGAGTTCGTGGACGGCGGCGAGGACGGCGCGGGCGGTGTCGGTGACGGTGTCGAGATTGCCGTCAGCCCATCCGGCGACGTATCCGACGCTGTAGGCGGCGGTGTCGAGTCCGAGGATCCCGGCGAGGACGTAGGCGACGGATTCGGCTTCGACCTCCATCCGGCCCCGGTGCAGGTCGCGCCGGTCGTCGGCGGCGACGGTGTCGGCGGTGTGCATGAGGGCGTGGGCTGCTTCGTGGATCATCGTCTTCGCTGCCTGCGCGGGCGTCAGGCGGGCGTCGACGACGATACGACGGCTCCCGTCGACGGTGGTGAACCCGTTGGTCTCCCCGTCGATGAGATCGCGCGTGACGGTCCAGCCGCGCGCGGTCATGAGGGCGTGGACACGGTCGTAGATTGCGGCGGGGTCGTCGCCGGTGAGCCGGTGGGCGATCTCCTCGGCCCGGGGGTGGCCGTCGATGGGGTCGGTCTGGTCGCGCGCGAAGACGGACAGGATCGGGAAGGTGGGGACCTTGCGGCTGGTCTCGTCGCCGGTGGCCTGGTCGGTGTCGGTGACGGTGCGGCTGCTGTAGCCGTAGATGCGGATCGCTTTCTCACCCTTGCGGACCTGCCGTCCCCGGGCCTGCCACGCCCGGAATCCGGCGACCTGCGTCGCCGTCGGGTGCTGAGCGAGGATCAGGAGGGTGTTGCGGAAACTGAAACTGTGGAACGAGGCGATGTGGTCGAGGTAGGCGCGCCAGGACGCTGAATCCACCAGCGCGGCAACCTTGTCGGTGATCGAGGTGTGCAGGCGTTCGGCCAGCTCGCGGCGTGCGGTGGCCTTCTCCTCGGCGGACTTGGTGCTGGTGCGGGCGGCGCGGCGTGTGGTCATGGTGATCGGTCCCTCTCTCCTACGTGTTCTTTCGCCGTCATCTGGCGTGGCGTAGAGGAGGCGGTGCGAGTGACCGTCGCCGGCATCCGGGACGGGAAGTTCTCAGCCGGAGGCGTTTCGAGAAGTTGTCGGACCCCGGAGGGGCCGGAGCGCAGCGGAGGTCGGGTGTTGGCGGTGAGGGAGGGAGTGCCGCAGCATCGAAGAGAGCCAGATGTGCCGAAAGAACAATGCTGTTCGACGGTGCGGAGCGCAGCGGAGCTCCATTTGGGTGGACGCCCGCCAGGGTGGCCTACGCCCGGCCGCGCGCGGCCGGCCTGTGATCAGGTTCCGCCGGTTACTCCCCCGCGTTGCCACCTCTCACCTGTGCGGCTCGGTGGTAATTGTGCGGGAGCGACGGATCCGGGCCACGTTTCGTGGGTTGCGGTAGCGCTGGGTTCTTTTCACGATTGTGCGGGGTCGAGGTGAAATGGTGGTGTTGATCGGCCGGGAGGTGTTGGGTACTGTCCGTGCTGCAACCGGTCGGAACTTTTCCTCGAAGCGATGGCCGGTCCTGGGGATTGTGTACGCGTCCCTAGTGAGCGACCGAGTAGGCGTCCGTGTGAGGAGACGGGTCGCGTGTGCTCGGTCTCAGTACAGCGGAAGGCCTGTCCCGTGATCGGGGGCGGGTCTTCAGTTGTCGGTGGGGTCGTGGCAGTTTCCGCAGGCAATGTCAGTTTCAGAAGTGGGCGTCATAGATTCCTAGGGTTTTACCTTCGATTGCAGTCGTCTTCTGGCATTCTGAGTGCAGAAGTGGACTGCACAATCGGTCGGTCACCCAGGCCGGGCGTTCGGAGGCTGCGATGGACGCGGACAAGTTCGACGTCGCCGAGACCGGTGTGCTGACCGCGTCGGCCGAGCAGTGGGAGCAGGCACGGTCACGGTTCGCAGTGCTCAGCGAACTAGTGGATCGATCCTCCATCGGTACCGCAGTGGTCGAGGATACAGCACAGCAGATGGGGGTCTCGCCCCGGCGTGTGTACGTGCTGTTGTCCAAGCTCCGGAATGGGGGAGGGTCGGTCACAGATCTGTTGGTCTCCGCTCCTGCAGGCGGGCGCGGCCGCTCCCGCGTGCCGGCCGAGGTGGAAGAAGTAATCGCCGAGCACATCAACCGCCAGTTTCTGGCTCGCCAAAAGCTCAGTGTCGCAGCACTGCATCGACGTATCGCGTTGGCCTGTCACCATGCGGGACTCCCTATCCCAGCCCCACCACCCGCCGAAGCGACAGTGGAGACCTACGCATCGACGGATACATCGTCTGCGACGGAGCGCAGCCGCTCGATCCGCAGGAGGTTCGAAGTTTTCTCGCGAACACACTTCCGGGATCTGTAGTTCCCGCGACCATCACGGTGCTCGAGTCGATACCGCTGACCGTCAACCGCAAACTCGACCGAACTGCGCTACCCGAGCCCGAGCTCGACGACGCGACCGGAGCGGACACAGAACCCCGGAGCTGCACAGAAGAGGCAGTAGCGCAGACGTTTTCGGATGTTCTCGGCCTCGCGGTCATCGACATGCATGCATCGTTCTTCGACCTAGGCGGCGACTCACTGTCTGCCACCGGAATCATCGCACGCCTGAACACCGAACTCGGTGTCGACATCGGGATACGAGACCTGGTGGATGCAGGATCGGTACGGGCACTGTCGACATTCATCGAGGCGCACCCACCCGATCGCCCACAACCGGGGCGTCCGGTGCCGGGCGCAGCGGACAGCATTGCGGTGATCCCACTGGCACCGCAGCAAAAGCACATCGACCGCGCAGCACAGCTGCCGCTGTACAACCTTCCGTTCACCGCAGAGATCACCGGACCGCTCGACACTTCCGCAGCTACAGCAGCCTTCGTCGATGTGCTCGTCAGACATCGGAGCCTGCGCACCATCTACCCGGATTCACCGTGGGGTCCGCGGCAAGTCGTTGTCGACGATCCATCGCGGTTGCAGTCCGTTCTCGGTACCACGGCGTTCGATCCGCGCGCGGTCGACGAGGTCCTCGCCGCAGCGTTCGATGTTCGCAGTGAGCTTCCGATTCGGGCGACGCTGCTCGAGAAGGCACCGGGCATCCACCTTGTTGTGTGCTCGGTGCACCACATCGCAGCAGACGGTTGGTCCCTCCGCCTACTGGCCCAGGATTTCACTGTCGCCTACCGAGCTCGTGCATCGGGACGCGCACCGGGCTGGCCGAAGATGCCGCTGGAGTACGCCGACTTCAGCATTTGGGCAGCGCAGCGCCCGGGGTCGCCGGATCTCGACTTCTGGAGCCGAGAATTCGAAGGCCTCGCTTTCGATACTGCTGTCGAGACCGACCGACCCAGATCCTCGTCCTGGGACGTCACCGGCGACAGAATCGACCTGCAGCTGGCCGTCGACATCACCGACGGGCTCGATCGGGTCGCCCGCGCCAATGAAACCGGCCGGTTCACCGTTCTGCGGGCCGGTCTCCTGGTGCTTCTCGCCCTTGCTACCGGCACGAGCGATCTCGTCATCGGGACGCCGATCGCCGGCCGCAGAGATCCGGAGCTGGAAACGATCGTCGGTACGTTCGTCAATACTGTTGCGATCCGATCCGATATCGCCGCAGCGGCGACGTTCGAGGACGTCATCGCCATTGCGCATGCCAGCAAAGTACGGGCACTGGATCATTCGGATGTCCCTTTCGAGACGGTCGCGGCACATATCGACCCAGGACCGCATCTCGGGCGACATCCACTCTTTCAGGTTGCGCTCTCGTTGGATGTGTTCACCGACTCGCACTTCGATATCGGCGCCACGCACGTCGACATCACGCCCCGACCATTGGGCATCGCGAAATGTGATCTGCATTATCACCTCGTCGAGCGACGCGACGCCGTCGGCCGGACGATCGGGATGGACGTTGGAATCGTCTACCCCACAGCATTGTTCGACCGAGGCACGGTGCAATCGTTGGGGGAACTCTACGAGCAAATTCTTCGACGAATGATCACCGGCCCGGGAGAGCCGTGGTCGACAGCAGCTTCAATACTACAACTCGTGTAGTATTTAGTGGTGGCCGTGTGGTGTGCACGCCCAGACAACAGGAGATCCGTGTGTCGACGATCAATGGCCTGCCCGCTCATGTGCTGCTGGTGCACTTCATCGTGGTGCTCGCCCCGCTCACCGCATTGCTCGCCATCGTGTCGAGTATCTGGGCTCCGGTGCGCCGCAGGCTCGTCTGGTTGATCGTGGTGCTCGCGGTCCTCACACTTGCCTTGACGCCGTTGACCACCGATGCGGGGGAATGGCTCGAGAAGCGAGTTCCGGAGGGGGCCTCGGTGCAGACGCACGCCGAACTCGGCGACTCGATGCTCTACTTCGCACTGGGACTGGCTCTTGTCGCAGCCCTGCTCGTGGCGCAGCACATTCGGGATCGCCGCGGGACGCGGCCGGTCCGGTGGCAATCGATCGCTGTCGCTGTACTCGCTGTCGTGGTCGGAGTGGCCACGATGGTGCAGGTGTATCGGATCGGAGAGTCCGGGGCACGCGCGGCGTGGGAGGACGCAGTGTCCTCCGCGCCCGCACCAGTCGATCCTGTTAAGTGACGACGAAGGGCCGACAGTTACCTTTCGGAGAACACTGATCGGTACTGACCTGAACAGGAGTCGAACATGGCGGATCCAGTGTCCGGTGGACATGAGGTCGAACCTCACGGCGATGTCGGGGGACGCTTGAACTGGCTCCGTGCGGGAGTTCTGGGGGCCAACGACGGCATCGTCTCCGTTGCCGGATTGGTGGTGGGAGTCGCGGCCGCGACTGCAGAACGCGGACCTGTGCTCACGGCCGGTGCCGCAGGCCTTGTCGCCGGGGCGGTGTCGATGGCACTGGGGGAATACGTTTCGGTGAGCACTCAGCGCGACACCGAACGATCCTTGCTCGACAAAGAACGCCGAGAACTGGACGAAGAACCCGAACAGGAGCTCGCAGAGCTCGTGGCGATGTACGAGGACAAAGGTTTGTCACCGGAGACTGCCCGCATCGTTGCAGAAGAATTGACCGTCCACGACCCGTTCGCCGCTCACGTCGATATCGAACTGGGAATAGATCCGGACGCGTTGACGAGCCCGTGGCAAGCGGCTCTCTCCTCGGCTATCGCGTTCGTCACTGGTGCACTACTGCCGCTCCTTGCGATTGTGCTGCTTCCGACTTCGATTCGGATCGCTGTGACGTTCGCGGTGGTCGTGATAGCTCTGGCCGCGACCGGAACGATCAGCGCAGGGCTCGGGGGATCCCCCCGCCGGCCCGCGGTGACGCGAATAATGATCGGCGGGGCGATCGCCATGATCATCACGTACGGCATCGGGCAACTGGCCGGCGTCGCGGGAATCTGACGTACCAACCTCCCGGTGGAGAGAGTTCCTCAGCGAAAGACAGAGGTCGGGTTCTCGCCGACTTCCGGAACGATCACGTCCTGCGCTACGTCGAACAATCCCAGTGAGATCGCCGCAAAAGCCGTGATCGACACCAGTGCGGCGATCACGACCGAACGGCGTGGAGGCGGAGGCGGAGGCGCGGTCAGAGCGCGGACACGGCGTACGACGTCGCCGCCGGTGCTTGACAACGAAGTCGAGAGCCGCGCTAGGTGGGCGCGGAGCAATACCGTCTTGGCCAGGGCCGACATGGTTGCATGTCGGTCGTATCGCGCAGCCCACTCGTCTGCGTGGCGTTCGGCCGCGTGGCGGACGTGGCCGACGACGGGGCGAAGCAGCGGGTCGAACTGTGCTGCGATCTCGACCGTCTGCGTGAAGAAGGTGTGCCGGAAGCGAAGGTGCGCGCGTTCGTGCTCGATCACCGCAGTGAGTTCGGCATCCGACAGGGCCGCGACGAGCGCTGTCGTGATCACCACTGCGCCGCCACCGGAGGCAACGGCGAATGCGTCGGGCTCGGTCGATTCTACGAGGACGGTTCCGCCGCGTACGTCGGCTTCGGCTGCGAACTTCGCAGCATCTCGTGAGCTGGCGACGACGCGAGCGATGTGTCCGGCGGCTAGTGCGAGCCTGTAGACGACCCACCCGATCATCCCGAAGCCGGCGGCAATTGCAATGGCAGGTGGTGAGGCGATCAGTACCGATGCCAGCGCCGTCGTGGACGCTGCGACAGAGAAGGCCGTGACTGCCACCAGGACAGGGATGACCGTCACCGTTGCCAGCGGTGCTGCATCGTCGTCGACCGGGCCGCAGTATGTTCTCAACGCGACCGACATGATCCACGGCAACGCGGCAACGACGAGCAACAGAATCATGTTCGGTGGTCCGAGTTCCGTGCGGAACCTTCCGAGAGCAGCTTTCGGAGGACGGATTCGTCTTCCGGATCGAGGGAGGCAACGAAGTTGGCGAGAACGTCGGCTCGTTCAGCTCGCGTATCGAGTTCGGTCCGCATCCGCATCGCTGCTCGTAAGACCGGTAGCTCGTCGACGGGAGCGCGGAGGGTGTAGACGTACGATCGTCCGCGTCGTTCTCGGTCGACGAGCCTCTTTCCGTGTAGTCGCCCCAGCGCCGTCATCACTGTCGTATGCGCAAGATCGGATCCGAGTAGCTCCCGAGCTTCTGACACCGCCAACTGATGATGCTCACCAAGCAATCGAAGGATCGACTCCTCCAACTGTCCGGATTCTCTGCGCACGGCTTCGACCTCACTTTTCGGCTGTCGTTCAAGGATATGCCACCGAAAACGACCCTGGGGCCAGCTGGTACGCACCTACAGAGTCGGAGCGCGTCCCGACCGCCGTCGTGCTGAGACCGCATACGGTCGTCGGGTTCGATACAGGATTCGGATGTCTTCGATCCGCCGATGGACGATCGCCGCGCAGCTGATCCCCGCAACGCACGGACGGCGACAACGGTCACTGCACGACGGCCGAAGGCCGCACCCTTTCGGTAGAGGGTGCGGCCTTCGATCACTTGTGGGCAGGTCAGCCGAGCAAGCGCTGCATGGTGTCGATCTCCTGCTGCTGGGTGGCGACGATCGTGCGAGCCATCTCCTGCGCGTCAGGATTCGAGCCGTCGGAGATCTCGGTGTTCGCCATCTCGATCGCACCGGTGTGGTGAGCGATCATCATCGTCAGCCACTGGCGATCGAACTCCGAACCCGTCGCAGACATCAGCGCGTCCATGCCCTTCGCGGTCATCATCCCGCTACCCGAGCTGTGATCCATCCCGCCCATGTCCGCCGTGGGGGCGGGCTGGCCCCACTCGGCGAGCCACGCCGTCATTTGATCCATCTCTGGCTGCTGCGCAGCGGCGATGGCGGACGCCAGCGACAGCACTTCCGGGTTGTCGGTGCGGCCGTCCGCCATCGCGGCCATCTCGACAGCTTGCGCGTGGTGCGGGTACATCATCTGCGCGAACATCACATCGGCGTCGTTGAACTCTGTAGACGCGCTTGCTTGGGCCGAGGACATCGGTGCGGAGGACATCGGTGCGGAGGACATCGAGCCCATGGAATGGCCGTCCATCGAGGAATCGGTCGAGTCGTTGCTACAGCCGACAACAAGGAACGCGCTGGCGGTAGCGGCAGCGAGTGAGGCGACAAGTTTGGTACGCATGTGAAACTCCTTGCAAGAGTGGTTAATCAGGGATTTGTGACGTGTTTCGGTCCGCCGGTCGACGTGCGTCTACCGGGCTCCCCGTCACACTCGCAAGGTCACCGATCTGTCCAACTCCCACAGCGTCCACGGCGGCGCGCGCTCGCGCGTGGAGTCGGCGCGCCCGCCGATCCGGTCCACCGACATCGGCGTCTGACCCATCTCGGTGCTGATCGACGGCACCGGCAATGCGGGCCACGACACGGTGGTGCCCACGCAGGGATGCATCATCTGATGCGCCGACGGGCAATCATGCTCGCCGTACGCCACCGGTGCCGCACTGTCGACAGGAGCCGTCGACGCCATTACGGCATGGCCACCGCTCATCGACCCAGACACCGATTCGGAAGCAGGCATCGCGCCGGCCATCGTCGCCGCCGGTGTCACTGAATGCATCAGCAGCACCCCGAACACCGTCAGAGCGATCAGCACACCGGTCGCCGGGGCCGCGCCCTGTCGACGACGCCGGATCACCGAGTGCATGCCCTCGAACGTAGCAGGGTATACCCCCCAGGGGTAGCAACCGGTCAGGAGACCTACGGCTCTGCTACTGTCTGCGTATGAATGCAGATAGTCGAGGATGTCGGCGGCGGTTGCTCGACGACGAGGTCGGACTGGTGGTCGAGGTGTTCCGGATGTTGGCGGACCCGACGCGGGTGCAGATCCTGTGGGCGCTGGTCGATCGAGAGTTGTCGGTCAACGAACTCTCCGATCACGTCGGCAAACCTGCACCGTCGGTGTCGCAGCATCTGGCGAAGTTGCGAATGGCGCGGCTGGTTCGGACACGGCGGGTGGGCACTCAGGTGATCTACCGCTTGGAGAACGAACACGTGCAACAGTTGGTCACCGACGCTGTGTTCAACGCCGAACATGCAGGTCCCGGCATACCCGGACATCACCGTGCCACCGCCGGCCTTCGCGAACTGCACCCCCATACCGGACGTGAATCCGGCGAGGACGAGACGACGCCATCGCACGGCCGTGCCGACGACGACGTAGCCGGAGCGCACCGATGACACACATCCGGAAGTCGAACACTGCCGGAGACGGCAAAAAAGACACCGGGCACCATGACCAGGACCACGTCGGCGGGCACGGCCACGGGCACGGCCACGGGCATGGGCGCAGCGGCGGCAGGATTCGGTCGGTCGTCAGCGAAATCTTTGCGCCGCACAGCCACGATGCCGCCGACAGCATCGACGATGTGCTCGAATCGAGCACAGTGGGTATTCGCGCCGTCAAGATCAGTTTGATCGTGTTGGGGGTAACTGCGATTGCACAATTGGTCATCGTGGCCGTATCGGGGTCGGTAGCACTGCTCGCCGACACCATCCACAATTTCTCGGATGCACTGACCGCGATCCCGTTGTGGATCGCATTCGCACTCGGACGGCGAGCCGCGACACGGCGCTACACCTACGGATTCGGCCGCGCCGAAGATCTTGCCGGACTGTTCGTGGTGGTGATGATCGCACTGTCCGCACTGATCGCCGGAATAGAGGCAGTACGGCGGTTAATCGACCCGGTCCCTATCGAACACCTCGGATGGGTCGCAGCGGCAGGGCTCGTCGGGTTCATCGGCAACGAATGGGTCGCGCTGTACCGAATCAGGGTCGGACGCCAGATCGGTTCCGCTGCCTTGATTGCCGATGGGCTGCACGCGCGCACCGACGGGTTCACCTCTCTCGCTGTGCTGATCGGTGCAGGCGGGGTCGCGGCCGGCTTCCCGCTGGCCGATCCGGTCGTGGGACTGATCATCACCGCTGCGATACTCGCTGTATTGCGTACGGCAGCCCGTGATGTCTTTAGAAGGCTGATGGACGGGGTCGAACCTGAGCTCGTCGACGCGGCCCAGAACGCGTTGAGCCAGGAAGAGGGTGTCCTTACAGTACGAAGCCTCAAGATGCGGTGGATCGGACATCGATTGCACGCCGACGCGGAACTTGACATCGACCCCTCCACCAGTCTCGCCGATGCGCACGAACTCGCGCACCGCGCCGAGCACAGCCTCACCCATGCTGTCCCCAAACTCGACAGCGCCTTGATCCACGCCTATCCGCAAACGTAAAGGTTGCGTTGATTGTGATTCCCGCCGTGACCAACCAATCAAAGACCCCATGTGCAGCCCACTTCTGAACAAGTGCAGTCGTCTTCTGAAATTGACAGGCAAGCACTCGGGTTCGGAAAGTGCGCTCCGTGCTGCTCGACGTCGTGAGGGCGGCCCGCCCCCGGTCGACGAAACTGAGACTCCCACTAGTCGAATCTAGCGATTGAATTAGACGCTTCTATCGAGGTGCGTGGCACTCGATCAGACCTCGTGACGCATCCACTTGGAGCATGTGTCTTTAACGAACGTTTCAGACACATGACCCAACTGACACGGCGGTGCTGGCGGACGTGCGTGTCAGTACTCATGTCCAAAACATGTCGGGCTTAGCGTGTCGTTACGACGAGTTCTGACACACTGAATCCTCGTGGGCGAACTTCTGGGGTATGCGAGGGTGTCGACGACCGATCAGAGCGCCGAGGCGCAGAGGGACGCGCTGAGCGCCGCCGGGTGTTCGAGGGTGTGGACGGAGACCGCGTCGGGTGCGACGACACTGCGGCCGCAGTTGTCGGACCTGTTCTCGCATCTGCGGCGTGGTGACACGGTGGTGGTGTGGCGACTCGATCGACTCGGTCGCTCACTCCCCCACCTACTCCAGACGATCGAGCAGCTCGACGCGGACGGTGTCGGGTTCCGATCGTTGACCGAGGCGATCGACACGACCACCTCCGGCGGCAAGCTCATCTACTCCATCTTCGGGGCATTGGCAGAGTTCGAACGCAACCTGATCCGGGAGCGCACGAACATGGGGCTGGCGGCCGCGCGTGCACAGGGCCGGTTGGGTGGCCGCCCGCCGGCGATGTCCGGGCCGCAGATCAAGCAGGCGAAGCGGATGCGTGCCGGCGGGATGTCCTTGACCGACATTCGCGACGTACTCGGGGTATCTCGGTCGACGCTGTATCGACACCTGAAGTAGACGCCACCGAGAATCGGTGGAAGTGCTGTCTACTCCGCGCCGTTCGCCGTGTGGAACACCGCGTGCACATGTTTGGTCTGTACGCGGATGGTCTCGACCGAGCGGATCAGCGATTGCGGTGTGTTCCAGCCGCCGCACTCGCAGGAGTGAAAGCTGGTGATTCCGTACTTGTCCATGACTTCACTCTGCTCGACCAGGGCGTCGGAGATGTCGGCTCGTTCCGCTTCGGAGAGTGCGGCCCACTCTTCGGCGACGTGTTGAGCGCGTTCCATATCCTGTCCATCGTCCCGCCGGTTGGCGGCACTCGAAATCGCGTGCTCGTTGTTCTCATGCTGGCGACGAAACCGGTTCCATCCAGTCGCATGCTTGTCCCCTATCGCGTTCGAGGAGTGCCACCATGTGTCTCAGGGAAGTGGGCAGTAGCGTGCCTGGCGGTCCGCCCCAGTCTTACGCCGAACATACGAGTACTCGGTGGCGACGCCTGTCTGATGGCACAGATTCACAGATTTCCGTATTTCTGTTCCAGGAGCTTACGGATCTCGACCACCATCTTCTTGTCCTCGGCGGCGCACTGCGACTTGATCGCCCGGTGGAGGCTCGCGGGAATGTCGAGCGTGAGGCGCTTGAGAGGTTCCTGTGGTTCCGGTGGCGTGGACTGCGGGGTCGCCTCCGGATCGGACCCGAAGCGGGAGGTGACCCACTCGTCGGCGGCCGCGGGAACGTTGCTTTCACTCGGCCTTGCAGTGGTGAACGAAACTTTCTTACCTGCCATCAGAGTGCTTCCAACTCTTTCGTGACGCCGCGGATCTCATCCGCCGCGATGGATGTGGGGTCGACCTCGCGGACCGAGAGTCCCTGTGCCGCGGATTCGGCGAAGACGACTCGCTGGGTCACGTATGCATCCATCACCGGCGAGCCGCTGTCTTGCAGTGCCTTTCGAACGTCGCGTCCGATCGCTGTGTTCACGATTTTACGGTTTACCAGAAACACAGATTTCAGGGTCTCACGATAGATCTTCGACTCTTCGATGAGGGCGGTGACCTCGCGGGCGGCCCATACGTCATAGGGGGACGGTTGTATCGGAATGGCGACCACGTCGGATGCCAGGATCGCTGATCGGGCGAGGTCGGTGACCCTCGGCGGCCCGTCGATCACTACGTGTTCGTACCCCTCGGCCATCTTTGGAAGGTCTTTGTGCAGGGTGGCACGGGGGAACCCGACGACAGTCACGGCGGCAGGCCTGTCACTCCGTGCAGCAGCCCAGTCGAGTGCGCTGCCCTGGGGGTCCGCGTCGACGACGAGGACGCGGACGCCGCCCTGCGCCAATTCGCACGCGACGTTGACCGCGAGGGTGGTCTTGCCGACCCCGCCCTTTTGATTGAGAAAACTGTAAATCATGTTTTCCGTCTTTCTGTAATTGGGCATCAGCCGGGACTCATTCCTCCTGCTCAGGGTACTATGCGCAAATAATTCTGTAAACACGTTAAACAAGTTTTACAGAAACACAGAGTGTCGTGATTCTGTGGTTCCGTAAATCCGGGGGAGCGGCGATCATCGACGCGCCGGTTTTGGACGGCAGGAAGGGCGGTGTTCAGGCGGGGTTAGGTCTGGATCACATGGCAGCGCGGCGACGGCGCTCACCAACATCGAACGCGGCCGCCGACCCCTTACAGACACGCTGTGTCTGGCACTGGCCGCTGCCTGCGACATCGACGAACGCATCACGAGAGAAGCGTGGGAGCGCACCACCCGCGCCCACCTCGTCTCAATTGGCTTTGTCGGCCGCGCCGCGTTGGGTGAGGCCGGCGCGGGCGCGGAGGTCAGCGATTCCTAGGCGGTCGGGCGGGATCGGTGCCAGGTCTGCGGACTAGACGTCCAGCTAGGAGGCGACCACGGCAAAGAGGGTTGGGGTGGAGATGCGCTGTCCGATGAGCCACGCCGACACCGTGGGCGGGGTGTCAGAGTGTTTCGTCGAGTGCCTCGTCGACGAGTTTCGCCAGGGCTGGCAGGCAGGCGAGCCCGAAGCTCAGTTCAGGGGAGGGGTCGACCACTTCGGGCAGCTGCACTCGCTGCGCTTCGATGCCGTTCATGACCAGCATGAGCGCCAGGTTGATGGTGCTCGGATTTCTGTCGCCGCCGTGGAGTGCGGTGATGTAGGTGGCCACTCGGTCTGGGAACCAGCCCTCAAGGCACTTCAATGAGGACTTCCTGCGCTGTCTGGCGCGATCGACCCAGTTCACGAGGTCACGGAGGCCGTCTTCGGTACGGACGACTTTCACCACCACTGCGTCGATGCCCATCGCGTCGTCGGCGGCCAGACCTGCTACGTATTGCCCGTGAACGTCGAGCACCGTGAGGAGTTCTCGATTCAGGGGGAGGTCGCGTCGGGAGACCATCCAGCGGACGTCGCACAGTACGGCCGCGGCGTTCGGTGCGGTTGTGGGGTCGTCACCTGTGATCATGCATCAAATTTTGGACTCAAGTGTCTCTGTTGTCCACCGGATCGGCCGAACGTTGATTCGCCGCCTGGACCCCAAATGGGCCGACGGGACCGTGTGGACAGTGTCCGTCATGTCTCCTCGTTCCTGGTCGCGACTACCGGGGTCGTTCCGGTGGGTCGTAGGTCTGCGGTCTCTGGCGCGCCGATCACCGTGAGAAGTGTGCCCGCGGTTGCGTAGGGGTCGTTCTCCGGTCTGTAGCGGGGTTCGTCAGCCATCAGCGAGTCCCACAGGCCTTCGTCGGGTGGGCTGGTGCCGTCGTCCACTATGACGGGGTGCGGTTGTTGGGGAGGAACGCGTCCTTCCTCGCGTTCGGCGAGCCATTCGCGCCAGACGATGCGTTCGGCCCGGTGGCGGACGGTGCGGGCGCGGACCGCGGCGGCGAGACCGTGACGGTGAGCGATGTCATCGAGGTCCGTCGCGCCGAGCTGCACGTGCCCGTCGACGAACGTGAGAAGGCCGGCGGTGCGGAGGTCGAGAATCGTTTCGTACCCGCTCGATCGCCCGATCCGCACCGCTTGGATCAGGGTGTCGACGCTCATGGGGGTGTCGGCGGCCGCGACTGTCTCGTAGAGGACGCGGTGGCGCTGGCCGATGACGCTCCACGCCGGGTGGATCGTGTCGATGGCGGCCGCCCGAATTTCCCCCCCTGAGTTGCCCTCTGGCGGCTTGTCTCCACTCGGCGGTACCAGCGCATACCGATCAGCGTTCTGACCTACTCCGCGCGCGATGAGCAGGACCGGAGATCCGGGGGTGTCCCGCAGTCGTTCCAGCACCGACCACACCGTTGTCTCAGGGAGCAGTCCCGCGGCGATGGAGAGCGAACGTCCGCCCAACGCCACCACCGGGACACCCTCGACCAGTTCACCTCCAGATGCCGCACCCCACGCCAGAGCTTGCAGGACTGCGTGGGTGGACCAGCGGTCACGTCGGGAGGCGTATTCACGGGTAGCCCATTCCTGAGCCGTCGTGAGCCAGGCCGAGAAAGCCGGGTCTGCTGTGCCCCCTGTGTGCTTTAACTTGTGCCCGGTATCCCGGACTGGCTCGGGCAGTGTCGATGCGGCCCATTCGAGGGCTCGTGCTGCGTCCCGTCTGACGGCGCCGAGGGTGTTGCCGTAGTGGGCGTAGGCGTCGCGCATACCGGCCCAGTCGGCCGTGTCGAGTCGGTCGGTGATGTCGTCGGCGGTGGCGCCGGCCAGGACCGCGTGGGTGATGACCGACTGGCGCGCTTCCGAGCGTGATGCCCACCGCGATCGGTCGAGTCGGCCGGTGGCCGCGAACGTCGTCACCGAGGCCGGCGGGGGAGCGGAGCGGCAGAACCGGCTGTGCAGCCGGGCCGCCCGGCCGGTTCCGATGACGCGCTCGGCGACGGTGGCGGAGCGCATCTCGGTCTCGACGGTGCGCGGCGCTCCGGTTGCGCGGGTGCGGGTGTGGGTGTGGGGGAGGCCGCCGAGCAGCGCAGTAAGGCGGGTGAGCACTGCGGGTTCGGACCCGATGGTCAGGGTGTCCATCGCGGCCGTGAGGTCGCCGGCCAGTACCCGGTGGCCACCCTCGCGGCACGCGGATCCGGGGACGGTGATGCACCCGGTCGCGGCGTTGGTCATCGGCACGATGTCCAACGTCGGCAGACGAGCGGCCAGCAGATCCAGCAGTGGTCGTAGCTCGGTGACGCCGGCGGTGACGCCGGGGGCTAGGGGGACCAGGACATGGCGGCCGCCGCTGGTGGAGACGTCGACGACCGCGCGGCCGCCGGTCTCCGCCAGCCAACCGAGGACCCGGTTCACATCCGCCTGGACAGCGGCACCGCCGTAGGTCTTGGCGTCGAAGTCCAACGCGATGACGCGTGCCCGGCCGTGAGCGAACAGCGGCACTGCGGCAGGTACGAGCGGGCGTCTGGTCGTCAACGGGCGCGACGAGGTGAAGCCGCGGGCCGTTGCGTCGTACAGACGCATGGACCGGCGCGCCGCAAGCATGGGCGCGAGACGGCGCCACATGGTGTCGGGTGTCGACGCCGAGGACGCGACACGTTGATTGATGCTTGGAGCTGAGTCAGGGCAGCATGTACCCTGAGACATGTCCGTCAAGACAGTCCCTTCGGGATTAATGCAGTACCGGGAAACGAGTTGGTAGCTCGTCTCTCACCAACCTCGAGAACCCTCGCCCTCCGTCAAGGGCGGGGGTTTTTCGGTGTCTGGCTTCTTCCAGTACCGCGTCGGCTAGTTTCGGTGCCTATGCAGTGAGTGGAAGCTCCTCCTCTGCTCGCAGTTCACGTACGAGGTCCGGGCGCTCCACCGCCATGCACAGCAGGTCTGCGACGTACTGGCTGATTGACGTACATCCGGCCTCTTCGGCCTTCTTCTGTAAGGCGGGGATGATTTCGGTGGGAGCGAGCGTCTTGACTGCTCTGCGTTCTCCCTTGCTCCGCTGCGGCATCCGGACCTCCTCTACGGTCAGCGCGCCCCGAGTGGTGCTCGCGAGGTCATCCTGACTCGAGAACCATGACCGGGCCGGTAGACACGCCGAATCTAGAACACATTCGCGATACGGCAGAAGGCGCAGTAAGCGCGCAGCAAACGCAGAAGCGTGCACCGTTGGCGCAGGTTCGCAACCCATCCGTTCTACAATGGCGGCCGCAATCCCACCGGTGGCCGAGAGCATCGACAAGCTGGGTGCGCGCCGCCGATCACCTCGGGTTCGAGAAAGAGAAACAGATGCAGCTGCAAGTTGGACTGGACCTTGATGCACACCTCGCGGAGCTGGGACTGACGGATCTGATCGAGAGTGAATCTGACGCAGTCCTCGACGAGATCGAAACCCATCCGTTCCCTGAAGCGTTGGGCGGTGTACTGGACAGGATCGAACGTCTGGCGAGGAGCGACCGTGATCTGTATCGGGTCGAACTCGAACGAGCCGCGAAAGAACGTGCAGCTGAGCTTGGGGTCCAGATCGAAGTGGTGGACGGCGCATCACAGCAAAAAGAACAGGTTGCGACGGACATCCGCGACTACGCCTACCGTGCCGCCGAACTCCCAGGGGGCCTGGGCATAGCAGGGCGCGATTTGCACGCCCACGTGCGCGGGGGTGCGAGCTATGCATCGAAGTTGTACGACGAGGGGCGAGGGTACCGAGCTCGATCGGAACAGAACGCCGTAGCGTGACGCCGTCACGAGCACGAAGCTGTCCGAGACGCATGGCGCAATAGTAGCGCAGATTTGGCGCAGAATTATGCGTCCTCACCGTTCAACCACCGACGGAGAAACCATTGGCAAGCTTGCTGGGACTAAGCCTGAATCCACCGATAGAACTTCCATTGACCGGAGTGTCTAACTGAAGAAAGTGCCCCCTGAACTGGGATGATTTGAGTTCTCACGCAACAAATCCACCAGCTCAGGAAAGGCACTTCCAGTGAAAGTGTCCCA
>SXGS01580775.1_pt1 | contig 48783 bp, 40 predicted proteins | sample 3174681 | NCBI WGS metagenome assembly SXGS01 (sample SAMN11356861, study PRJNA531348) | freshwater metagenome | isolation source: freshwater sample F1-80 | place: China: Fuxian Lake, Yuxi | collected 2017-12-25
CCAGTGTCTTAGGAATCAAACCAAGTACGTTACGCAAAACGCCACGCACTGCTTGGTTGTTAACGAAGTCAGGAGATTCAATCAGAGCACGTTGAGCACTGCTAACAAAATGCATTTTAGCAATATGTTCAAACCACTTTTCTAAAGTCTCAATCATCCCTTCGGCACAATAAGTGATGTTTTGCTGATTCAGTGCTTCAATCATTTTATCACTAATCGCTTTGCTCATCTTAGGATCGAGCGTAGCGTTGTAGTTAAAGTATTGCGACCCTAGTCCTCTAGAAACCGATCTTACGCCATTCAAATTAGCTTTGGTTTTAACCATGTCTAAAATAAATGGCATTACGAACGTTAAGAAAGCCAGACGAGTATTACTTTCTTTGTCTGGTACCAGACTAACCGGATTGACAAACTCATTGAATCTAAAATCATGCATTGAACGATTGATTTCTAATAAGCTTACACATGCTTCCAGGTAAGGTACGCTGTGATCATCGCCGCCTAACGTATCAACCGACTCCGCAAATGCGTAGAAATTAGTTAAAGCAGGCATCTGCAAAATACCGTGTATATTTGAATCGTAAATCTCTTGCATAACTAGTTCCTTAAACTATTGTTACGTTAAGTTCCACTACCACTTTTGCTTCAGGTGTGAATGGATGTTCGTATCGACCCGACCCAGTACAAGAGAACTGTTTGCCGCTTAGCTTGGTGTTGGTGAAATCGATTACTTTGCATTCAACTGTGTCGTCTGGATAAAGGAAAGCTACCAAGAATTGGTTTTGACCAATTTGTCGAATTTGTAGAGCCGGGGTATCGATGGCTTCTTGAAGCAGTCCAGGATTTATTTCTTTCCAGCTTTCGACAGTACGACGATCGAAGTCTTCCACAAGCGGAACATTTAACTCCATTGAGTCGGAGATATCGGTAAACATATCACAAGCTTCTTTTGTCCATTTAAGAAGTAGCAGATTGTCCAATTTAGAGACGACTGGATTGCTTCGCGCCAACTCTACTTTCTCTTCTACTACGGTAATGAGCTCTTCAATTAGTGCAGTGTGCTCAGGATACCATTCGATAGCAGCACTAGCCAACAGATTTAATGCTTCAGTGGGTAATCTTCCCGAAGCATTTTTAATTGCATAGTTTGCGCTACCGAATAAACAGCTGAACAAATTTGTAAAGATGATGTCAGGCTCGATATTACTGACCCCATTAATATAATCTTCAAACGTTTTGTTATAGGCACTGAATATTTGTTTAAACCCTTTTGGATAAAATGGATGACTTTCGAAGTCGATAAGAAGAGTAGTGTCCTTCAGCGACTTCAGGAAACTCACTACGACAAATGGTTCGTCTGTAAACAAAGTATCGTATTCAGGCATATTACGAAAATTATTGAATGTGTCGTTTAACGCGCAGCTAACCTCTTTACGATTTAAGTGTCCTAAGTCGTAAGCCTGATATGTGTCCAATGAAAGTTTGGTGTAAGCATACTCGTATTCAAAATGCGCTGGTAACGAGAGACCAAGTAACATTTTTCGCATTTGATTAATTTTTAGCACAATGGCTAAAAAACCACAAGAGTGCTTGAAGAATTCTTTATTTGGTGAAAGCATAACCTGGACTCCTTAGAGAAGTGATTTGAATAGTGATGGGATGTTTTCAGTTTTAAACATCCCTTTATCGTAAAGCTCATTAATTACTGGAATGCATTCAGCGAAAAGAATTGCTCCTCTCACAGCGTGGTCATCAGTGCTTTCTGGTAAAACCTCCCAAACCAATTGATCGGCATGCTGTAACTGTATTCCAATAACGTCAAGTCCAATCGTTGGATATTGACTAAGGCGATTAGGACGTATATCGAAAGAACTTAGCCATGCCGAAGCCGACTTAACAACATCGTTAAAGTTTTCACGCACTGCTGTCTGATAGCGAGTAGCAGAGGCCTTAAGACCTAATGGACCTGGAAAGAATAGCATAGTGATGCTATCGCTAAGCTCACGTATTGCTTTTAGGTAGCTTTCTGCAGCTTCACGATGGATAAGATAATTACCCAGAGTTTCGATGCCTTGTTTCCTAAATAAATCAATTAATGCGTCAAACCCCTCAGCATCGAAACTCCCTCCAATGCTAAACATTTTATTTAATGGTTTAATGATAGCTCGTAACCCTAACAAACCAACAGTGAGTATACGACCCATTCCTTCGTAATCATAACGCCATGTGACATGGTTTTCTGATTGAGCAATATCAACTTGCGCTTTGTATAGCGCTCTGCGTAAATCAAGTACTCCAAATAAATGTGTAGGATGGTCTGTTGTTGCTATGTCTTGTGTTAACAACATTCGGTAGTGGTGTTCCGTCAACATTGCTTTGTCCCAACATGCTGACTTTAGGTCAATCGCTGAAATAGTTTTAATAAGCGCTTGCTGCGCTACTGACTCATTCATTTTACTGATTCCTTATTTGGTTACTGTGGGTGGATATTTTGGAAAGTAAGTGTGGTCTACATACTGCAGATACTCTGCAACAATCTTCTGCTGTGCTACAACTACAGTAGTGTTATGTGAACTGGCTATGACGGCATGCTCACAGTAAGAATTAAACGCATCAACCATGTCTGCTGTAGGGAAAGCAGTAGTAACAATTAATACTTGGTATGCGTGAATTTGTTTAATTGCATGAGCACTTGATGTGTCAATGTCTAAGTCTTGGTATTTGTTAGTAGCCAGAGTAAGCATTGTTAGAGTCTCTTCGTCATTCTTTCTGTCAATATAGCGGCATAAAAGCCAGGCTTTAGCCTAGCCTTAAAAAGTGATAATTTTACACATAGGCTTGTGGGTTGGGCTTCGCCCCCCCCTGCGCGTTAAGAGCTAATGATGTTTGTCTCCGCATTGTCGCTTCGCTCCTCGCTCCGCCAAACCTCTTTTACCTACCCCCCTAGATTTATCTACGGTTCGTTCCTCACCTCCGATAAATCTAGTTCCCCCCTACACCATTTAACTAAAGTTAAATTAGGGGGTTAAAACAACAAATTTATCTATACAATTATACTCCTACAAATAAAAAATAATATCACCAAAATTCCACTATAAACCAAATTAGAATAAACTATTATGTTTTAGTAAAAAGCCCTAGGGCTTTTTACCCTTTTTTAACTTTTTAGTATTTTAATTTTTAAGATTAGATAGATTTTAAAAGAAGAAAAGATTTAAAAGCTAACCGTTTTAAACTTTGGAATTTTTCCTTCGGAAATTCCAGTAGACGTAGCCAATTGAAAAACAGAAAAGCAAAATCAAAAGATAGAAGCAAACCAGCGCCTCATATCCCCCGGAGGGAAAACAAATTTAAACGTTTTAGCTATATTGCGACTTTATTACAGAAGAGCCTTATTATATTTATCGTTGTGCATGTCTATATACTGAGCCATTGGAGTATGCCTTTAATAGGGTTACTGTACAATGATATATTTCTGATATTAGATAGTCTTAGTAGAGCGCTAAAGAATGATTATTAAAGACAAAATAAAACATAGAGACCACACTCTCCTAGTACCGTAATGGCGCTAGGAGAGTGTTATGTTGACTACGCTACTTTTTCAACTAACAAAGCGAAATGATCCCGCAATTGACGCTGACGACTCACTAACGATTGCAATGTATCGCATTGTAGTTCAGTGAAGGCATTGGTCTGCTTAGTGAGCTTATTAACCGCTGCACCAATAAGCTGCATCTCTAAATGCAGCTGCTCAATTAAGACTTCGTTACTTGAGTGTGAGTGTGTGGGTACAGCAAACTCAACCTCTGGTAGCGGCAATTCGCCTTTAATCATCGCTACCAGTTCGCACTGGAAAGCATATAGCTTTGGATTGTTGTAGGTATCGCGCAGCTTCTCCAATTGCTGTAAAACGATTGTAGAGTTACGCAGGGTACCTTTGATGTTTACTACATCGTAAGTCAGTACACTAAATAAATCAACGATGTCTTGCTCTTCTGTTTCGGTCATGATGCTGATTCCTTTTTTTTGAATGAAGTTAATGTTTGGCTATAAGCTTGTAAAACGTGTAGTCATCAAACTCTTCTTCGCTAGCAACTGAGAAAACCGGATGATGACCTTCTAGAGCATCCACTAAAATATCAGGGAGGTCTTTAATAGCAGCATCGCCAGGATAAGGCTTGTTAACTAAGGTAAGAAACAAGACCTCAATTACTCCAGAGCGCAATACCTGTTCGATGAGACTAACTCCGCCAATATGAAAGGCATACAAATCCCTTTTCTCTTGATCCGCCATTGCTTGCAAAACTTTCCAGCTATCGTAGAGATCTGTAAACACTACGCCAGTTGACGCAGTGTGTGGCAGCACATGACTAGAGCTGAAACGGACATAGTGGGCTGGGTCGTTGGTGATAACTACATTAGTGCGCCCTGGGAGTCCTTTAGGGAACATTGGCAACGATTGCCAGGTCTTTCTACCCATGACAACTACATGACCATCAGTGATCTCTCTAAAGCGTTTTAGGTCGCCTGATAGATTAGGCCAGGGTAATTTGCCTTGATTGCCAATGGTACCGTATTGATCGCAGGCAATGATGACATTGTGGTGGACTTTATAATGGGACACGGTTGAAACTCCTTTGAGTGAGCGGTAATATGATTTAAACGAAAGAAGCAATTTTCTCGATGGTTACATCAGGATCATTGGAATCAAACGTTTTGTTAATGAATTGATAAAGCATCCAATCACGATAGATCAAAAACAAACAGTTAGCTGTAACACCAATAGCGTCTAATGAAGCATCAACCGATTTTACATAAGACCAGAACACACCAATCTCATTAATGATGAATGTACTGATCTCATTTGACTGATATGCTAATCGCATATTTGCAATACGTTGAATCTGATTGGTAGAACCCATATTGCCACTAGGGTTTTCGATGTTATACGGAAAGGGTATTTTCTTATTGGTTAGATCGGTAAACCGCGACAGCAACACATCAGCCCGATTGTTTATAATGGCAATGTAGTCGATGGTTTGTTTTACATCAGTAATGCCGTAACTAGTTAATACCTTATCGACTGGTGAGATCGCTGGCGTATCTGACTCTGAAGTAACTGACATTCGACCATGATTGTCAAATTTTAATCTAACTACTTGCTCGCCTTCGGAAGTCAGTATCTTGCCAGTGGTGCGCGTGTTGTCCTCAAGTATCTGAAAAGACGAACCATCGTTCTTGTCGACGTCGTTCTCAGCTCTTCTCAAAATAACAGTGTAGAAAAGTCCTAAGGTAGGTCCATCAAGCATGTAGCGCAGCACATCCCAAAACTTGAACCCATCTGGCCATTGTACGTCATCACTAAGCTTTAGACACACGTCTTGGAATCGATGGTTATTATTGTCAAGATTGAGATAAGAAATAGCCAAACTACCAATCGCACTAACAAGTGGTTGAAAACGACTGTTGGCAGGATATTCAAGTTTACCATTAGTAAAAATACAATGGTTTGATACGTTCTCCAACGCCGCCTTGTTATAACTTAGACCTTTAGGTAAGAAATGGAGCGCAGACGATAGTGTGCACAAATCAAACACTAGGGATTTGAAATGCGCCGTACTAAAGACGCTAAACATTTCAATCACATCTATAGTTCCTTTTTCTGGACTAACGAAACAGTCTTTGAAAAGCCTTGTTGCTTCTGGGTGGTTAGCGATTGCTTTTTGCAATGTATAAAAGTTTTCGCTCATTGCGCCTGGATAGCCATTGGAATCAAAAGACCGGTCTTTTGATTCTTCTTCATCCCGCCATACTTTCAGTTTTTTAAGCTCGGCGATTAATTCAGACCAGTTGATGTTAGCACGTTCTGCTAACGGTACAAACGTTTGTGTTGTCACAGTAGTCTCCTGCGGTTGATCCACAAAGAAGGTTTTAAAACCAAAGATTGCAGCAAAGTTATAATCGCGATCTGGAAGGTTATCTAAAAGTTCTAAGCGTTGTCCAATTGTCTTTAGTGCTGACCGAGGAATGGCTGGCGATGCAGTTGAGCCAAGATACGCTGCCGCAACTGTTTGTAGGTCATGAACAAAACCGCTGATTAACCAGTGTTCTTCATCGCTTATGGTAGAAGTAGGCTCTTCAGTTAGGACAATACGCCTTAAATGTGTAAGCTCCATTTGTGTATGCCAGTCACTAAAGAAACGTTGTGCTGTATCTGGATGAAAATACTCAATAGCACATGGAAACGCTAATGAAGCACCATGTGCTGATTTTGCATTAGTCAACTCGTTTAGTAATGAAGCAGCGGTGTAGCTACCAATAGTAGAACCAGCTAACAGTTTAATGTACTTACAACAGAAGCCCAATACTGATTCACATAAAAGCTCTTCTTTGGTATTTTTCTCAAGATTGCTGTCGCGGCAGACTCTGTCTATCGTAATTACACTACCGTTATAAAAGTAAGCAAACTGAGTTATACCAGCAAAGTACTCCCAGTCAACAGTTGGTTTATTTGGGATGTTTTGAAAAGCAGTGCTCATTATCTCTGATTCCTCATTAGATTGAAACCTCTTACTGGTTTACGCCAGTAAGAGGTTTCAATGGGTTGTTAATTAAATGTGTTTTTTGTACTGCGTGTAGATGCGATACATTTCCAACAGTTGTCTCAGCACGTCGCCATTGAGCATAGATGTGGGCTGAGTAACCTGAGCCCAGGGAATAACAATTCCTTCCATGCGGTTACGAATGAACGCGAAACGTTCTGGTTTTTCTTTCAATACTGCTAAGAGAGCACTAGGACTAGCGTGGATTTTACCGCTAACAGTACCATCAATTGCTGCGTTGTAATCGTTAACCAGATCACGCCAGATTAACTCAGTACTGAACAGCTGTGGTTTGCTGTTGATACAACGGTTTGGGTCATACACATCGATCGGAGCACTGGGCCAGTTGCCGGCATTTACAACGCCACTACCCAAGGTATTTCTAAAATAATGGGGAGAGAAATTCTTTGTTGCAGTGTTCCGACATACACGAAGCAAATTAGCAAGTTCGCCTGATATCAAATTGTGGTTATCGTTAAGCATTACGTCCGCTAACGATATCGCAGTGTTTGTGCCAAAGATACCCAATGTACCTGGAATTTGAGTAGCCTTTTTCACAATGTTGAGATACATTTGTGCGTACTGACAGACAACGTGATTGGAAGGATATAGAGGAACGTCCGGATTAGCGACAAACTCCACGTAAGTCACCTCCCCAAATTCAATGCCAACGCGAATATCTTCAACAACATAAACCCCCCCGATTATTCTAGCTAATTCTTGACCAAGCGCCCATTCGTTAGCCTTTAAGTTTACGATCTCAGAGTCACTGGGTGGTTGGTTCACTGGGTCATTGCAGTAAGCGTCCAGAACACTTTCATTAATCTTTGTCTGCTCTGAGAAATCTACTACAGTGTCAGATTCTGAATTCGTGACCTGAAGTCCAGCAAAGTGATCAAGCCAAACGTTGCGAATGGAATAATTTTCGCTAACTAGCAAGTTGAATAGTCCAGTCTCGAATGTCCAAACATGCGCCATATTTTTGGTGAGATCGAATAATGAACTTTTCAAGATTTTGTCAAGTGTAGTCGAATGTTCTTTAAGCAATCTGGTAAGAACCAAACAGTATTCCAAAACAGGATCAAGTGTTTGATAGACATTGCCAGATATTGTTGTTTGAATTGTACCTGAAGTATCGCCGATACGTAAGTGTGCACCGTCACTAAGGTCTTCCAACAATAACGACGTTGGCTTCTCAGCTTCCATCATTTTACAAAAAACAGAAGAGAATTGATTGAGATGTGCGATATCGCTTGGATCAATTGCATAAGACATAACTAGTTCCTTAAAAGAATGGGACATAAAGCCTTCCATTAATGGAAGGCTAGAGTGAATTAATGTAAAGGGTTATTTTTCAGTATCAGAGTAGAAGTCGTGTTCTTCGTAATCATCAATATCGTTACTAACTTCAACTAATTCTTCAGGAATCTCAGTTTGTTTAGTAATGAACACATCGTCAAGATCAGTTTCTTCACCATCGTCTAACGGAACCATTTCCTTATCAACAAGATGATAGGTCAGCGCCGATAGCTCAACGTGCTTATTGATGACTCGCGCGGACAGCAAACCGTAGATTGGATTTTCTGCATAGAGCAATGGTAGGTTACGCATCAGATCGTCTAGAGACACCAGCTGATATTCAGTGAGCATATCGGTGATAAAAACGATTGGATACCCCAACAAGCGATTAAACAATTCCAGTTCAATAAAACTACAAGACCGAGTGGCTTCACGAAAGGCGGGCGGATGAACCAATTGCCCATCTTCACGAATATCAGGAGTCGAGAAGTTAAAACGAATTAATGTTTCACCTTCACCACTGATACGAAACTGAATGCCAAACGGCAACATCATCTCACGAGGATCAGTAACCAGCTTACCGTAGCGATATACACGATTGAGTTCAACCATCGGGGACAATGGAATCTCAATCTCTGTCGGAATTGCTGCGTCAAGATCCTCATCCAGAAGTATGGCTTTCATGAATGTATCTGACGCAGTTACAAAGAAGTCAATCGCTACATAGCAGAAAGGACGCTCCATTAACTCTGCTGGAACCATGTTGTTGTCAGAATCAAAACTATCGCCATTGAGCAAAACAAAACACGCGCCATGGATATCGCAGTCATAACCAATGCGACCCAGTTCTGGTTTGGTTTCTGCTTTCAATTGTTCGTAAGCAGCTAACACTTCGCCGTTAGGAAATAAAGCATCCCAGCGGATGGGTTCTACACGAAACATTTCTGCTAACTCATGTAGATCTTCTTCAGCATCGGCTGGTTGTGAAATTACATTTAAGTCTTGCATTGTAAACTCCTTAGTAGTTTTAGAGAGCATTGTTTTATTAATTGATAAAACGGTTTGGTAGTAAATGTGAGACGGACGTCCAAAGACGCGAAACCAATGAAAAGACTGGTTCAACAAATAGTTTATTTAAAGACACACATATTGCTTTGTATTTCTGTTGTAAACGAAACTGTATTAGAAACTCTTCTGTACAAATCCCAGCTTCTTTTGTACGACAGTTGTAGTATCGAATGACCCCGCCTGTATAGGGATCTTTTATGCAAGCATGCTTTACGGCATCAAACGCGCTGCGATACAAATTAACGCAATGTATGCTACCGCTACCCAAAACGACAACATCGCCATCCTTGAGCGTTCTAGAAGGCTGGTGGTCGCCATGCGTACCAAGACAGAGAAAGTTACCACAGTCAGTAACTAAAATGACACTAAAAGACCATTTGGTTCTATGTGCTCGCTTTTGCTGCCTAAGAATAAAATCATTCAGCTCTGTGTCTTTTACTTGTTTGCGCCTTTTGAATAGGTATTCAAAATCTTCAATAATGTTTACTGAACCAGAACAAGCAAAAGCAGTCACTTGCACCCGCACGTCATTTCCCGAAACAATGTATTCAAAATCACACGGCGTTATTTTCAAGTCGGTATCTGTAATGATTTCTTTATCGCGTGTAACTCTTCCATCGGCAACCAGATACTCTCCATCAAAAGCAATTGTAGTCATTACAAGTCCTTAGAAAAGGTTTTATAGTCACCGAAATGATATATGCCTGAAAAATAGTACATTTACCAACCCCGAAGGATCAGCAAATGTACTCTATGGTAACGTTTTGATTATGCGAGTCTGGAACAGTAACGTTGTTAGGGCTCACTACTACAGTTTCTGCGTTAAGAAAGCTACCATACGCTGAAGCATAGTGACTAATCATAAACACTTGACTGTGTTGGTTAGTTTGAATTAGCTCATGAATAAAACCAATTAGGTTATAACGATGCTGTTCATCAAAGCTTGCACCAACCTCATCTAAGAACAAAGGAAAGTCTACTAAACCCAATTTACTGTAACCCAATAAACGGAACGCTAAGTTAATAATGTCCTTCTGAGCACTAGACCCATCTGAAACGTCCTCAGCTCTGTTTGTAGGCAATTCAATCGTCATTGGGAATCGGTAGTTCAACTCATTGTCTTCGAACCCACAAGGCAGTACATTAAGCTCATAAGTCCAGATTGCATTAATGATAGCATTTTGTTGATGTACCATTGTTTCAATAGAACCCATGAGCTGCTCTGCGATAAACCCTGAGGTAGGTGATAAAGCATCCACCAGTAGCTCGTAACACTCTTTCTCTAGTCCTAAGGTAGTTAATGACTTTTTATGATCATTCACAATGCCTTCTAGAGTAGACTTCTGATTAATTGCATGCTGTGCAATCGCTAGCGTATTCTGATGCTGCTCAATACAACCATCAATTAACTGATCACGAGTTACACGAATTAATAGATCACGAGTCTCTTCTAAAGCATTCCATTCTTTAACAAGTTCTGCTTTTAGATTACCCAGCTTTTCTAAGCTATTGCGATAATCTTCGTACGACTCTTTCTTAATGCGCAATAACATTAACTGATCGGTGTGTTCATGGATTAAACGATCTAACGATTGTGCTCGCTCTCCAATATGTCCACCAGTGCCTTGATTCAACTGATCGGCTTGTTGTAAAGCATCATTTAGAGTAGTCTGTTGTTTTACCAAACTTTCAATAACAGCATTGGTGTTTAAATCAGCTACCCATAAACGAAACATTGCTAAACAACGACTGGGTGCTAAGTAAAACATGTTGTCTTCACTAAGGCTATCCCAAAGAGGTTGTAACCGAGGGTAGTTGTTCACCACACTGCGATAGCGATTTACATACGCCATGTAATCGTTAGTTTGCTCTACGTATTCGCAAGCATCTTTCAGCAATGGCTGCAGTTCGATTAGTTCTGCTTGGTATTTAGCAATTGTTTCTTTTAGTCCTTGTTCTTCATTTGGCTTTACTCCAGGTTTCCAGGTATGCTGACATTTAGGGCACTCAGAGTCTTCGGTATGCAACAAATGCTCTAAACGAGTCTCCATTTGACTGATAGAGTTTTGTCTACGTGTAATCGCTATGCGTGTCTCATCTGCTAAATTAGCCATCTCTTTGTATTTAACCTGATTGTACTTTTTATCGTAGTTATCAGGCATGTCGCTAAAAATGCTATCAAGTAAGTTAGATACCGCTTCTGTGTCAGCTTTCAATTCAGCGGTATTAGTCACCTCAAAACGACTAATGCGGTTACGATACTCACGCAGATCTTCACTGATCTGCTCCAACCGCTCTGTAAGCTCACCAATGCCATTTGCTCCTGAAACCTGCATGGTATTCAAGAAACTTTCGTAACTTACGTATTCGGTAGTATAGAGCGATAGCGCCGATTCATTAATTCCAATCTTCACTCTAATGTTAGCAATTTCATTTTCAAGATTGGCAACAGTATGTGGCATCGGGATATCTAAACCAATAGGTGGAGTGACCTCAAGTGCCAATAATGCTTTACTGATGGTGTTGACTTGATTCAGTATACGACCCAACCGAGAATCCACATCCCAGGTACGAGGTAGACCTTGTTCTTTATTAACCATCAGGGTGTTAAGTTCTTCGCGCATTTGTTTTGCTTGAGTCTCTAAGCGACTGACATCACCCATTTCAACTAGTTTCTCCGTTTCTACAGAGATACGATTGGCAATGTGTTTGAAAGCGCCAGTAGCGTCTCTTGATGCGGTTCTAAAGTCGTTGAACAACTTAAATGCAAAGGTCATGTCGGTAGGGGAGAAACGTGTTAACCATTGTCTGCGTTCAGTAGTACTAAAGTCAGTAAAAGTATATCCGTTAGCACCGATTAACAGTAGGAAGATCTCTGGTGTTAATCCAGTCTTATCTTTAACCATATCACGTTGAGCAGTGGCAGTCCCACCATTGTTCATAACGACAACATTTTCACCGTCATATTCGGTAAAGAAATGTTTAAAGTTAGTACCTACCCATTTGGATTCAGCAACATAACGCTTACCGTTATGAAGGAACTCAATGTATTTATATCCACCCATGCCGAAATTGCTATGATGCGATGGTAACGGTGAGGCTTCTCTAATGATAGAACTCTTCCCACTACCATTGGTACCTAAGATCACTTGAACATCAGCTTCTGGGGTATAGGTAAATGTTTCAATGTTACTTAACGCTAAACGCAAGTATTTGTGTAATATCAGTTTTGTAATTTTCATGTGAGTTAGTTCACTGGTTACTATAGGCTATAGAAAAAGCTAAAGCCGTAGTTTTTAAGGAGTCTTAAAGAATATGCATAAATCCTTATTGCATTATTATTCCATGGCCATTGTAGCGGAGAACGCTGTGGTGGGCAGTAAAGACATTGTTGTATTGCCTATTGAAATGTTTCCTTACTTTGATGGGGAACTTAAAGAAGAAGTTGGTGAAGAAGTTCATAAAGGCGTAGACGCAGCAGATCGTCCTTACACAATTAAAGTTAAAACTAAACGAACCATACCAGCTACCTGGTGGCAGTTTGCCAGCACGCATCGTGATACAGCGCCTAATGTTCGTAAAGGTGAACGCGTGTTGATTTGGCAGTATGCGGATACTGACGAGTATCGTTGGGCTAGCTTAGGGGAAGACGACGGTTTGCGTAGACTAGAGACCATTCTTTGGCTATTCTCTGGCACTAAAGATGAAAACGTAACTAAGCTAACTACCGATAATAGTTACTCTGCCTATGTGTCTACCCACGACAAAGTAATTCGAATCCTCACTACCAAAAAAGATGGCGAGCCTTACGCGTATACAATTGAAATAGAAACTAAGTCTGGTAAGGTTACCATTAAAGACGACATTGGTAATGAGTTCTTTTTGGTTTCAGCAAAGAATCAATGGTGTGCTATTAATAAAGATAAATCCAAGATGGAAATTATCGGCACTATCATGAACCTTGAGACTAGTAGCGAGATTAATCTCAAAACTAAAACATGGAACATTGAAACAGACACTACCAATTTCAATGCAAAAACGCTAAACCAGAAAACATCGACAACCAACATCACCACGTCAACAGTAAATGAGAAGACTAGCTCATACACAGCTACCATTGGCAGCTACAACTTTACTGGCGGCAGTATAAAACACGATGGCATTAAGATAGACAAAACACATAAACACGCTACTGCAGGTTCGGGGCCACCAAGTCCACCAATGCCTTAAAACGGCAATACAGTCCTCGTACTCCGCAATGGGTACGAGGACTGTATTTATGGCGTAATGGTTAAGGTTTCACGATGGAAACGAATGTGCGTGGGTTTTATGCAGCGCACTGGAATGTTTGGATCTGGAATATTGCTCACTGCAACATCTAAAGGCCATTGCGTCGTGTGATATGTTTTAGCAACATTGTACAATGGCTTAGTATTAACGCTGTACCAGCCTGTGTCTTCTTTCACCGTGTACGCTAATTCACGGCCAGTCTCTGTCACCAATAAGCCCTTTGGCACAAACGTACTGATATATTGACCAGGGAATTTAGTGCTGGCAAACGCATTGCGATCAACTACTAAATAGTCGGTATCAATGACAACTGCAAACGATTGAGATAGCGTGAGGTATTTGGTAATGAAGTCATCGCTAGTAATTTGATCGACAATTAATGTATTATTGAAGCCATTAAAGAAAGCTTCGTTTAAAGACTGCATGTCAATTAAATCCATTGACTCAAACAGGCGATCTAACAGCGGTAGCTTGGTAAAGTCAATGGACACTACCCCATCGCCGACCTCATGATACGCGCTATCCAAACAGTGCAAGTAACCACCAATCGAAAGCAGTACCGTTTTTGCTTCTGTGCTAACACCCAGATTAACAAAGGTTTGTTTGTATAGTCGTTGATCTGGGTTGGTTTTAAAAATCATATCTTCAGTAATGGGTAGCAATTGCAAAGACGCAATGTTTGCAAAACTGGTGATAGACATTTCTATGTCTTCGGCAATCTTAGAAGACTTTACCGCATTACGTACGTACAACCCATGGTTAGTGCCTTCGGTTAAATGAAACAATCCATTTAATGAAACTAAAGAGTGTGTACCCATGTAAAGGTAGTCAATGCCGGGTTTGGTGATGAGTGCATCTGTTTTGTCTTCTAACGGATATTCCATATCTGGATGACCCACTGGATGCACTCTACGAACCTTAAAACCATGTGTGTGCAAATCGCCAGTATTAGACGTCTGGGTACTAATATTGTAACTAGACCCTACAGAAGGCAACGCCAGATTACCATTAGCAGTTAACCAAGCAGCAAATGTTAATGATGGGTTAGTAAATCGATGTCTGTTAGCTACCATGTCAAATAAGGTAGGAGTAACTTCAAAGCTATTGGTGAGTGTAACCAAAATGCCTTGATAGGTGCTCAGTAACTCGCCTACCGTAATTGCAGTTGGGTTTATTGCTTGCCATCCTGAAGATGGATTTTTACGCAGTGCCGCTGCACTCGAAAACGAGTAACTCATACTGTGCTCCAAACTAAAAATTAGGGAAACCTACCATAAAAGGCGTCTGTATTCTATGGTCTTAGGTTTTTGAAAAGAAATCCATATCATTTTATTAAACATCTAGGCGGAGTCCTATCATGCCTACAGTAATTGAATATCCTTTTGATTCAACTGGCGAGTTGGTATCAAATTTAGTGATCGGTGATGTTAAGACAGCAGCGCCTCAAACCACAGGTTACGTTTACATCGTCCCTGACGCAGCACCCTTTTATGAAGAAGGGTTTCAGATGCGCAGAACGGACACCAACGCATTATTGGTAGAGGGTGTCGATTTCTTTTTTACGCACCGTTTTGAGTCTGCATCGGTAAACACCACTAAACCAGTCTTTGGTTCAGTATCGTTTTATTTTGGTGGGTTCACAGGCGAGGTAACAATGCGTTACCAAACCGTAGGCGGTGGTTGGGTATTGAATACCAACCAAGTACTAGAGGAGCTTTATAACCGTACGATTAACCCAAGAATCGTTTACTGGGAACAGGTTGTTGATTACCCTGCTCTTTTCCCTTTGATAGACCACGGACACGCAGCTGAAGATACATCAACCTATGCTGATGTTATTGCAGCAGTGAATCAAATCGCATTGGCTATTGAACAAGGCAACGAAGAGAACAGCGAATACGCCACCTCTGCAGAAGCGCTAGCAGGTGTTCGAAGTGATAGAATAATCTCTCCGGCTACTCTGGCATTGGTTGTTAATAGTGCGATCAGCGGAAATGTTTCTAATACAATTAAAACGACCTATTTGATTGGTTATGGTCATAACCGCAATCTTGCTAAAGATCTGTTTGGAGATTCGTTGTTTATTGACACGACCACTGCACCTGGTTTAAAACTAACAAAGCCGGGTACAGATTACATTATTAAATCAGGCGTTGCTTTTGTAGGCGGAATGCGGGTAGAGATTACTAACGATCTTACATTAACTAACCCTTCATCGTTACCGCGCGATCTTTGGATGGTGGTTTATGTCCCGGACGGTATTCAAAATGGCACCCATACACCGAGTAGCGATTTTGTTTGGAACGCTGCGGGTACGCCGTTGATCTATGACGCCGGTGTTCGTACTATAGAGCCCGTAAAGATAGCAACAATAGATGCGTCAGGGTTAATCACAGATTTAAGAAAAACCCAGAAACGCGGCTATGGTTTAGTGTTTGATGATCGCAACGCGTTCACTAAAGTAAACACACAAAATGCAGTAATTAAAAAGAACACGCCTACCTTTATTGATGACTCAGAAGTAAGTCCTAGTATCCTCACTGTGCGTTTACCGAACATTGTCGATATTGACGATCCAGTCGGTGTTGAGGATTGGGTTTACGTTGAGCGCAGCGGTAGCGTGATTATTACTTCTTTTAATGGTACTACTGATCGCATCCGCCTAGAAAAACCAGATGGTACATATGAAATCAGTAACATCCTTATCTATAACCTTAATGTACCGCTTAGACTCCGCTGGAACGGCGTCTATTGGGAGGTTTAAATGACTATTGATTTAAAACGAGCACTTAGCTCTGGTAATTCTGGTGCCAATGTTGCAGCGGGTTTGGGTATTGGCGATAGTAAGCTCATCGCCAATAGTGCACACGTTATCGCTGGCGATAACGGTGAAATATTGATTAGTCGTGCAAACAATCGGGTAATTGATAGAAAACTCGCGCCTAATTATTTTAAGGCAGGACTTAAACCTTACATTACCGCTAGTCAGTTAACCGACGCTAATAACAATACCGTGGTACTTTCGTCATTAGATACTTACGGTAAATATCGGTTTTTTCGAATGCCCAATAATTGGAATTTTAATACTGTAAACAATGCAGCCTATCCGCTGTTAATGGATTTACCAAACGGTAGACTGGCTACCATTTTTTATCGATCGCAAACAGAGACTGATGATGATTACCATTGGGTAACTACTAATACCGCTGATAATCGTGAATGGACAGTGGGACAGGAAATTTTTGATGGCGATCACAACGGACCAGGCGAACGTCCCGTTGCGCTTTATAGTTTCCTTAATAGAAACTATCTTTTAGTTAGATCGCATGACTCAAATACACTGTTTGCCTATCGTTCCACCGACCTGAATTCGGCACCTACACAGTTCACGTCATTAACTGGTCTAGTCGGGGAAACGTGGGGTTTTAGCGCAGAGCAACAATATTTTTATTCGTTCAATGTATTTGCCGAAGAATTTGTTACTGTAAACAACGGTGTTGTATTGGGTATAATGTCGCGCAGTCCTTCCAAAGTTCTTTATAGAACGACTAACGGAATTAACTTTACACCGGTTACATTGCCGTCTGGTAACCCAGAATGTATGCGTTATCTGGACAATAAGTTTGTAGTAACAACAAGTACGGGTCGTTGTTACTACAGTACTGATTTAGAAAACTGGTTGTTAGCGTTTAATTTAAATGACGGTAGTCTAGTAGACACCAGCTTTACCTTAATCGATGGTTATTGGGTGTTTAATCGTAGATCGCCCTCTTTTTCCTCTACTTATCTTCCAGTTGCTGGTAATGCGATAAATCAATCAACTAAGTTTAACGCTTGTTACGTAACAAACTCGTTAAGTAACCCCTCAATCAGCATAAATAAAGCAGTCACAATAAACGCTACTATAATTACGCGTGATACAGTTACACAACAAACAACGTTGAGTGCGGTTGAAGGTTTTAATCCCGGCAACTCGTACTTTGGGGTATTCTCTTATGGGCGGAGTGGGTTTAGTATTGTTCGTTTGGCTAGCAACGCCAGCGGTGGCTGGTGGTCCGCACCCCATGTTTCAAAAAACAGCGATATTATTAACTGGTTGTTATCTGACGATATCGCGATGCCAAATCCAGATGCTTACGAAACGTCGACTGTGGGCTTTAACCAAAACACGATACGCTTATTAACTAAGTCAGGAAAAGAAGTTGCTTTTCACCCGTCCATAACAAGTCTTAGTAGTTTGTTATCGTATTACGATCCGACAATGCCCGACGAAGAAGAAACCCTTACGTTGCCTGCTTTAGATAGACGATTCTTTAAAGCGTCGTCTAACGACGATCTTGTCAGTTCAAATTACGACGCCCCAACTTTCTTGGAATACTTCGATAAACAAGTGTACACCCGTATCAACTAATTAACTGAGTCCAATAAAATGACTGAACCAATTGTTTGGCAGTTTTATTACGATCCAGTCGCAAATCAAGTGGTTAAGCAATCTAGTACAGTAACGGCTAATCCTAGTTGGAAACATTTGACCCCAGAGTACGCACAGCTTTTAATTACTGGCTTGCAAAACAATGGGCAGATTTATCTAAACACTGAGGGTTGGCCCGCACTGTTACAGTTACCCACTAAACCAATATTGCGATGGGACGAAGAAGCTACACTAACACCAGTAACCGTAATTAATGGTGTAGCGCATCAGGAATGGCGAATTAAAAAAATGTCCATTCCTGAAAAGTTAGCTCACTTAGCTGCATTTCGATTCAAAAAACAACACAGCATTGTTTTTAGAATGGCGATTAATCGGCGTGATCCCAATGGCGATAAAATCTACAGGGACTGCGTGACAGATCAGGGTACAGTTTACATGATGACCCAGTCTGGTTTAAGTGCTAGTCGTAACCCAAATATCGTTTTCGAACATTGGAAGTTTGATGTCAATGGGTCAATTGAATGGCATTCTGTTAATGGAGCCGATCTATTAGACGCTTGGGATGAAGCGTCATTAGAAATAGAACAGCAGTTTAGTATTGAAGCGATGTATACACAACGTATACTACAAGGTATGGATGTCGATATTACTGAGTGGGTTCTACTCCCGCCGTTAGTCACAGCCCCTACCAATGATTAAACGAGGGATGTCTGACATCCCCTTTGTTCTAAGGAGTTTGCTGTAATGTTAGCGACAGTTGCTTCAATGATGGTCGGTAGGTTTGGTCCTAACGTATTCAGTTATGTGTACTGGGGAGTTATTGGGATATTGGTAACCTTATTAGGTTCACTGTATTTTTATAACTCGGGGCTATCGGCGAAATTAGATAAGAAAACACAAGCTTTAGCAAAAACGAAAGCAGAGTTAGAAACCACTAAAACTGCATTAGTGACGGCTGAAAACAATATACAACATTACAAGACGGAATATACTCGAGTATCTGCTATTTCTGATCAAGCAGGTGAGGTACGCACCGAGATAGTTTACGTCGATAAGGTGGTGACCCGTGAAGTTATCAAGTACCAAAACGATCCTTCTGTTAAGCGTGTTTCTTTGCCTGCTGAGTGGGTGTGCATCCACGACTATGCAGCCCAAGGAATCTATCCCATTACTGGTACCGGAGAGACTGAAAGCGAAGCCGTTAGTATTAAAGACTATCGCTGTGTCAGAAGAGACTCCATCCCAGACTACAAAGTCCTTGAAGTGATGAACTATAACTACCAGCAATGTCATCAAATGCAGGTCAATTACCAAGAACTGTCTGACATTGTTTTTGGTTATATCGCTAAGGTTGCCGAGTTGGATAGTAGTTTAACAAAGAAATAAAACCATACAGAGAAGCAGAGTCATTCGACTCTGCTTCTCTTATACTCTTGGAGATATCTAATGGCACGAGATGCTAGTGAAGGATTGTTTAAAGTACTAAACAATAGCAATGTCAGTTTGTGGCAAAAAGGATTCTGTAAAATTGCAGAAGCTAAAGTATTAACCAGTTTACTCAATACCGAGCATCGGTATGTTGCCTACACTGTAAAAGGCTGGCGTAATGAGCCTGATGCAGCGGTACCGTCAGAACCAGTTCTGGTAGGTGACGATGTGGTGTTCTTTACCCGCATTCCAAAAGATGTTTACAGCGTTTACCAGATCGATGAGATTTGTAGAACACATTTCTTAACTGAGGTTATCTACCTTAAGACAGTACCAAACATCAAGCAGTGCGTCATGAACCTTTCGATACCGCCAGCTAAAGGTTTGGGGTACAGCTTCTTTGCGGTAAACAATCCAGACGCAGTGGCTAGTGCAAAACGATTCTGGCATGTGGAACATTATGAATCTTCAGGAATACTTCCCATTGAGCATACGGGTAGTTATTCATTAGCAATCATGGCTGACAACCAGTTTAATCAATGTGATGTCGTTTATGACAATGATTTCAATTGGTTTAAAGCTCATCGTTTAGCGTTGGTTGCTCCTGCTGAATTTGCAGCACAACGAATGTACGTTATCGAATCCTAGCGTAAATAGGTAAACTCATGCCAAACCCAATTGTAAACTACCCATTAGACCTATCGGGAGTTCATCCCACGAATAAGGTCAATAACGAAATTCACGCAATTACACCATTGCGTCGTGCCGTAACGATGAACTACGGTCCTTTCTTTGAACAAGGTCTTATTGTCCGCAATGCGGCAGACAACACACCGCTAGTACCGGTGATAGATTATTCTGTTGGTTTGATATATCCGGCAGCAACCATGGCGGCTAAAAAAGCAGTTTATTGCTTTATCGTCATTAACAATCTCAGCATTACGAACATATCGGTTACTTATCAGGTACTCGGTGGTGAGTATAGTCAATATACTGGCGCATTACAAGAAATACTAAATACACTTTCACTAGACGATCGTCCGGTAGAATGGGGTAGTATCTTAGGATTGCCGAATGGGTTTGCGCCTGTACCACATCAGCATCCAGCATATTCTATCCATAGCTGGGGTGCGATGATTGCTGCGTTAGATCGCCTCAAGTCAGCAATACTTGTTGGTAACCAGCAAGCCGTCAATGAGATGTATGCTTACGTAAATAGTCTAATAAGCGGTGTTAATGCTCCAGTGGCTACTATTCCTGAAGCAATTGAAGGTATTAACAACACCATGCGGATAACCCCGTTTAATTTGAAAGGGGTGTTAGACGCTCGCTTTGCAGCAGCAAATATCCCTGACTTTGAATATGAACTCGACCCCATGGATGACGATTGGGGATACTTCAGACACAAAAATTCAGGTTTCACTATTTGTTGGGGAACTACCTCGGCGATTGGGTCTGGTGAAGCGTATCGTGCGTTTTTCCGTAAACGTTTTGATTTCAGACCGTCTGTAGTGGGGTCTCCTTTAAACGTCACTAACGACGCAAATCAAAGTGGCGCGCAGTGGGTAGAGCTAACTGCTAACATCGTTGACCACACGCTAACTTTTGAAAGTTTCTATGCGGCAGCTAACCGTATTAACGGTACCGGTAACGATAAGGTGAGGTTTAAATACATTGCTATTGGTACCTCATCTGAAGATAACCCTTTAGCAGTTAGCGGTGGCAACATTGGTGTTGTACCACCAGCAGGCGGTACGCTGTCACAGCCAGTGTGGAGCGGTACCAATACCATTGCGCTTAAAACACCGAGCACCGGTACACACCGAATGGGTATTGCTTTTCCAAGTACGGTACCCGGAGGCGGATATGTCTTTAACACAATCGCCCAAACGCCACTTAGCAATATCTATTATACGTCGTATCCAGGTTTATTCGTTGACACCGATTACGAGATAATGGCTACCGTAACCAATACGTCTTTTAATCCACAGTTGACAAGTGTTGGTCTAGCGTTGGATACATGGCATGACTTGGCGGTGATTCGTGCGTTAAGTCCAACTGTGGTAGCCAACACGTTTGCCTTTGAAACTAGCGGCTTATTTGGCGGTATCGTGTCGTTAAGCGTAACGATCAGAAAGAAGACAGAGATTACAGTCACCTCAACTCGTGTTTTTACTTTAGATAGAGATTCTGTTGCTTTGCGTCTGCGGTGGGATAATCGCGGAATTGGCGTCGCTGCTAGTTATCCTACCACATACAGCGCTCCCACCGCTGCAAATCGCGATTCTGGCCTTATTCTTCAATCAGTTAATGATGAATACCGGGTTAGAAGGTTAATCGCAAACACTCCGTCAACTGGAGGAGAACCGCTGCGATTGGTGAGCGATGACGGATTGGTTTCTACAGACATCTCGGTTGCTGAACTAGACCAATACGAAGTTAGGGCATATGCTAATCCAAGCGGCGCGTGGACACAGGCACCGTCCAGTCTTCAGATAGTACCTACTAACACTACCTCCCCTTTGGGCGATTGGGTTAATCTGTCGGTGTGGCTGGCCAGCAGTTCTGGCTTTGCATTAAGAAACGCTACGAATACAACCACTAGTAGAGAGGTGAGTATCCAAATTCGTCACAAAACAGATTGGAGAAAGATCATTGCCTATTCTACTGATATTCGTCAAGCGGGTGCTGACATTATACCAGTGTGGTCAGGTAACTTTGGCGTAACCGTAAGTGCTGCAAGTGGTTCCTTGGTTACATTTGCTATAGTGAACAGTACAGCAATCGCTGCCGGTTTATTATTAATCAGATGGTCGGTTAACGGCGTCTATGAGGAACGTCAAGTCAGCTGGTCAAACGGTCTAACCAATATTCAGGCTGCTAACTATAGTTCATCAATCAATGGAGCCGTTACGAACTCTGGAACACAACTAACAGCAGGTAGTACGAACAACGGTACTGGTACAATGGCAATCGATCGAAGTCTTACTTGGCAAGGTAATGTAACGCAGCAAACAGTTGTTACGGTACCGTTTACTGTCGGTCACATGACATACGGTACTGCCGGCGCAACTCAAAACTTTACGTTTACAGTAAATGTGTCTTAACGCGACATAGCGGCATAAACGCTAGGGATAGTCCCTAGCGTTTATGCCGTGCATTTACTCACCACTCAAACCCATCAATATATTTGCAAGGATTTTTAATACGGTTGCAAATATATCAAACATACCCATGTCTTTAGTGCTGTCGGTAAACAAAACATACATGAACGCAATAATCAAGACAAAAACGATTACTACAAAAGTTGCACTAAACAACCAGAAGAAAGGACGCTTAGAATCAGAAATCTCGCTAGCCCGTTTTCCAGTAGGCGTGGAGTTACTAACTCCGTCGTCGCCTAACTTACGGGAACTAGCAACACGTTTGCTGGGACTATCGTCTTCATAATCGTAATCGTCTTCTGGCGCCCTGTCTTTATCGTAAAGACCCATAAGTCACCTATCATAAACGCGATGTTAATAAACGTAGGCGAGCGTAAGCTACCGCAATGGCATCAATAGAATGCTCATCTAAACCAGTAGGATTAACTCGACTAAAATCAATATCAGGAATTGCACAGACTGCTCTATGCATATCCATTTTATCTTTAGATTTACCATTAACCTTTACATGAGTCTTTACGGTAGCAGGATCGATCTTCTGTAATACCATAAAAGGATTATGTTGTCTAACAGTGTTCTCAATCATTCCCAGAGTTTCTACTAAACCGGCAAACGCTTGAGGGAATCTACCCATGTAAGGAACTTCAGTCAATATCTCGTCAGGCTGTAATTCCTCGAATAAACGACCTAGATAATGGGAATGCGATTTAAGCCTCGCATAACGCTCTCCAGACGTTTCTATTATTGGGGAGTACTCTGATAAGCATTTTGCTGCATTCAACGTGTAAGCCATTTCTAGGCGCTTTAAACCGCTATTAAAATCATAACTCAGTACACTAACCCCAAGGGTAGTTGTGCCAGGGTCTATGCCAACCAAAAATAGCTTTTCTCGACCAGGCGGAATAAACAACATAACACTACTCCAAGGGGTTACACCGCATTAGGTCTCTGCTTCTATTTGAGCAGTACCAAATAACGGATCAAATGTACCAAGATCAATGTCCATACCAAAAGGACCAGAGTTCATGGCAGCAGAGAAGTTAGCGCCAGCAAAGTTTACGATGGTGGAACGCAACACTTCAGGATAAGTCAAACCTGCTAACGGTTGACGGTTCTCATCAAGTTTAGTAACAAACTTACCAATACCGCTAACGATTGCGATTTCAGTAATCATTGCAAGATCGGCATTACCGTACAATAACTCTGCGCAGTTAATTAATTCCTCAACTTCAGATTCTGAGAGCACCACAGGTACAATGGCCGACACACTAGCGTAAACGCCATTAGCTGTTTGAATTGCATCATTCGGTACCAGAGGCGGTACTGGAGTCAAGTTAGAGTTATTGGGCACGAATGGATCGCTAGTAGACACGCCACCTTCAACAGTAGTTAGCTGCATTTCTGGCGTAGTACCTGACAGATCCAGAACGCGTAAATAATACGCCCAGTACTTAGCCCCGCCGGTCAACGTTACTGGCACACGCATGCCGTATAGTTCTTGTTCGCCAGCAGTCAGATCAGCGTTAATTGGACGCATGATAAAGGGCAACGGTTTGTACAAGCCAGCATCAGTGGCATTGTGCGGATTGTATTCAAAATAACCAATGCCATCAGCACCCACTTGGTTTACGTGTCCACGGTTACCAATAGAAATGTATTTAGTAACCATGCGATCGCTACCACCAATAGCGGTAAGGGCATGAATGTTGTACAACTCGTTCAACGTGGTATTAGTAGGAGCAACATATTGCTTACCTAGCCACTGGAAGGTTTGAATCAAACCCCCATAGATTGTTTTGGTAGACGGAGTGCCGGCCATTGGAAGTTACCCTTATTTACATTAAGTGAAAGTGATATTTTTAACACCCACAATTGTAACCGGCATGCGAATCTTACTTGAGTGATTCGTAAAGACCGAGTTCTTCATTGAAGGTAATACTGTTGTGCGTGTACGCGTCGATGTTTTAATTCGAAGGTCATCAAATCCGCCTAAATCGTATTTTAACTCGTAAGTAGGTTTGAACTTAATGTCTAGAATTTCAGAACGCGGAGTGGGGGCAGAAACATCAGCGTCAATTGTAGTTTTTATGTTACCTACTAAAACCTCAGGAGTACCAACACGCATGACATTTTCAATATTAATGGTAGCTACATACTGAATGCTGTAGCTACTCAGCTGCCGCATGAGATTAATAGTAGCAGTATGAATTTGTCTTAGTGTTAAAGTCGTGTTAAGTGATAATCCAGTAGCGTTCTGATAAAGTTCGTCTGCTATGGAGTCATACTCGAAACGAGACATGGTTCCCAATGTAATTCCGGTGTCATTAAACCAATTGTCGTAAGTACGGTTAACATAGAACTCACAAGACACTAAACCATATAACCGCATAGCAGCGGCTTTAAGCATTCCTTGTTTAATCTTTGCCGTTTCATTTGCCCATTGATAATAATGCAAACGCAAACGTTCATGTAAACCAACCACTGTGTCGTAAAAATCATCGATGCTGACAATACGAACTAAATCTTCGGTATCAGCAAGCACTTGATTTAACGTTGCGGTACTTACGTATTGACGATCAACAATTTGTTGCAATGTAGCTAAAGAAGGAACTGTAGCTAGTCGTACAAAATGTGCATTCAGTGTAGGAATAACATCAAGCGTAATTCCTACTGTTTTTGCTTTGCAGAACATATACAAAACAAATGCATCTTTAGCACTCAATAAAACACGTTCCCCAGTTATAGGGTGAGTAAAGTAAGTGATTGCTGAATACAATTCGTGTGTTGACATGTACATCCAGTGATGCAATAACATTTCAGGTAATGTACGAACCGAATTGTTACTGATATCGTCTACAGATGACTCCAACACCTTAGTTGGGTATTCTCCAAAAGGACCGTCTTGTGCTTTTGTTGTAACTAATGCTTCGTGGTACTCGATGTTCTTTGCGTTGTCGCGAGCATCTGGGTTTTCTTTTTCAAGAACTTCTTGCACGCTGTAAGAATCAGAATACCCGAAACTACGTGGTGTGTTAATTGGTTCCAGTAATAGCTCAATGTCTGGTTTTAGTTGACTAGGCATGTTTGCAGTGTTGTGCAACATGGTGTATCGACCTAACGGATAGCGACGCTCGGTAATTAAACGGGCTATCAGTAACTTAAAGGTAGACTGCTTACCGGCATTAGTCATGATGTAACGAATATTCCGATACAAGAACAACTGCTGCTTTTTAGTCAACGCTTCCATGTATCGATCTAATCGACCATGTGAAGCAAGATACTGACGAATATGGAAAGAATGCACAAAGTCAGTATGACAGTTAGCAAATCGAATATTGAAAATGGTTTGCGGTATATTTAAACACAACGCACCAAACCAACCGCCTGTATAGAGATCGTGAGAATACCGATAGTCAGGAGTTACCCAGCGCTCAATGTATCGAGTAATGAAACGCTGTAATTCAGGGATCAAATTTAACTCGTTGGACTCTACAAGCTTAGGGTCGTAAAAAAGGATAGTGCCTTCTTTAGCTAACACCGCAGTATTAATGTTGACTGGATGCAGTATCCCCAATATCAATCGTTTTTTGTTAGGGTATTGTTTAACTAACTGCTTGTAGTAGGTAGTCCCAAAAGCGTATTCGCGAGCAGTCGCTTTATGAATTAACAGATTTTCTTTTGTGAAATCGATTTCTTCTTGGGTATCCATACTAGTGACTCGCATATAAGGCAAGTCTGTACTATGGTACTCCCCGGCAAGATTCTTATAGTACTTCCAGGTTGAAGGGGCTTCAAAGAGCACTTCAACGCCGCGCTCTAGTAGCGCATTATTTACAGCTTCTGCAATATAACGTGATTTGATTACTAACGTCTTTGCTAGCTTGTAGATATCTTTTTCATAAAGCTTATAAAGGGCACTAGACATTGAGTGTCCTCCAAGAGTCACTTTTTACTGTTTGTTTACGGAGTATCCGATGAAAGGCGATAACCAGAATTCGCGTTTGCCTGTATATCAGTCAAGACCGATTATTAATGCAATTGCTGCAAAGCTTGTAAGACCTACGAATCGAGCAACAACAACCGATCTAACTCGTGTGGGTAGCGGACATAACTTACTTGCTCAAAAAGTATCAGCAATCACAGCAGCAAACATCACTGATGCCGCTTCATTAGAACAGATTCTACCAGAATCAGAATTAATGCAAAGAATCTTGGTAAGTTCTATTCTGTCCCCTAAAGACTTAATGACTATTAAACTGACTTTTGGTTTAAAGAATACCAACATCTTTAGATCGCAGTTAGTTTCACCGCTTCACGCAGTGTTGTCAAAGTTCTTTATCGACGACTATAAAATAGAAACCAAGCTGCCAAAAATGTTACGGGATATGCTTTTCAGAAAAGGGTCTTATCCGGTACTGACCATTCCTGAAAGTTCTATCGACGCCATTATCAACGGCAAACAATTAGTTAGCCAAGAAGCGTTGACATTAGCCGGATTAAGTCTTAAGAGCGGTGACTATGTTAATGTTCCTGCTTTAGGTATATTAGGCAATGGTGACCTAAAACAAAACAATACAGCATCATTGGAATCTTTCTTTAACTACGATGCACCAACGGCGTTCAGATCCGATTTGACCGCACCTTCAGCTACCAACCCTGAACACAACTTGTTGATTAGTATTACTGATAATCCAAACGTACTAAAGATACCACACATCACCGATCGTTTAGCACGACAAGCAACTATGACTCGTTTGGCCGCTGCTGGCTTTGGACGCCGTCGCACTGGTGTGGGTATGGAGGCAAAAGCAGTTGATGGTTCTAAGAAACCATCCAACTCAACCGATACTAGTGACAACGCGTTTGATAAACCGTTAACCGACAAGCAAATTGAAGCATTGTATCAAAACCGTAGAACTATCAATACACCGATGCAGGTCATACCAACCATTGATGACGCTACTCGTCCTACCCAAGGACATCCGTTAGAGATGGTATTGCCACCAGAATCAGTGATGCCGTTGTTTGCGCCAAATGACCCTACGGATCACGTAGGATACATTATCTTGCTAGATGCTAACCGCAATCCTTTATCGTCAGCTAGTATTGATGATAACTTTAGACAGTTAGAACAACATTTGGCAATGAACAACGAACAAGTTAATGCGATGCTCACGTCAAACTTTTCTGAATTAACTGGCAGACAATTAAACTCCAGCGATATTGAGAAGCAGCATCAAACTCAGCTTTACGCCGAGATGATGGAAGCAGCATTAATTAATCGTTTTAAAACAGGGGTATTAGGCGGCAATATTGCGTTATCAAGATCTGATGATTATTATCGAATTATGTTTGCTCGCTGGCTAACTAAACAACAAACGATTGCGTTGTATGTTCCTGCTGAGCTAATGACGTATTATGCATTTGACTATAACGCCTACGGCGTGGGTCAATCATTAACTGATAAGAACAAGATTCTGGGTTCTATTCGTGCTATGTTGTTGTTTGCTAACACCATGGCTGGTATTAAGAATGCAGTTGGTAGATCTCGTTTAAAGATTCAGCTAGACGAAGAAGACCAGCATCCAGAAGAAACAGTTCATGCGTTAACAGATAACCACATGCGCAACCGTGGTAACATGACGCCGTTCGGTACCATGCATCTGCCAACAATTGCAGACTACATGAACATCGCTGGCGTAGAGATTGATGTTGAAGGTAACTCAATGTACCCCACAGTAAAATGTGAGGTTGAGGACTTTAACTCGAATAAGGTATTGGTAGATACTGGTCTAGAAGAAGATATGCGTAGACGCTGGATAATGGGTCATGGTACTCCTCCAGAACTCGTAGATCAATCACAACAACCAGAGTTTGCAACAACCTTCTTAGCTAACCATCAAATCTTTGCGCAAGGGTGTTTAGAGAAGCAAGCGATACTGTGTGCCTTTGTTACTGAACACATGGTTAAGTTTTCTAAATACTCGCAGCCTATTCGTGATGACTTGCGTTCGGTAGTAAAAGAAAACATAGGCGATTACAAGAAAGCAATTGAAGAGTTTACCAAAGCAAATTCCAATATCAAAGACTATAGAGCGCCTGATGGCGACGATATTATCGATGAGATTGTTGATTTGTACTTGGATAGCTTTAAGGTTACTTTACCGCAGCCAGATCTTGGCACATTAGAAAGTCAAATGCAGGCACTGTCAGCGAAGTCTGAAGCTTACGATAAAGCATTGGAATACTACTTCTCCCCAGAAGCATTCGATAGTGCAACGTTCTCTGATGTAGCAACTGTCATCCCAATGCTGAAAGCATCGTACAAAATGATTCTAATGCGTGACTTCATGCGTGAGAACAACATTTTACCAGAACTCACTAAAATTGTGACTATGGAAGAAGACGATACTCCAGCAATGGATCTAGAAGATGAAATGCAGAAGCATTTACAAGGTGTAATGAAATCATCTGGTAAATGGCTGAAAGAACTTGTTCAAAACAAGTCGATCATCCAAAAGATTAAAGATGACATGGCTAAGTTGCAGGCTGATCCAGAAGATGAAACTGATGGAGAAGGCGGTGATCCAATGTTCCCTGGCGGTGGTGACGGTAGTTCGTTTGACGATGCAAGTGACACTGACCTCACTGATGCTAGTGATACTGATTTGGATGGTGCTGATGATAGCACACTAGTTGTTCCAGACGCATCAGAAACAAAAGACGACAATGCCGATGTAGACGCTGATCTAGCCACTGATGATGACGCTGATACAAAAGACGACAAAAAATAAGGGACTCCATACAGAGTCACTCTACCCATAGCGGGTAGAGTGACTCTTATGCCGGAAGTTTACTTTTCTAAACGATCGTCAAAGCGTACGAGAATAGCATTTTCATCAACATAACCACGACTGATTGAGATTTGGTGGTCATCGTTAGTTATCAACGCTAAGCCGATGTTTTTGCATTTTGTTTCATTAGCCCATTCACGCAACAGAGCATCCATAGACTGATACGCCATTGGCGAGTAAGACGGTAGAATCAATCCGCTTTCTTCATTACACATCAGCGACATATCTGCCTCGCTAAAAGGCAAATGATAAACACGAGTTTGCCAGTTAAAACAGATTGCTGTTGGATGTGTGTCATCAGTACCGCCAACAAACTCAGCAGCACCTTTGAAACCCATTGCTACTTCAATGATGTTATCACGAAACACTTCAAGCATGAACGATCCATAGTTCTTGCGAATCACTGCTAGCAAATCAGGATAGTCAACATCAAAGTCACTGATGTTAATTGGCATACCCATTTTTGTACGCACAGCAATCAAAGTAAGTTCAGTTAACTTGCGATTCAAACGCTCGTAGAAACGAGGTTCAATTGTATCGCGCAATAAACCAAACGCTTCGTAGAAACCATCAAAAGAAACGGCTTCAATAACTTGAGAAAACGCATGATGGGTATTTTCGTCTTTAATGGCAACACGCATTGGGTCACGATAGATGTATTCAAAACAATCAGGTTGGTCTTCCATCTCATCGACAATAGCTTGCGCCTTGAGTTTTGCGTCTTGTATGCTGACTGCGTTGACCACACCCAAGTTAGCGTCACAACGAACTGTGAAGTCTTTTGGATTAACTGACTCAATATTCATATCAGCAGAGTTAACAGGTAACTCAACGTCATTACGTTTAATACGCAGTACATTGCTCCAGGTTGCGACTGCTTCGCCTTTTTCATTGAGATACCCACCATCGCGTAAAGCAGCACGATTGGTTTCATCGGTTTCGTAATCTTTGTAATCCATAATGCTTGTAAAGTCTCCCACATCAAAGTTGTATTCGGCTGTAGCTACTTCGTAGAATTGCTCCACACCATTGTTGTCAGCATCAAGAACAACTTTAGCGGTAAAGATTCGCGGATTATAGACAACAGCGTATTGACGTTTTTCAGTGATTGTCCGAAAGATTTTAGTGGGTGTCCCAGACACAGGTAAGGGCTTTGGTTCTACCGGCTGACCAAAACTACTACCAAAGTTGCTTTGCAACATTGATGTAGCCGCTTGCGCTGCTTGCTCAACCAGATTGACATTTGCGTTAGCACCAGGTGCTGCTCCAAATTCTTCAACAGGCTTGTGTTTGCGAACACGAATACCGTTAACCACCACTACCTCAGATTTGGTAGGACCTACAGGCGTATCTTGCATGGTTGTGGTACCTCCAAACATTGAAGTGTTTGATGTAGTTTGTGTCGGAGTAAAAGCAGAACCGCTAAACATCATTCCGCCGCCACTAGACGTACCCATATGGGTGGTAGGTCCCATATTGAAACCACCGCCATTATTGCTTGTGTTATAAGTGTGCACGGTCATCCCACCAACAGGCGATGTATTCCAGTTTTGTGGCGTTTGTCCGGCGAGCATCATTAAGTATTGATTCAGACTCATTTCCAATGTCTGAGCCAATTGAACACTTTGTTGAATGTCAGTAATCGTTACTTGATCTAATCCTTGCATGTAAGTAGTGTTCTGCGCATAGAAGAATGCACATTTAATCTTAAGGGTCAGCGTAATGGCTTCGCTAAGGGCTTGCTGTGCATGCTTCCCTTGAGTGTCCATGTACAAACCCATGACCTGACCGGCAGACTTAACCAGTTTAAGAAACTCTGGGTTTTGGTAAGGGTTTTGACAAACAAGATTAAATAACCACTGACGTGCATGGTTAGCTGTTTTCTTTCCATCGATTTCGGTTAGTAGTCCTTGTACGATGTACTGCAAGTATTGTCCAGCGCTTGGCGGTATTTCCAATTGCTGTGGTGAGTAGGAGAATTGATTTTGCATAGTAAAGCACCTTAGATAGAGATAAACTTTTTAATTATAAAATCGATTTTTGTAAACGGCGCGATGTAGCGTTTTGCGCGTCTGGTGTTTTGTCACTAATAACGACAGCCATGCGTTCACGTTTACCACGAGTGTTTTCAACCATCTCAACACTAACACCACGCACTAAAGCTTGTGTACGGTCAATTAGGTTGCGCATGTGTTCTTTACGGACAATGACGTTTTCGCTATTAATAGCAGTATAGGGATTAATGCGACTACGACCCGATGGCTCAGACTTCGGTAGATTTAAATAGCCACCAACCTCGCTCAATGACGCATCCAATAACTTAGACGGATCGCTCATAGACGATTTCTTACCACCCATGGTAGCAGTAGACTCAGTTTGAGGAACTACCTTACATGTGATACCAATAGCCATGTTGTCACACGCCAGTGATATAGGTCTTACTTCAGCATGGTTATAACTGATCTTGAGTGCTCGTTCTGTTTTGAACAAACGATTCATGATCTTGCTGATGTCTTTTGTAGTCATTGTGGGTTTAATCTTTTTCTTCATTTCGAATAGGAAGTAAAAGATGTCTTGTTGGATTGGCATCATGACGTAACGCAATATCCGTAGCTGTTTTCCATACAGCGATGATACAGAAGCAGCGTCTTCTAGCAAACGCTTAGGAAAGGTGCCAATCAATTCAGCAAACAGATCGTAGAGATCATTTACATAAATTGCATCAGACTGCAAGTCCTCACGAGCTAACTCATCGATGTAGTTATCTAGCGACCGCATGTGTACATCAATACCTTCCACCAACTTACCCTCAGATTCGTTAGTCGAAATTACAATGTGGCCCATCAATGCACGCCAGAGTCTGATATCGTCAGCGTCTTCTGGATGGATGCGGTGCGGGAAGTAGTCTAGACAGTAAAAGAAACCAGCTACCATTCCGCTACTACGCGCATTCCAGTCAGATTTACGAATTGCTAAACGAACATCAGAAGGAAGCCAATCACCACGACCAATGCCATTGGGCTTGATGTTAGTACTACGACAAACAAACCAATCAGACTCTGGGCATAGTGTTGCATTAACAGTATCGCTAAAACCGACAATGACCTCAGCATTAGAATAGCGTTTAAAGGTTTCACTAACGCCATACTTGCAGAACAAATAATGGGCTAACGTAGATTTTGCTTTTACTACGGGTTTCGGTTGTCCTTTCTCAGGCTTAGGACGACGATAAATAGGAGCCCAGATAACGTATGCATTACTGGTTTCTCCATTAGCAATAAAGTGGTGTAGTTCTCTTTCAAACTTCATCTTAGCACGAGTAACCGGAATAAAGATGTGGTCGATACCAACGGATACCGCCTTATCTGTCATCACCGGTGAAATGTCGTACTGTGCACCACGTAGTTTAATTAATGGACCCGTTTGCGAATTGCAATAAGGAATCAATTGATACCGTGGCGGTATGGCTTCAAATTGTGGGGCTCCCGCCGGACGCCACTCTAACTTGTACTTAACCATGTAAACACTAGAATGCGCTATCTCAAATTGCTTGCCGTGTTTCTTACGACGAGTCAGCTCTAAGTAAGCTTCTTGTGGTGTAGTCATATCCCAACCGAGATATCGTAAATCACCGGGTAAATCGTTAACCGCACAACGCCATACCTTGCTGATGTATTCAGCGGCTTTTGGCATTTCGTGCGATGCTAAACCTTCAACGATCTTTTTGTTGAAATGAGGAACTTCATTCTGATAGATTTGTTCGAATAGACATTCGTCCATTTTCGGTTCCTTACTACTGAGTGAATGTTTATGCTGGCTTTTTGATTTTTAAGTATATTGTAAATAATGATAACGCTAACGGCAGTACTAACTTAGCAACATCAATCACATCGCGAATACGGTTATTAAACCAACTTTCTTTGCGAGCAATCTCAAGATGCTGAAGTTTATCGTTGCGTTCAGTTTGAGCACGTAGTTCTTCTTGCGCTGCTTTATCTCTGGCTAAATTAATGGCTTCTATCTTAGCGATGTCGGCTAAATCAATTTTAACCTCTTCACGACGATTACGGATCATTCCCTTTTGTTCTGCTTCCTCTACAGAACAGAAATTAACAGCGGGAGTGCTGTCAGGGTCATCTGTTTGTGCTCGCCCATGTGTGAAATAGAAACCATCAGCAACAGTAGGATCTACCATGATCGGTACCTCAAACGTTAAACCACCAATAGTGATATAGCGTTCTTGGTATTTATTTGCATTATCGACAATATAGATATTAGTGGATAATTTATTTTCTTCCACGGTAAACTGCTCCTTCAACCGATTACCCGTTAAAGAATAAGGATGTAAAGCACCGATGATGATCTGCTCAGTAGAAGCAATAACAACATCAGGCTCCTCTAAATAAATGCCAAACTCACTACGCAATATTTCCTCTTTGTAATCGTGACATGATGAGATTAGATAACGACTAAGACGCCAACGCGTAAAATCTTCAACACTACGATTACGCGGACTACTGCCATGAGTGGGTATGCCTCCAATTCGCTGACCCGTTAAATTGTCAGTACGAGAGTTATACTCAACCATAGCGTCATGTTGCGCAGCGCGCATCTGACAATCGTTCTTGTTAAAGTCACCATAGTCGTAACCGTCCTCGTGACTCAGCTGTACTGTGTCAGGACCATAAGCCAAACCGCTTATAAAGCGAATTAAGCCATGTTTCTTCAGATTGTGGTCTGGTTGTATGCTAACGATTGTACCGTCCCTGTACTTAACGTAGATGGGATATGGCGTACCGTTAAGTAACTCGTGTATCTTTATAATTGTCTTCGTGTCATCCCAAAACTTAGTTTCAAGTTTAAAAGTGGGGATACTCATTTCTGCAGCATGTGCTTTTGTAAAAGGCGGTAACCAAACATTTAAATGTGGTAACAGCTTCTTAACGCGACGTTTAATACTTTTGACTTGCACCTTGGTGCTCCTACAGTTCAAATGTGACAAACCTAAATGTGTTATTTCTCTTATGACGCATAAGCGCCCGTATAGCTTTATTTGACATCGCTGCAGATCGGCGGGATTGCTAGGATGTATGTACAAGTATAATGTATGGCTGTGATATTTTTGATTCGTTGCAATAGAAAAAAAAACAAAACGGCATAAAAAAAGCCCCTTACTGGTTTTGGCCAGTAAGGGGCTTTTAGTTGTCCTGCACTAACAGGATTAGGCTGCTACGCTTAATGAACTATTACACAGTTACCGGTGCTTTAGTTTTTTCGTTGGTAGCGGCTTCGAGGTTGGTAACAGCAAACTCAACCAGGATTGGCAGGTTAACCATGTGCAGTGTACGTGGTTGAACGCCAAGCTCTTTAGAGATTTGGCCATTACGAACCATGTCCAGCATGGTGATCAGTTCAGGAATCCAGATGAAGTTACCGTAAGACAGAATGTCCACGCCATTTTCATTAGGACGCACGAAGGTCATGAAGATCTTACCTTTCAAGCGGCTGTCCAGGTTGCTAACAACGGTGAAGTCGAAAGCGTCACCCAAGAAACGTGCATCACCAGTGGTGTACAGGTATTTTTGAGTTACTGGGTCAGTGATGATAGCCACGTGTGGCTTACCAGCAGTACCACCAGAGATCATTTCCAGAGCTGGTTGGTAGGAGCTCTCGTAGTACATGTCATAGACAGCACGACGCAGAATGTTACCAAACAATTCACGGATGTCGTCATGACGCTCGTGCGTAGAGATGCTGTTAACGTTGGCAGCAACATCGATGGTTTCGTTGTAGTAGTAAGGTTTAACAACCAAACGACCGATACCTTCAACTGGAGCTTCTTCGTCAGGGTTACCGAACATTGGTGCAATGGCTTGCATGTGTTCAGCGTTGTTCAGCAAACGAGTGATCGCTTGGTTGGTGTTACGAGCGTAGTTAACAGCAACCAGCGCTTGGGTCAACAACGCATCTGCTTCAGCGCCGGTAGGCTTGATACAGGCAATTGGTGAACCGAGGTAGGTTTTGTACATTTCTTCGTAACGGTTGGTATCAACCAAAATACCACGAGTACGACGGTTGGTGTTAGTACGACGCGCTTCAAGGGTATAACCGACGATCGCCATAGTACCAATGCTGTTAACCAGAGTTTGACCGGCGCCAGAAGCGAAAGAAACAGATTGGTTAGATGCATTCAACAAAGACACAACTTGCACTTTGGCAGCGTCAACACGCACAGTACCAGTTTGGGTATCAGCGGTACCAGTCAATTCCAGAGCGATACGGATTTTGTTTGAGCCAGCAACCAAACCAGCAGCGCCAGTAGCAGCAGTGCCATCGGTGTATTCGGTATCAGCAGTGAACAGCACACTACGACCACGGAATGTCAAGGTCATTTCACGTTCGTTGGATTCAGCAGACTTGTAGAAAGCAGCACGAGTCAAACGATTTACATCAAACGCAACTACTTTAGTAGTGCCGCCAACAGTGAATGATACATACACTTTATCCAATGCCAAACGTGCATCGAGTGCATCGGTAACATCCATCACACCAGCTTGCAGTAAACCGGCAGTTTGTGACAGACCCAATAGATCGTGGTCAGCGCCAACGGATAACGGCGCAGTTTGGAAAGTTTCACCAGCAACAGTAACATCAAACGGAGCAACAACAGCAGAGCTCACATAGTGACTGGTGTTAGCGTTACCGCCAGCAGCAACATAAACTGGATACAGACGAGTCAGCTCACCTTCCAGAATAGATGCATCAGAGAAAGCACGCAAAAGGTTTTTACGTTTCAGGTCAGCTGGGGTACCAGTCAGATTGTGACGCAGTTCGTTGATAACGAAAATGTTGTTAACGCCAACTTTAACACCGGCTTCGTCAGGGGTATGAACGCTGGTTTTGAAAAGGAGTTCAGCAGCAGCATCTTGACGCGATGCGTACATGTTGAATACAATGGATTTTTCCGCATGCTTGTTCAGCTCAGTAGTATCGTACGCTTCTTGGGACACATTAGCAGTAGTGTAGTCCATCGCGCCGAAAGAACCGAACATAGCAGGTTCAAATACTTTACGACCTTCCATTGAAGGACCGGTGTATTTGGAGCCTGAAGTTGCACCGCGCAGGTATTGATCTGGTGCGCCGTAAGCAGCAGCAGCAATAGCACCGGCTTGACGTTGAGTTTCGGTCAAATCCAAACCAGCAAACGCTTCCATTGAAACATCGCCAGGCTTTTTGAAACTCAATTGAACGCGACCGATAACTTCGCTCAACGCTTTACTTACATTGTTGACGCCGGCAGCGGTTGCTTCGCGATCGCTATCAGACAAAGATTCCATAGAAGCAACGTTAGTTGCCAGGGTGGTGTTGGTCAAAGCAGTACCGCGTTCTTTACGATCAGTACCGATAGCCTTAATCAGGTCGCTATAAAAGCTAACGCCAGAATTTGGTTTTTGCAATTGCATACATTTTTCCTTCTAGTGAGGACAAGTTAACAGACAAAGAAAAGTTAAGAAAGACACAGTCTGCATATTTTTCTACAGCCAATGCTTTTTGTGCGTAGCAGCACTATAGAATCATAACAGAGAACTACGATTCTTTAACTACATTGGTTTTTGCAATCAGACCCAAAATAGATTCATAGTGGGTGAAGATACTCAAACCAACAAGTTTTTCAGAACTGTGCAATTTGTCGAGCACAGCGAATACTTGGTCATAGCATTGCAATTGCTCCTCAAAGCGAATAGCCTTAAGAGAGACGAAGAATGTTTCACCAACATTTCCAATTACATCAAAACCCAATATGTTTTGACCAGGTTCGGTTTCAATTGGTTTTGTTGCTTCTACTAAGTCATCTGTACTACCACGACAAAGTGATAACAGAGCACCAAGCGATGCATCATAACCATAAAGCGTTTGGAACTCTCTTTTGTGAGAGTAGTATGTATCCCAGTTAACTGTACCATCTTTTTCTGGCAGTACAATTTGGAAATCTTGAGTAATGGCTTTAGAGAAAAGATCACAAGACCGTTCTACGATAAAGCTGTAAAAAGCTATATCTCTGATCGATAGTGTGTGAGTAATCCCATTATCCATAGTACCTAGAGATTCAACCGGTTTCCCGAGTAGACCCAATTGGTCTTTCAACCAATGTGGTACTATAATCATTTTCATTGAATCCCCTCCTTTATAAGTTTAGGATTGCTGTATGAACACTCGTTATGTATTAGTAACGGCTATATCATTACTTTACGCAGAAACACAGCTAGACACCGGCGGATCGGGTTCTAGCGATTTAGTTAACAAAGCGTTGGGTTATATTAACCCTCCAGAAGTCTCTGCCGAAGGGGATCGCAGTCGTGAGATCGTACTTGCTTTAAGAGACACAGCACAATGGTTGTGTAGTCTGCAACCAGGACAAAGAGTAGAGCGAAGTGCCCTTCTCCAAAGAATTCGTGTAGATACCGCTGGAGACGATAGTCTCTATCTCCCATTCGCAGATTTGTTCTCAGAACAATACGAACAATCAAAACTCTTAGAGATCTGTAAACAATTCAGACAAACACTGTACGGCTTCCTTAATAAGGTTGAAGTCGATAACATCATTAAGGAAGCACACAGAGAGTGTGTCTTCGGTGCAGTGCGTACCCCACAAGATGTGGTTAACTTCTGTCGTGACGTAGTGTCAAAGTTAGACCCCCACACTTTAGGTGGTGAAGATAAAGAACATCCAGCATTTGTAGGTGAAGTCGATCTATCAGATTTGAATAGCGTCGAAGACACCATGAACCAAGCCAAAGCAGAATTAACCAGTGATGGTATTATTCGTTTTGGTAATCAAGCAACCAACCGTTTATTTGGTGTGGCAGGCGGTGCTAAACGCGGCGAGTTTATTGTAGTAGGTGCTTTGCAGTCTAACTATAAGTCAGGTTATTGTTTAACCTTACTTAGACAAGCAGCAATGTACAACAAACCGTACATGAGAGATCCAACCAAGAAACCATTAATTCTTAGAATATCGTTAGAGAATGAACTGCGTAACGATATCATGCAGTTGTACAAAGATATCAAAGAGAATGAGACTGGCGCTTATTGTGACATTAGAACTGTTGATGTAAAAGAAGCGTCTCAGTATGTCAGTAGCAAGATGACCTCGAACGGGTACCACTTCATCATGAAGCGCTACGATCCGTCTGAGTTCTCATTCCATGATTTGTTCGATGTAATCACTGGATTAGAAGCAGAAGGTTACGAGATCCATTTGTTGAATATCGACTACTTGAACATGATGACCAAACGTGGTTGTGTGCAAGGGGTAGCAGGACATGATACTCGCGATCTTTTCAGACGTGCACGTAACTTTACATCAAAACGTGGCATAACTACCATTACACCGCATCAGCTTTCGTCTGAAGCAAAACAATTGGTGCGTAATGGTGTAGAAGACTTCGTAAAAGAGATCGCTAACAAAGGCTACTGGGATAGTTGTAGAGTAATTGATCAGGAGGTTGATGTCGAGATTTATGTCCACATTGTCCGAATTGGATCTGAAGCCTATTTAACAGTCCAGCGAGGTAAGCATAGAGGTACCTCAGAAGTAACAGACATACGCGATCAGTATTACGTTTTACGAATGCATAAGGTCGGTTCTATTATCGACGATATAAATGGTCCTGATATGTCGCTTAGACATGTGGGTGGGTCAACAGTAGCCGAAGGCGGAACTAAAGCCTGGTTTGCTACCGCATAATTAATCTATTGGAGTTTCACTATGTTGCCGTCAGAAGGGTTAAAGATCAGACGAAGTCTAATTGCGTTATACGAAGCGCAATTAGACAGTTTTCAATCGATGCTAGCGCGAGCTAAGGAACAAGGCGTAACAGATTTAGCAACGTTCCATGAGTTTATTGAGTTAACTGATTTTATTGTTACTCAAGCATCTGAAAATCATGAGATAACATTAACATGGGAGGAAATGTCCACTGAATTTCAAGAGCGGTTAATCGCTTCGTCGTGGATGGTTGTTAAAAGCTATCTAACGCATACAGCTGAAGAACCAATATTAAACGGAACTAAAGTTACTATTGCTTTAGAAGTTGTACACGACGCGTTGGCAATCCTTAATGTAAGAATTAATGGGGAATATACGTTTGAAAGCCCTGAAATCTCTTGTCCGATAAAGTCTTGGTACTATGAGAATCAATATCGCCTTAGTTTCTTCCCAGAAACCCCGTTTAAAGACAAAATAAAAAGTTAGTTAACTAAGCCTTCCATCGAACCCGAATATGGGTTCGATGGAAGGCTATGCTGTGTGAATGATGTTTCCTATTTGACAGCGTTCATGCGCTGTGTATGTGCTTTAGCGTAAAACTCTACGAGCCTAAAGCAGGCTTCTAAATCGATGGTAACACCAGCATTTTGTAAAATTGGCTCAAAGCGTCTTTTGCAGACGCCGACTACCCTTTCACGAATCCGTGCAAAGCTTGCTGCAGATGCGCTAGGATCTCTGTTAGCCAACGCTAACAGGTTTTCATAGTTGTGTTTTGCTAATGTGGATTCGTAAACCTCCACAAGCCGATCAAAAACTTCATCACTGATCACGTTGCTTTTGTTCATAGCAGCGGCCGTCCTCATGATATCTATCCTTAATTTAAACGAAGTTAAAAAAAGGGGCACCGAAGTACCCCAAGGTCTCATTTACTCAGGTGGAACAAAATTATTTAAAATCTATTTTCAAACCAGTGGTGTCATCCAGTAGAACAGCGTCTCGCCATGCGTTCTCTTTCGTCATTTCTCGCAGGTTAGACTGAGAGTAAGGCGCTGTTGCTAATACCGTGGTGTAGTAGCATTTCTTTTCAGACACACAAACAACAGTATTAAAGTTTCCTTTAGACGTAGTGTCTGCCATAGTTTTGAATATCCCGATGACGCACACCACCAGTAAAGAAATTGAAACGACAGAGACTACCGGATTTCGATTGTTAACCAAAGCAACGATTAAACCAATCATCAAACACAGCAGACCTAACGCTACAAGAATAGTTCCCATACTAACGCCTCGACTGTGTAGTTACCGAATAGTTGACAATACCCAAACAACGAATCTCGTCGCCTACCAAAACAAAGAAATCAATTGATGGATCGTTAATGTTGCCGATGTTCTTTAAAGCAAAGTGAACGATCTCTTTAGCCAGCTTAATGTCAAACCAACATTTGTTAGCCATGATCTCACTGCGGATGCGTTGATCCCAGTAATCTTCAATCCTATTAATGATGGTTTGCTCTATCTCAAAGCGACGCATGGCGTTACGCGCTTCAAGTGCTTTTTTGAGCATGTCTGATGCTTCGGTATTGACATGGTTCTTAATCTCTACCCGAAGCTTTAGAATGCGGTTTAAGATAGCCACTACTCCGGGGCGATCAACTTCTCCCCGGAGATCGTAATCTACGACCGTTAATGTATTTAGGAAACCACGCATCAATTACTCCTGCTCGAAGCTGATTGAGGTAGTACGCAGTGATGCTAAACTATAGTTACCAACATAATTGCCAGCATTATCGTAGCATGCTGATTTACGTTGAGTAGAAATGCAAGTTACCAAAGTCTGATCTGCAGTTGGCGTTAAATCCAAACTGAGTGCTTTGACAATACCGATACTGCTCAAACCAATTAATGCGATAGAAACAGTCATTAGAAATTTGTTCATGGTTAAACTCCTTAAGCACGGAAAATAGTTTTGTTGTTAGGTAAGCACAGGGCATAAAAAGCTAGGGGCGAACCCCTAGCAAAAGTGCTTATGGAGTATGTAACTCCACTCCAGTTATATATGTCTGAAAAGAAATAGTTTCAACGATTAATGTTGGGTAAACGGACTTTCGTCAATATGACTAACAGAGGCAGTCATACTACGTGGAGTTTCGGTAACCTCTACAGACTCTTCTTCCAACTGAATGGTTGGAATGACTTCGCCTGCAGCTTTGGCTTTTGCGATCACATCGTCAATTGATTTTGACTGCATTCTGGTAACTGCATCCAAATGTTCATTAGTCAAGAAACCAATGCTGTTCAATGTACGATGCATGTGCTGAACAACGCCGCGCAACGCTTTACGTAGATCATCTACGCTACCATGATTTTTAACCACGATGTAGTGACCCGGATTAACGCGACGCAATTGATCGTAACCAGTGGCAACAGCAGCAAACCAATCAGCGCCTTTAGTTTCATGCGCGTCAGCATTGGGTTTATTTTGCATGCTTTCTAAACACGCTTCCAAAGGACGATCGATCAACAAGGTAAAGCGAGGACTTAGTACACCGCTGCTACCATAGAGCATAGCGTTTACTTGATCCAGCATGTTAGTAGACGCGCCTTTAATCATACACTGGTAAACCAGAGTAGACATTGGAGTGCGATTCATGATCACAAACTTACCCGCTTGGAAAGCAGGATCAATATTGCGAGTAATATTCTCGCTACGTGCAGCAGCAATTAAAAGTAACTCAGCCGATGGAGTGGGTTTCTCGTCATCGTGCAAATACATATTGCGCACTTGTTTACCAACTGCGGTAGAATCCAAATCAGCAAAGGTTGCTGATGGAATTTGATACTCGGTAAGAATCTCTTCGATGATCTCGCAAACCAGGTTCTTACCGCAGCAATCAATACCTTCTACGCCAATAGCAAAAGGACCAGTTAATGGGTACATAACTGATTCAGGTGACGTAGATGCTGTAGCTTCGTCAGCAGTGGTAGTGGTTGCTTCGTTTAAGTCTTGCATTGTAAAACTCCTCAGTACAGGGTTATTGTTTTGCTATCAAAACAGTGATTACACTAGTGGTCTTGTGTTTGGTGTCTACCATGGAGTTAGAATCTCCAGTGATAACGTGGTGTGCTTTGTGCACTACGCCCAGAATGTGCTTTACCTCACCATTATCCTCATAAACGATTTTGGTAGGCATTCCTGGATAGATTAGTGCTTCGTTAGAGTTCTGCCATTCTAGCATGACATAGGTACATTCACCCATGGCAATATCGCTATACTCTACAAACGCATTAGACACAATTTTCTGTCGACTGGTCATTGCTTTTTGCAAACCAGTTCTGCGTTGCATAGAGTAGAACTCAGTATTATTTTTTTTACGGGAGACAACGTAACGATTGGGTGCTATATACTCACCAAAACCTGAGGGAACATTCTCAGCTTTAGTAAAACGAGCACCATTACCTCGATTTAACTGGACTTCTTCAGTATTGTCGAAATGTTTCAGTTTACCAGTACAAAGAATGATTACCTGATTTGAAGTTTCACGGTAACTACGATCCAGTCCTGGTGCTTTTGTATCCGGGACATTGACAACAGTTAAAGACCGGTGTGGTTTATTCCAACGAGTACAATCAGCAGCAGGATAAATATACCACAAACCCTTCTGAAGATAGTAGCCCATACCAGTAGAATAGATGCCGCCTAACTTGTACTGGAAATAGTTCGGTAATTCGATTAAAGGCGTGCCTTGTTCAATAGTGATGTTCTTGCGCGGGGTTGTATTGGACGGCTGTACTAAATCAACCCCACGCACACGCTGCTGCTGATCGCCAGTAGCAATCGAAGAATCGTTACCCATCATCACACGTAGAACATTTGCCGGTATTTCGTCGTAATAGATACCACCAGTGGTCTGCATGCGAATCTGCTCTACTACAAGTTCTGTTAGCTGCATGGTAACGATAATGGGTGAGCTTAGATCAGCTCCCGTTTTGCTTAAATTATCGGGACTGGCTGACTGAATGTTAGCAGAAGGTCCTTCAATCAACGCACCGCGATAAGCTTGCATCTCAACGCTAGCGTTTTTATTTTTCTCGCCACTAACACCAACAACGGGTTGTCTGCGTAGATAAACCGTCAATTGATCTTTATTTGGAATGATGTCTGCATGTAACGTACCCGTACCAATAAAAAACTCTAACCGAATATCGTCTGCATAATTTCCATTGTAATCACGAACTATGTCAAGTATTGAAATGCGAAATGGAGTGATCTTGGTAGTACCCGCCATTATCTCAGCAGTGTAGTAATACGCACTGCGTTTGGGTCCTTCGTTGGTAATGCGCTCAAACTCTTCTGTAATTAAGTTACGTTCATTTGCCATGAGCCAATGCTCCGTTTCATTGCTACCTCACCAATGTTCGATGACAAAGGCGAAACATACTTGTAAGTGGGCTTCTTGTATAACGGTAAGTCCTTATGCGACTGTAACTGAAATCCTTGATTAAACGCACCGTGAGTATGCAAGAAATTAGTGAAGCCAGTTGACAGATCAGCTGCGTCCATAAACATGGACGCACAGGGATACAGTAGCTCGGCTAAACGATCAAAAAGTTTTAAGCCTTCGACTGGCGGTCTAAATAGCGCTAACGAGTTTTTCCATAAACCATCAGAGTGTTCTAGATAGTCAGCTAAGAGTTTATACATCTCCAAACTGTCTTGTACATGTACTAGTTTAATGGTAGCACCGGCTTCAACCAATTCAGCCATTTTGTCTAGCGAGATCATTACTAATCGATCTTCTTCAATGACTGTTCTTAGCGCCTCATCACGGCGCTTGATGTCGTTTCCAATGCGAGTACCCATGTATCTATCAATAGCTGAGTTCATGGTGTACGACGCAGGGATTTTAACCTCCCACAGCAAGGTAAAAATGCGCCATGCTAGGGATTCGTGGTTCGGCATGCGATACATGTTTAATGGTTTATCATTTTCTGACATAAAACTCGGTAAGGGGTTATTAGCCCCTTACCGCCTTAGAAGTTAAACGTACTGTTTTTTAATAACATCATGAGGATTGGTCCGTAATAAAACTGATCCAGATCACTCCAGGTAGTACTGGCTTTTGCAAGTTCAATTAACCAACTGTGTTTAATGGTTTCATTTGCCATTGCTCTGCGTAAGATCAACTCTAGAGCAGACTGTCCTTCAGTGTTTGTGTAGAACTCTTCAGACAACACGTAGTAATCATCACGATTAACTGGATGAATCATGGGCGGCTCTACCGTAATGCCTGTGTCATTCAAATCAGAAATGAAGTTAGGTAACACGGGGTATGCTTCAAAGTCTTCATGGTCTTCGCCAATTACCGTCCAAGGCACTGCGCCGCTAGCGGCAGATACTTCTGTTTCTATTCCTGGGTACTTACCGTCAGGATACAAAAACAAATGCATGCCACCATAGCGCAAAGAAGCAAAGAATGGATTACGAATGAAAGCAACTACAGATACAGCCCAGAACTTTTGATGACTCATTGGAATTAAGTCAGGATCTAATTCTAGTAAAGTACGCCACAGAGTAAAAGAATCTAACTCGTTGGCTTCGCCCATATTGAGAGGTGTTAACTTACAAACCTCAGGGTGATCTACAGTATCTAAGATAGCATGTAGAAACTTAACGATGAATCGATCATAGACACGCATGGTGTCGTCACGAGGCATTAGTATCGTACGGAAATCATTATTAATGAACTTAGTAAAATAGTTACGTACTACCTGACGATAGCGATGCAATACCTCATCCCGACTAATGTGATCTGATTCAATCAACAATGGATTACGATTAGCCGTCAACAGCTCTTTACTGAAATACTTAGTATTGACTACTCGTGCTTCAATTGGCGTTCTGTAATCGGCTGTACCGCTACCATAATCGATCAAGGTATAAGTGATCTTGTACATAGCCTCATTGAAGCTACTACCCTTATCAGAATCGTTAACTAAGAATACGCCTTCACGCCCATCACCAATGTCAGCAAATATCACATCGCCAGCATTAACAATTATTGAAGGATACACTAAACTACTACCGCGCATGGTAGTAGATTGGGTTTCTGGATCAATTACTTCTGTTAACGGTTCAATTACCCGCAGTTCCATCTCTTTAACATGGATATACTGCTGGTAAATAGGGAGTTGGTTAACACTGGGTGGATTGAGTTCATCATCAGCGCCAATAACCTGATTAAACATCTCCACGGGCCAAGGAGAACCTTCAGCATTAACAATGATCTTTGATAACGGCATGTACCGAGTATCAATTATATTGCTGCGATGTTTAATAGGAGCTACGTGTGGCTGGGTTGCGGCAATCTGACTAGGGACTTCAATGTTGACCGCTGGTGCCACATTTTCATTACTGACCGACGGCATCTAAATTTCCTCTTTTGTGTGATTCAATTGTACACAATGCTACAAATCGAGCTGATAGCTCAACGTGACGATAATGACTAGCGCCTCTGCGTTCGAAGTGCTTTTCTATCTTCAAGAAGTCTTCTTTACGGATTCTACCGCCTTGAGTTAAGGTAGGCCAGATATCCATAGAAGGTAAAGTAGGATCAAGAATCTGAAAATACTTTAATGCCACAACGCCGTATTCTTGCAGATCGTCACGAGCCGCTCTAGAAAGCTCTGTAAAGTCGTGTAGCATTGAAATCAATAGATGGTGAGGGGTGCGCAGAGAAAGTGGCTCTACAGCGTTTATATTGAGTTCTGAGTCTATCGTTAAGAACTGTTGTGATGTAGGTATGTCATTCATGTACAAACGCGCATGTAGAAAAGACTCACCAACTCTTAAAACCTTTTCTGGCGCATTTGCAATATAAGCAATCAGATCTGGATCAAGATGATGACTAATCCCTAAATCGTCTAACTTAATAACATCAGTTGGATTATCGGGATCAATTGCTAGCATAATGCGTAATAACATGTTTTGTGTTACAGGTATTTGTGCTGGTAGCCAATCATCAAAGATAGGGAACGATAAACCTTTCAACGCGTAGTCTACTGGAAAGTATTGCTTAGCCATGCTATCCAGTAATACTTTTACTACACCTGGTGTATGGAACTTCTCACGCAGTCTGTAAGGAACATTGTCAGGTCTGAATTTCTCATGCAGTACCTGATTATGGATCATCAACGGATAGCGCATGTACGCACCGATGGGTAGATCCAAGTTAATGCGATAGTTAAACTGGTAAGTGTAAGTCCCTTTGTCTTTGTCGTATTCTGGTTCATCTGGTTGCCCAATAAAATCAAACCAGCCAATCACCCCCATTTGATTTTCAGTGACTGCTAAGGTAGGATGTTTACCTGCCTGATTAACGGTAGTGGTAATCTTTACGCTAGACTTAGCTTTCAACCAAGCGTCCAGTGTATCCGCATACCCAGCAATCCTATCTCTACATTGGTAGATCTGATACAACAGAACTAGGAATACACGAGGAATATCCCAGTTATAGGTAATCTCATGTAAGTTCTCAGCACGCATAATAGAACTGTACATACGCACACTATGTTTCCAGGCTACTGCTGATGCTCGATCAGTAAAGCGTGCAGAGATGTTAATGCTAATCTCTGCTTTGGTATAAACGGGTTTGATCAATACATCGATGTCTTTGTCTAAGAAGACTGCTACTGCATTCTCGTAGTAAATCGGTGTAGTCAAAATGGTTTCTTCTTTAAGGTCTTCAGTAACCTCAACAGTAAACAACGCACCTTTGCCAGTAGGGTTGTTATCTACCATAGAACCCATAGTAGACCCTACATGTGGTTGTGCTTGTATGTTCCCGTTGTAATTGATCTTAGTGTCTTCAGAAACACCGGTTAAACGCATGATGTCGCGAGTAACCCCAATCACCGATTTTCGGATTATGGCTGAGTAGTGCTCATCAAGCTCTCTAAAGAGTTGAGCCATGGTCTACCCCTTCTTTTGTAAGTAGATTAATAAGGAAAATGAATTAACATACGATCTGCCGGACATACACTCTTACAGTAACCCAATCGGTTTACTGTAAGAGTGGGTATGCTTTACGTCTTAACGATACTAGTGATCGCCATCTTTTTTGTTCAAGTCAATTCCTACTTTTAAGTAGGCTTTCTTGGTAGTAACAACGATACCGCCAACAGTACCCAAAATATCCTGAACACGATTAGTAACTGCATTGTTTTTGGATTGCGCTGCATTAAAGCGATTTTGGAAACGACCCAAATGCCCTTGGAAGGTACTGCGGAATTTAACCACATGTAAACCTTTCGAAAGCTTTTGTTTAATAATACCGTCAATTTCTTTTACAAATCGATTAATCTCAGATTCGGTTTTAGCACGATACTCAGTTACCATTGAGCTAACTGCCATATCCAGCGATAGTGCAGAATCAACCATCTCTTGCAAATCATGGGGACTTGGGAACTTAGCGTTAATGTGATGCGGTGCACCAACTGGCATGGTGACGCTAAATGGCAATGCGTCTGCTTTAACATGAATACAACCAATATAGTCGCCAACATAACTAGCGGCTTTACTGGCTACAGTGTTTTCGTGTTTAGCGACCTTCGCATTGAACTCAGTGTTCCAAGATTGCAGTAAAGTGGTCATACCTTCAACGTCTACAGTGCCTACTTTATTGGCAGTATCGGCTAATGCTTCTAAAAGCTCTTTGCCCCAAGCAATGGTAGTCTCTTCGCAGTGACCCTGTAGATTACCATACATAGCAGCAAGCTTCTGCATATCCCGAGCAATATCGGTACTGATGTTAGCTTTACCGTTATGCCACAACGCATAGATCTCACGTTTACCCAAGATCATTGGAATGTGATCGACTGCCGATTTTTGTTCAGTGGTAGCCGTAGCAACTAAATCTTTAACAACTACCTTGGCTTCTTCTAAACGCTTACGACGAATAGCAAAGATACCAGTAGCCCATTTCCAATAAGCACGCAGTTTCTCTAACAGCTTAACAAACAAAGCACGCATGTAGGTCCACACAGTCTCTAAGCCATGACGGAAAGATTCTGTAATAGATTCCATGGCAACTGTAGGATTTGCGTTGTACGCTTCCAGAGAAGGCAGAGGAAGTAGGTTAGCACAGCCGCCGAATAACACCTCGCCAGAATCCGATACAATTTTTTCCATAGTAAAGTCGCCGATATGAGGCAACAAATGGTCCAGCCACTTGTGTTCATTGTAAACGTCTTTGGGTTCATGCTTGATCAGCATGTCTTCCATAGCGACGGACAACTTAATTGCGTTACTCAGTTTGTTACTGTAGTCAGTAACTGAGGACTGTGCTTCGCTAAATTTAGCAATAACCAAAGCAACGTTTTCTAACTCACCCTCAGTGATCGGTGCATCATCAGAACTGGGTGAGGTTTCTGACGTATTGCTAATGTCTTGTGGTGTATGGGTGGGTACTTCAGGGAGTTTGGTAACAACATCACCAGCTCCTTCTAACTGCAGCTCTTCTAAGCTAACAGTTTTCTTTAATTGGGTAAAATACGACGCGTTCATAAAGCCGCCTGCTCTAGAGGGTGGAAAGGAATTTCATCACACTATACGGCATAAAACCCAGGAGCCTAAACCCCTGGGTTTTATTATTTACCTATCTACTGCAGATTAAGCAGTAGCAGTTTCAGCTGGCTTTGCAGCACCATGTGCACGCAAAGATTTCTCAGCAGCAGCCAAAGTAGCACGTGCAAGAGTCAAGCTGTACTTGGTGTAAGTACTTACTTTAGCAATGCGTTCACGACCATTCTTCATTTCTTCTTTAACTTTAGCAACCTCTTCAGGGTTACTTAGAGAAGCAATGTGTTTCTCCGCAGCGTC
>SXGS01193253.1_pt1 | contig 48682 bp, 38 predicted proteins | sample 3174681 | NCBI WGS metagenome assembly SXGS01 (sample SAMN11356861, study PRJNA531348) | freshwater metagenome | isolation source: freshwater sample F1-80 | place: China: Fuxian Lake, Yuxi | collected 2017-12-25
ATGAAACTGGAGTGAGCGTCTCGGACGATGAACTGGCTCGCGTCCATATCACGCCAGCGAAGTTCCACGGGGAATGGAACTATGTCATCGAACCCCGTTAACTAACATTTGCTCAAGTTATTATTTCGCCCGCCCTAAGGTGTGGTGCCTTATTACAAGTGTTCAAATTCCTTCAAAGAAATGTTGGGCTTCGACGGGACGCAGCAGTTGGGCGCCAGCCGCAGGCTCGTCAGAGTATGATTTTGGGGACGAGTGATGAGATCGATGATATGCAAATGTTGCGGCGCAGTGATGAGAGAGGAAATCTCGCAAGCCAACCCGAACGTCTGTGCTGGCTGTGATTCGATTGAGTGGGATCTGCCTCAGGAGATCCACATGGAGCGCGAAGCGCTGCCGGGATTTGAGTACACCGCGTCGGGCTCTGAAATGATGGGCCATGGAGCGCTCTCATCCGAAGTGCCTAGCGAGTTTGCCAGATTTGTGGAGGTGGAGGACCCGAGTGTCCTGGAATGTCTCGATGCGGAAAGCGCCGCGAAGCAGGCGATCGCCGAGGTGGCTGGAGCCGAAGGGAAGGCCGAGACGGGAATCGAGCAGGTAAGCACAGCACCCGCGAAGTGAAGATGCCGGCCCGAGTCGCGCAGCTTAAGATCCATCAGGGAGGACTCGTTGGAGTTGTGAGGTCGTTTGGTTCGGATGAATCCTGATCGAGATGTAGAGATGCAGCCGGGAACGCCGCGCTTACTTCCAGCAACCTCGTAGAACAAACTCAGACAGGCCAAAGTGCGCTTCCCCTTCCCTATGTCACGATGCTTCTACATTCTCACCGTTCTGCTCTTCGCAACGACTGGCTTCTCCGCTCAAAAGATCGCCCAGGCACGATTGACATGTCTTTCGCTCCGGTTTTCCCCTGCAACGACTGATTCGCTGGGTCAGGATTATCTTTTGGAGATCGGCACGGTGCCATCCGCCGGTCAGTTGAACGGCGAGCTGGCACCAACGTTCGACGACCGCATTCCCAGCCACGGCACTTCATTCCGACTGACGAGTGCGGTCTTCCCCGAGCCATTGACTGGGGATCTCGTGGTGGATGTCGCGGGAGACGCGGACACTGACCTGGACGGGTATTCCGATTTCTTCGAAGTGGACAAACTAATCGCCCTGACGGTCACTCGAGGGCTGTTCAGGACTGCCTTGGACCGGGGGAACGTCTTGGCTTCGTGGAGTCGTGAAGCGGGCTCTGCGCGGGGAACATGCAAACTGACATTGGAGTCAGACACGTTTGGTGAATTGCCGACACTTCTGGCGACATTCGAACTGCTCAATTACCAGGGCCCACTCACCTACACCACTGACACAGGTCAGATCGAGGGTTCGATCCATCTGGAGAGATCGGGCAGTGTGAAGGATGTACTTTCGGGTCAGGTCACGTTTTTGAGATCGGTGACGAATCGTTTCGAGGATCTCAAAATGGTGGCAGGCAGCTGGACCAATTCGGAGCAGAAGAAACTCTCTCTGTTTGACACGCTTGTTTCGCGCGACAGCACACTCCGGACGAATTACTTCACGATTGTCGAATTCCAGGACGGAGATCTGCGAACAGTGGATGATGACTTTTACAATTGGCAACTTTCGATCGATGACACGAACGATGCCGACCAAGATGGCATTCCCGACTTTTCAGACGACCCAACGCCAAAGCCTGTCACGTTGAAAATCGTCCCTTCCGGAGATCGTGTCCTAATTGAAGTCAGCGGCCAGGCTGGACGCGCTTTTGATCTGGAAGAGACATCGTCGCTGGTAGCGCCGGTCAAGTGGACGTTCGTTTCGGGAGTTGTGTTGCTCCAGAATGTTCAGACGATTGAAGCGCCTGTGGGTGGACGGGAGACGGCATATTGGCGGTTGAAGGAGCGGTGAGTTCCTGGTGCTTTTCAGAATCGTGACTTCCCAGAAAATGGCTGGCATGGCTTTGGAGCATTCCGCATAGTCCGCCCCACATGAAGTCAATGACCGGTTACGGCCGTGGCGAGGCGTCGCAGAGCGGCTTCAAAATCACCATCGAGGCCGCGTCCGTCAACCGCAAGCAAAGTGAGCTGGCCATCAACCTGGCTCGCGGCCTGGAAAACTTGGAGCCCAGGATCCGCGACGAGGTGAACAAGCGTGTGTCCCGTGGGCGCTTGAACGTGCGAGTCTCCTGGCACGCCGGGGAAAACGGCTCATCTGCCGCCCGGGTGAACCTTCCTTTGGCCCGAAATTACGCGAAGGAACTGGGCAGGCTGGCGCGAGATCTCAAGCTCGCGGGGGAGGTGACGCTGGACACATTGCTGCGGATACCAGGCGTGATCGAGTCTGGCGACGATGGATCTCATGCCGAAGAATTCTGGCCTGCGGTCGAGAAAGCCCTTCGAGCCGCGATGGATTCCCTGGTGAAAATGCGGGAACGCGAGGGGGCACATCTGGCATCAGACTTGAAAAGCCGGGTGGGGACGCTTCGAGAGAGTGTGGACCGCGTGGCAAAGGGCGCACCGGAGATGGTCGAACGCTACCGGGAGCAATTGCGCGAGCGTGTGAGGAAGGCAGGCCTGGAGACACCTGCACCGGACGATGAACGGCTCCTGAAGGAGATTGTCTATTTTGCGGATCGTTCGGATATTTCTGAGGAACTCACGCGGCTTCAGAGCCACTTCAAGCAATTCGACTCGCTTGTGAAATCGAAGGAGCCTGTGGGCCGGACCCTGGATTTTCTGGCGCAGGAGCTGAACCGCGAAGTGAACACGATCGGATCAAAATGCACAGACGGAGCCATCTCTCGTGAGGTCGTGAACATGAAGGCTGAACTGGAAAAATTCAGGGAACAAGTGCAGAACGTTGAGTAGCTGATTCCACATGGGAGACAAAGTTTCCAATTCGCTGCTGATCCTCATTTCGGCGCCTTCCGGGGGCGGCAAGACAACGTTGTGCGAGCAAGTTCTGGCGAAGAACAAATCCACCGTCAGGGCCGTCACCTGCACGACACGCCAGCCGCGTGATGGGGAGAAGGAAGGGGTGGACTACTACTTTCTGGACTCAACAAGTTTCCTCCGGCGCGTGCAGGCCGGGCACTTTCTTGAACACGCCACGGTATATGGAAACAGTTACGGCACTCTCAAGGCGGAAGTTCTTGGTAAATTGCGCCAGAACCACGACGTGCTCCTGAGCGTGGATGTGCAAGGCGCCGCTGCCATCACGGAACGGGCCGCGGAAGAACCTGAATTGAAGCGCGCCCTGGTGACCGTTTTCCTGGCGCCTCCTTCACTTGCAGTGCTGGAAGCAAGGTTGAAGAAACGGAACAAGGATTCTTCGGATGTCATCAAGCGCCGCCTGAACGTGGCAAGGCAGGAAATTGCGCAGTGGAAACACTTCAATTATCTGATCGTCAGTCGTTCAATCAAGGAGGACGCGGATCGAATGCAGGCCATCATCACCGCTGAGAAACTGCGGCACGAACGCGCGGCCGCTCCTGAGCTGGATTAGTGGCTACCTTCATCCGCGCATTGTCTGCGAGTCACGCGTTGGAAGCGGCCTGCGATCCCTGTTCTTAAATTGCGATCAAGGGCCGGACTTTCAGAGGCTCGGTCTTTCCCTTGGCAAACAACTCGAAAACCTGTCCCGACTTCACACTGGAGCCCAACTCAGCGGAAGTGGTTTCCGAGAGCAAAACCTGCCCGGCCTGCGCCTCCTTGCAGATGCGGCTGGCGGTGTTGACGGTGTCTCCCACAAACCGGTAAGCCTTGACGTCCGTGCCGCCCATGAGTCCTTCCGTCACGGGGCCGGTGTGGAGTCCAATCCCGATACCAAGGCCGAAACCTTTTAACAACTGGCCGAGTTCCACCCGTAACTCGTGCGCGATCCGTACGGCGTCCCTCGCCGCAGGAAAAACGCCCATGATCTCATCACCCGTGTATTCCGTCTTGATCACCGACGAGCTGCCCCAGATTCGCTCGGCGTCCTCGAAATAGCGGTTGAGCATGGCGACGGCAGCTTCCGGAGTGCGGGACTCGCTCCAGTGGGTAAAGCCGCGGATATCGGCGAACAAGACGGTGCGTTCCTGCCGCCGGAGAGCGAGAGAACCCGGTGCCGCCACCGCACGGGAGAACAGCGACTTGCCAAACAACCAGCCGGTGTATTTCCGCAACTGGTCGGACATCCGCTTGTTTGCCAGGCAGGACTCGACGCGCGCCTGAAGGATTGCGGCGGGGAATGGCTTGGGCAAATGATCCTCCGCGCCCAGCTTGATGCACCGCACCACCGCGTCCAGTTCATCCAGGGCCGAGAGCATCAGGACCGGAATGTTCTGCAAGTGAGGCGTGGCTTTCACCTGGCGCAACACTTCCATGCCGTCCATTTCCGGCATGATCAGGTCAAGCAGCACGAGATCAAACTTTCCCTTGTCCAGCAGGTCCAGCGCCCGCAAGCCGCTTTCCACCGTGGTCACCTGGTAACCCTGGCGGCTCAAGCGGCGAAGCAGCACATCCCGATTGCCCGCATCGTCATCCACCACGAGGATGGAGCCGCCAGCGCGCGAAACGTCACTGCGCTTTGATGGCTTTGCCGGCTCAACCAATTGCGGCGCAAAATTCGCCGCCGGTTTTGGCTTGCCCAGCGCGGTGAAATTCGCCGGCACGAGCAGTGTTTCGACCAGTTTCAAAAAATTATTTGAAGCCAGATGAATCTTTTGCAGGTCGGGGAGCAGATCTTCCTGTCCGGTTTCCGCGGCCAGTTCCTGAATGATTTCGCAGTAGCCCGTGATGTGATTGAGCAGCGTGCGCAACTCCGAATGCACGTATCGGAGATCAATCTCTCCAGCCTCGATCCGTGCGGGTGCCAGGAACTCGTTGATCAGAAGCACCAGGTTTTGTCCGGCGATCTGAATCCTTTTCAAATCAGGCAGAAACTGGGGCTGCCCCCGTTCCTCGGTGATTTCCTGCAACAATTCACTATAGCCCAGCACATGCACCACCGGGGTCCGCAATTCGTGACGGATATGCGCGAGCCGATCCGGAACGTGCGTTGGCCGCTGCGCAGGGACTCCTGTTTTCGCTTTGGAAGGACGGCGTTTCATCATGCTTGCGCCGCGTTTCGACGAGGGATCTCGACGGCTATCCTTTGCGGTGGCTGCTCCGATGCGTTTGGTTTGAGGCACGCTGAGGAGACCGAGTCTTCCCGATCCAATGCCAGGACGTTCATCAAACAGCGGCGAAGGATCAAAAAGTGATGCATGGAAGTGACTCTACGCAAAACGCCACTGACAGTGGTTGCAATTGCAACCCTCGCAAATACGCCATCGCTCGATCCCAGTCCGATAGCTGCTCACTTTTTCGCAACGCAAAAAAGTTTCGTATTTGTCCGCACGAATATCTGGCCGTGTGCGGTTACGACGGTGGACCGGGTATAATCATCGCCTGGTTCACCCATCGCGATCGTATTGATGATCTTGCCTGCCTCCGCGTCCACCACGACCACGTCCCCGGCAAAATTCATCAAATACACTTTGCCATCCGCGCCTGTTGGCGATGCCTCAAATTTCTTGTTTCCAGGGAGATCGAGCGTCCACTTCACCGCGCCAGTTGCGGGCTCGACTCGTGAAAGATTCTTTTTCACATCACTCAGGATAAAGAAGTCACCCTGATAAAACAGCGGCGTAGGAACATCGACGGTGACCGTCCGTTTGTCGCTCTTCCAAGAGATGGAGTCATCGGTCAGGGTGCCGTTGCCTCCGGCTTTGATTGCATAGATGGGATCGCCCTTTGGAGCGCAGCCGAGCACGACGCCGCCGCCTGCCGTGGGCGACGGGACCAGACGCCAATGAGGAATCCTGGTCGGATTCCACGTGCCCCAACGCCAGAGTTCCTTGCCGGTGGCCGGATCGTGGCCGGTCAGACAATCACCGCCGGCGATCAGGAGTTCGCGGCGACCGTTGTGTGTGAACGGGACTGGAGTCGTGAACGCTTCGAGCGACTCGGCGACCGCCTCGGCCGGGCGCACGTGACGCCACAGCTCCTTGCCGGTGGCCGGATCGAGTGCGAGAAGGTAAGACTCATTGCCCGCCGGCTTGCCCCGACCGTTGGCCGCCACGTCGCGCTGGAGGACTTGAAGGTAAAGTTTGCCGTCGTAAAGAAGTGGGCTGGTCGAGAAAGTCCACTGAAACGCGAATTCACCGTAGTCCTTTGTGATGCTTCGGGACCAAAGCTCCTTTCCAGAATGATCATAGGCGATGAGAGGGCCATTGCCGTAGAAGAAGAAGACGCGCGTTGAATCCGCGGCCGGCGACGGAGACGAAAAGTTGCTGCGATTGTCGCGCTCGTAACCCTCGGCAGCCTTTTGGCTCCAGAGTACCTTGCCCGTCTTCCGGTCCAGGCACATCGCATGGAGAGTTTTGTTCGCCTTGTCCGGTGTGCTGACGAATACCCGCTCGCCCACGACTACCGGCGTGGACGCGCTCGGACCCGGAAAATCAACGCTCCAGGCAAGCCCCTCGGTCTTCGACCAAACGCCTGGGAGGTTTCGTTCATCCGAGGAACCATTAAACGCGGGGCCCCTCCATTGCGGCCAGTCGGCGGCCCTGGATGGGCTGACGATTATGGCTGAAAATGCGATGGCAAGTAATGAGATTGGTTTCATGCGCTGAATCGATTTGATGATGCGGGAGAGATTTAAGGACACAAAACCGCCTTGAGGAAGAAAAAGTTTCAAGCTCAACAGACCCTTTGAAAAGTGTGAAGAGCTGGTTCGCCCCACAAGCGGCAGTTCCGCCATTACTCAATAAGAGGCACGGGGACACATCGTCGTTGATAACCGGCTAGCCTCATTCCCGCAAAAATGAGAAAGGTTGAGATTATGGTTTCCGCGGTTGCCAGTCCACCGGACCAGCATTACATTCGCGCCCATTGCCGGTAGTCCGGATAAAAAATCATGATCCAAGTGTTGAATATATTGTATGTCGTGGCAGGAGTGATCCTGCTTTTTGGGGCGGCGGTCTTCGTCCATGAGTTTGGGCATTACTGGATGGCGCGCCGGCGCGGGATGAAGGTCGAGGCGTTTGCGATCGGCTTCGGACCAAAGATGTTCAGTTGGGTAAAGGACGGAATCGAGTATTCGTTCCGATGGATTCCCGCCGGTGGGTACGTGAAGTTGCCGCAGATGATCACTTCCGAAGCGCTCGAAGGGAAAAACGATTCCGGCGAGAAGATTCCTCCAGCTTCTCCGCTTTCAAAGATTCTGGTGGCTTTTGCCGGTCCTTTCATGAACGTGATCTTCGCGTTTGTCATCGCGGCGGTGATTTACCTGGTTGGCCTGCCAGTGCCCGTGAATCCTTCGATCATCGGTTATGTTGATCCGGATTCAGCCGAGGCGAAGCTGGGAATCCAACCCGGTGACCGAGTCGTTGAGGTCAATGGCAAGGCGGTAAAATCCTGGCAGGATGTGCAGATGAACACGGTGCTTGCCCGGACGAATGTTCTGCCGGTGGTGATCGAAAGGGATGGGAATCGCAAGAGTTATCAATTGACAGCCAAGGTTAGCGAAGCTCTCGGGCTGAAAGTGCTGAATCTCGATCCCAAAGGCCACCCCGAAGTCCTGGATGTGAAGAGCGGACTTCCGGGTGAAAAGGCTGGTTTGAAACCCCGGGACATCATCGTGGCATTTGCAGGGGTGCCCATCGCCGGCAAAGAGCAGTTGATCGACTTGATTGGCAAGAGGCCCAATGAGGTCACGGTCATGGTGGTCGAACGCAACGGACAGCAGCAAACCCTGTCCATAACGCCGTTCCTGGAACCCACCCTCAAGAAAGGCAGGATCGGTGTATCCCTCGTGGACAGCGGGACGACAGTTTACCAGGTGCAACGGCCAGGCCCGAATCCTGTCGAGCAGGTGGCGGACGTTCTGGAAAAGACATTCAGCACACTGAGCGCTCTATTCCATTCCAAGGAGACCGGAGTTGGCGTGAAAGATCTGAGCGGTCCACCTGGAATCCTGGCGATGCTGGCGTACTATCTGAAGACTGACTACCGGCTCGCGCTTAGTTTCATGGTCCTTCTCAACATCAATCTGGCCATCATCAATCTATTCCCGGTGCCGGTTCTGGACGGCGGTCACATCATGATGGCGATCATCGAGAAACTTAGAGGCCGATCCCTGAGTGTCCGTACTCTTGAGTACACCACCACCGCCTTCGCTTTGCTGCTCATTTCCTTCATGCTTTATGTCTCCTTCAACGACTTCGGACGTTCATCACTGTTCAAGTCGATGTTTAGCGGCGAAACCAAGATCGAGCAGCCCGATGCGAAGCCGGCTGGACCGGCAACGAATCCAAAGGACGGAGCTTCAGTCCCCGGAAAGTAATCTTCCATGCAATACTGCGATCCTCCGTTCAGCTACCGCAGACGGAACACGCGAGAGATTGCCATCGGTGATCCAGCCGCCGGTGGTGTGATCGTAGGTGGAGCCCATCCGGTCGTGATGCAATCCATGCTCACTTGCGACACGATGGACACGGCGGAGTGCGTGAAGCAGACGTTGGAACTGGTCGAGGTTGGCTGCCAGCTCGTCCGCATCACGGCACCGACGGTGAAGGACGCGGCGAACTTGCAGAACATCGTCGCCGAGTTGCGCGAGCGTCGCTGCCTCGTGCCGATTGTGGCCGACATTCATTTCAAGCCCGAGGCGGCGATGGAGGCGGTGAAATGGGTTGAGGTCGTGCGGATCAATCCAGGGAATTACGCCGACTCGAAAAAATTCGCGACCAAGGAATACACGGACGAGCAATACGCCGCCGAACTGAAGCGCATTGAAGAAAAATTCGCTCCACTCGTGATCGAGTCCAAAAAGCTCAAGCGCTGCCTTCGCATCGGCACAAATCACGGCTCCCTCTCCGACCGTATCATGAACCGCTACGGCGACACGCCGCTCGGAATGGTCGAAAGCGCCTTGGAATTCGCTCGCATCTGCCGCTCGCATCACTTTCACAACTTCAAGTTCTCGATGAAGTCGAGCAACCCGAAGGTGATGATCGAGTGCTATCGCCTGCTCGTGGCCCGGCTGGAACAGGAAGGACCGGATTGGAATTATCCAATTCACCTTGGCGTCACCGAGGCCGGTGAAGGCGAAGACGGGCGGATCAAGTCAGCCATCGGCATCGGCTCCCTGCTTTGCGACGGCCTCGGGGACACGATTCGAGTTTCTCTGACGGAGGACAGTCCGCGGGAGATTGAGGTTTGCAGCGATTTGCTGGCGCAGATTCCTTTGCTAACGGTAAGGACGGGTTCCACCGCGTTCCCGACTTCATCAGACATTAGTGGGACACGGCGGGATGCGTGCCTGCCAGGCTTTCCGTTCAATCCGTTCCACTTCGAGCGCCGGGTCACGCCGGAAATTGAACTTAACGAACAGGTCAACTGCGGCGGCGAACAGCTCATCCGCGTCGTGGTCACCCGTGCGACATGGGACAAGGTCGCGCCAAAGGTCCGTCCCAAGGACGACGTAAAGCCGGAGGCGGTTTATGAAGACCTGAACATCGCCGAGATCGATCCCACGCAGTCTTTCGACATCAATTGCGACACCCAACTCGTCACCGTGAGGGACGGAGTGAAATTGCCGGCCATCACCGCGTTTAGGCTGCTCGCGGCTGAATTGAAACGGCTTGGCCGTAAGAATCCGATTCTTCTCAAGGACTGCATCGATTTGGAGCCCGCACCTCTTGAACCCAGGATTGCCCTGCTCCGCGCATCCGTCGTGATTGGCTCGCTGTTGGCGGACGGCATTGGCGACGCGATCCTGGTGCGCAGCGAATCCGGTGGCGGACAATCACTACGACTTGCCTACAATATTCTCCAAGCGGCGGGCTGCCGGTCGTTCAAGACCGATTATGTGGCGTGCCCGTCGTGTGGCCGGACGTTGTTCAACTTGCAGACCGTGACCGCGCGCATCAAGACGCGCACGGAGCATCTCAAGGGCGTGAAGATCGCCATCATGGGCTGTATTGTGAACGGCCCCGGGGAGATGGCCGACGCGGACTTTGGCTACGTCGGTGGCGCTCCTGGCAAGATCAATCTCTATGTTGGCAAGACGCCGATCAAATTCAACATCCCCGAAGCCGAAGCCGTGGAACGCCTCGTGGACTTGATTCGTGAGCACGGAAAGTGGGTTGAGCCGGAGGTGCTGGAAACTGCCGCCAACTGAGCCGTCAGCCTGGCGCTTATGCTGAGTGAATGTTTCCAGGTGAAGACTTTTTCATCGAGTGGAAAAGGATGAACGTAGTCGTTCGTCCCACTGCAAAATCTCCGCGCGACTGTTATTCTGCCATGTCCTCCTTGCGCAGACGCGCCAGCAATCCCGAGTAACGCCGCGTGGTCTGGTTGTTGCGCACGGCGGTGGCCAGGGCCTTCTGCTCGCCGACGAGGACGACCATCTTCCTGCCGCGAGTGATGGCGGTGTAGAGCAGGTTTCGTTGCAGGAGAAGATACTGCTGCATCGCCAGGGGCACGATGACGGCGGGGAATTCCGAGCCCTGCGATTTGTGAATGGTGATGGCGTAGGCCAGGGTGATCTCATCCAGCTCGCCAAATTCATAGGCCACTTCGCGTCCTTCGAAACCCACGAACATCTGCCTCTCCTGCTCATCGATGCGCGTCACGCGACCGATGTCTCCGTTGAAGACATCCTTGTCATAGTTGTTGGTGAGCTGGATGACCTTGTCTTGAACCCGGAACTGCCAGCCAAATTTCTCCACCACCGGTTCGCCTTCGCGCGTCGGATTCAATGCCGACTGAAGTTGAACATTGAGTTCGCGCACACCGAGTGATCCGCGGTTCATCGGGCAAAGCACCTGCACGTCATTGAGAGGATCGCAATTCAACCGGCGCGGAATGCGCGTTCCTGCCAGCTCGATCAATGTTCGCACCGTGGCTTCGGCCGACGCACGCTCGATGAAGTAGAAGTCCGAGTCCTCATCCCGCCCCGGGAGTTCGGGCAATCGCCCCTGATTGATCGAATGGGCGGCGCGGATGATCCGGCTTGTCGCAGCCTGCCGAAACACCTCGGTCAACCTCACCACCGAAACCACTCCACTCTCGATGCAATCCTTCAGCAATGAGCCAGGGCCGATCGATGGCAATTGATCCACATCGCCTACGAGGAGCAGATTCGTGTGTGGTGCCAGACCTTTAAGCAGCCGGTGCATCAATGGAACATCGACCATCGAGAACTCGTCCACCACCAGCAGGTCGGCATCGAGCGGATGCACTTCAGAGCGGGCCACGCTTTCTTCCCCGGCGCTCCGCTGAAGGCCCAGCAGCCGGTGAATCGTCTTCGCCGGAAGGCCGGTCGCCTCGCTCATGCGTTTGGCCGCCCGGCCTGTGGGCGCGCAGAGAACACAAGTCAACTTCTTGGCCCCGAGGATGCGGAGGATCGAGTTGACGAGCGTCGTTTTGCCGACACCCGGACCGCCGGTAAGAACAAGCAATCGACTCTGCAACGCAACTCGAAGGGCTTCGCGCTGGCTGGGGGCAAGCTGTGTTCCGGTCTTCTCTTCGCACCAGTGGACAGCACGATCGAAATCAATTCTTGGATAGAGCGCGGGCTGCGTCGCCATCGCCCGAAGCCTGTCAGCGATGGCGATCTCGGCGTGGCGCAGTTCAGGGAGGAACACCAATTCGTCGCCGACAATACGTTCTTGAAGAAGTTCTCCGTTGGCGAGCAGCCGTGCCAGGGCATCACTTACGATTTGCCGGTCGATTCCAAGAGTCTCCCGTGCGGTGTCCATCAGCCCGGCCAGGGGCAGCGCGCAATGGCCGCTACCGATGGCCTCGACCAGGGTGAAGGCAATTCCAGCTTCCGCCCGTAACAGCGAGTCGCGCGGGATGCCGATCTTCTGGGCAATCTGATCTGCCGTCTTGAAGCCGATGCCGTGAATGTCCCGCGCCAGCATGTAGGGATTGGTCCGGACTTTCTCGATCGCGGATTCCCCGTATGTCTTGTAAATGCGCACCGCGCGGCTGGTGCTGACGCCGTGCGAGTGGAGGAAAACCATGATCTCGCGGATGAATTTCTGTTCAGCCCATGCCTCCTTGATTTTTCCGCGCCGCGACGGCCCGATCCCCTCGACTTCTTCGAGGCGCTTGGAGAAATTTTCGATGATGTCGAAGATTCCTTCGCCGAATTTTTCGATCAGTTTCTTCGCATATGTCGGCCCGATGCCCTTGACCATGCCGCTGCCCAGATACTTCTCGATGCCCTCACGGGTGGTCGGCGGCGTGCATTTCAGGGTGTCCGCTTTCAGTTGAAGTCCATGCTGGCGGTCGCGGATCCAGGTGCCCTCGGCTGTCATCCATTCGCCGGCGGTCACGGATGGGACGGAGCCGACGACGGTCACGAAGTCTCTGTGCCCTTTGGCTTTCACCTTCAACACGGCGAATCCGCTCTCCTCATTGAAGAACGTGACTCGCTCTATCAAGCCGGAGAGTGAATCCTTGATCGGCTGGTCGCTGGAAGATGATCGGGGCATGAGTGTCAGGAACGGCAGGCAATCGGGGCGCGGTCCCTCGGCGAAGTGACCGCCACCGCTACCTGCATCACAGCGACCTCGACGACGATGCTCATGAAATCACTCAACGAATTGCATGCACCAATGAACCGGCTTCAAAACTGGTCCACGGAAACGACACGCATCAGCTCATCGAGCGTGGTCTGGCCGTCCAACACACGCCGCAAGCCGAGTTGCCAGAGGCTTTCCATGCCTTCACGAATGGCGACCTGTTGGAGCTGCCTCGTCGGAAGTTTTTGGAGAATCGCCTCGCGAAACGCTTCATTCACCACCAGCGTTTCCGAGAGTGCCGTGCGTCCGGCGTAGCCAGTGTGATGGCATTCGGGGCAGCCCGGGCCTTTGCGGAAGTTGGGAGAGGATTGCAGCTCCGCCGGGAGCATCCTCAGAAGAGAGGGTTCCGGCGAATGCGGCATCGAGCAGGAAGGACAGTTCTTGCGAATCAGTCGAAGTCCAAGCACGCCGGAGACGCTCGATGCGAGCAGGAAGGGCTCGATCTCCATGTTGATCAACCGGGCGAAAACTCCCGCCGTGCTGCCGGAGTGGATCGTGCTGAGGACGAGATGGCCGGTCAGTCCCGCTTGAACGGCGATGGCTGCGGTTTCCGCATCGCGAATCTCGCCGATCATGATCACTTGAGGATCCTGGCGCATGAGGGAACGCAGCGCGACGGGGTAGGTGAATTCCCGGATGGGATTGATCTGTGTCTGGCTCACCATTGGCAGATTGACCTCCACGGGATCTTCGACGGTGCTGATGCTGATGGCGGGGCCGGAGCGTTGCACCAGGTGATAAAGCGCCGAGTAGATTGCCGTGGTTTTCCCCGAGCCGGTCGGGCCGGTGAGCAGAATCATTCCGCTCGGACGCGCGAGCAGTTGAGTGAAGAGGCGGATCGTCTCGTCATCGAACCCGAGTTTGCCGATCTCGAAGCTCCGGCTGCGTGGGTCAAAGATTCGCACGACCGTCTTCTCGCCGCGAACGGTGGGAAAGATCGAGACGCGAAGTTCCACGTCCCCGAATTCAGGACTCGCCGCCACATGACCTTCCTGCGGCATGTCCGTCTGGTAACTGATCAGACTGGCCATCACTTTGAAACGGCCCGCGATCTTGTCCACCAGTTCTAGCGGCAGATGCGCCATCTCGGTAAGCACTCCCGCGAGGCGCACCCGGACGACGATCGAGCTGTCCCATGGTTCGATGTGAATGTCGCTCGCCCCTGCCTTGACGGCGTCCAGGATGAGATAGTTCACCAGCGTGCCGATCTCGATGGATTCCTGGGCCTCGATCGATTGCAGGTAGCGGGTGGTGAGATTGGTCATGTTGCCGGACAACCGAATGCCCGCAGTGGTTTAGTCATCGTGTCGCGGTGTGTCAGCAAAGAAACGCCATGCGAAAAGGTTTTGTGTCACGCGATGGCTCCCGATACTTTGGCGGTCATCGCCCAAGATACTTATGAAACTTCAGCTCAACCGCTTCTTCCGACTGCTTGCAGCTTCCACAACTCTCGCCTTCGCTCCTTCCACGGAAGCCGCGACTCCAGCCTTCCGGGCCGTCGATGTGGATACCGGCGTGCAGATCGGCTACGGCCTCGCGATCGCCGACATCAACGGGGACAAGAAGCCGGACATCGTGCTGGTCGATAAGAACATCGTCGCGTGGTACGAGAACCCCGGTTGGAAGAAGCACATCATGACAGAGCGATTGACTCAACTGGATCACGTATGTGTCGCCGCCGCGGACATTGATGGCGACGGCAAGGCAGAAGTGGCCATCGGCGCGGGATGGAATCCGGGCGACACAGTGAACAGCGGCGCGGTCTTCTACCTGATCCCGCCCGCGGACCGGGCACAGAAGTGGGAACCGGTTCAACTTCCGCACGAACCGACGGTTCACCGTATGAAGTGGGTGAAGAATGCCGCGGGCCAGTTCGATCTTGTCGTCGTGCCTTTGCATGGAAAGGGCAACAAAGCGGGTGAAGGCCAGGGCGTCCGGATTCTTGCGTATCATAAACCTGCCGATCCTCGAAGCGAGTGGAAGACGACGTTGCTCGATGCGTCGCTCCATGCGACGCACAACTTCGACCCGGTTCAATGGGACAGCGATCCAGCCCAGGAGATGCTCGTCAGCGGGCGCGAAGGCGTGTTCCTTCTCGATCAAACAACCGGCGGCGGACTCCTGAGCCGTTTGGGCGGCAGTGAACCTGGCGCGGGCGAAATCCGGTTGGGCCACTTGAAGGGTGGTGGCCGGTTCATCGCGACAATCGAGCCGATGCATGGAACCAACGCCGTCATCTACACGCCGCCGTCGCAAGGCGGCTCATGGAATCGTCAGGTCATCGACGCGACTCTCGTGGACGGACATGCGGTCGCTTGCGGAGATGTGCTGAAGCTTGGTTATGACCAGGTGGTCGTTGGCTGGCGCGCGATGGGCAAGACCAATGTTCACGTCGGCATCAAACTCTACGCTCCCCAGGATTCAGCCGGCACCAAATGGGAAACACACCTCATTGATGACAACACCATGGCCTGCGAAGATCTGATGCTGGCCGACCTCAATGGCGATGGTCGCCTCGACATCATCGCCGCCGGTCGCGCGACGAAGAACCTGAAGGTCTATTGGAATGAGTCGCGAAAGTAGGGAGATACGTGCCCCCTGATGTGTTGAAGCTTGAACCACCTCAAACACGCGCCTCAACGCGAGAGGTGGCCTCAGGTTTGGATTCCGGCAGCCGGGAGTGGTCCAGCGGCAACTAACTTCTTCTTCCTAGAATCGACCACCAAAGACAGCCCCTCAAGTGTCAGTGCTCCGAGCAACGTCATGTCTCCAGGTTCTCCAAAAACCACCTCATCAATAGTAAAATGCTTGTCCACCCTGAGAATCGCGAAGCCAACACTCCGGGTGATCGTCTGGCCGTTCGCCATTGTGAACACCAGATCTTTCTTCTCACGATTTACTCCAATCTTTTCGAGAGTCTTGGAAGGAATCCATGTGTACTCGCTCCCGGTATCGACCAGTGCGCGAGGAACGGTGACCGCCTGATCACGGTCAGTATGATTCTCCACCTTGCAGCCTACGTGAAACGCGCCCATGAGCCACACAATAGCCTGATCTGTTCGGTCCCGGCAAGCATGAGGGCGCTGCATCGCTTGATCAGCCAGCACCCCTGACGACCGCAGCCCATCCTTCATCCTGCGCTCGGATGACCAGGCCCGTGATCGATGCGGCGGCGTCACCTGAAAGGTATCGGACCAGACGTGCGATCTCTTCCGGGTATGAAATCCTGCCCGGCGGCGATGCTTGCAGGATCTTCGACCTCAACTGGTCTGTCATCCATCCGGTATCGGTGGGACCTGGATCCAGCGCATTCACCGTGATGCCGCGCCCTGCCAGTTCGGCGCTCAATGTGAGGGTCAATGCATCCAGCGCCGCTTTGGTGACCGCGTACGCGATGTTGCCAGGCATCGGAGGGTGGCTCTGCCCAGACGTGATATTGAAGCTGCACCCAGGTCTGCTCAACTTTGGCTGCCGTGCGAACTCGGCGCACAACAGGACCGGCGCGCGAACGTTCACGGTGTGGTGCCGGTCCTGTTGATCCGCCCCGACCTCGCCGATGCCTCCCGCTTCCCAATGGGCCGCATTGTTGATCAGGATGTCGATCTGCCCTAAACGCTGCCGTGCCTGGTTGAACAGATCCGCAGGTGAGGCCGGGTGACTGAGGTCCAGTTCAATTCCCGCGACATCATCGGCGATGGCTGCGAGTTCGCGCAGCAGCAATTCAGGTTCATCCGGCTCGACACCCCAAGTCTGCAGCGCGTCGTAATGGCGGAAGAACGTGACGAAGAGCCTTGCCCCGGCGCGTCCAAGTTCGCGCGCAATGGCCGCCCCGATCCCCGCGCGTCTGGTCACACCCGTCACCAGAGCAGTCTTACCAGTGAGTTCTCTACCGCTCTTAAGATGATTGTCGTGGCATCGACTGGCCAATTTGAATGCAAAGGACAGCGACGGAAGCCAGCCGCTAGTGACATTCGTATTTCACTCCGAGCGAAACGGCTGGCTTCCGTTTGATGTGCCGTTTGGTTCGCCGCTTTCTCGTTTTGGTGATCTCCTCTTGTCATTGAACTCTGGGAGGCACCCGAACTTCTGGGCGAAGCACGCAAAGCACTCATACTCTGACATCGCAACCTCGCCCATTGTCCGAAGGTCGCTGGGATGGGCTGAATCGACATCGCACTTGAAAGTCCAGACGGAGACGAATAGCCGAGGGACCAGCGTACTGTAATCCTGATGTTTGACTCGAACTCGATCTGCTCCACCGTGTCCTCCCTTGCCTCGGATCGTGTTGTCGAACTTCTTCAGTCGGGACTTGAGACCGCCCTTTGCGTTGGACATGCCGACGTAAACGATCTCCTCACACCAGGAAAACGCTGCACCAGCGATGTCTCTGTCCGATATTGCGAGCGCATACACACCCGGTAATTGCAGGCCGTCAAGGTCCGCTCGCTCTTTCCAGAGAGCCCAGGTTGAGAAATTCGGCGTCATGCTGGCTCATTAAGCGAACATTTATTCCACGTCCCATTTGACGTGACATTTTGCGGCTTGAAAGACGTTTGATTCCCAAATGTGGCTTGTCGAGAACTTCCTCGGTCGGCATGCGACGGGATACGGGATCGAGAAAGACCAAACGGTGATCCACCTCCGCGCGAAGTGGGTGATTTCAACTTCTGAAATGCATGCCGGACGGCGCTGGGCGGTGGATTGAGGATCGTTATTCTGTCCAAAACCGCGCCGCTTAACTTCAGAATCACCAGAGGCCGTAGCCACCGGTGTCATCCCAAAGCTGGGATGCGCGGTACGACTTCATGCGGGAGATGTCTTTCCAGGAAACGGAACCATCGAGCAAACCCACGTTACCGCCCTTGGCTCCCACCTCTTTCGGCGTCTGCTCGTACGCCTCGATGTGCTGATCGAAGTATCGCTCTTCACGCACCACCGGACCTCGGGCGGTATGCGGCGCAAGGATTCGCTGGTAACTGTAGCAATAGATATTCAGGTCGGCCACAAGGACGAGGGATGGATCATCGGATGTCTTCTGCGGCGAGATCCAGGTGTTGGTGGTTGGTCCCACCGGCTTCCAGGGAGTGTTCGGATGGCCTCCCATGTAATGATAGCCGATCGCCACGCCGTAGTCGGGATGCACGCGCCAACCTTCCTGAGCTTCGAATGATTTTGCCAGGTTCGGACAATCCAGCACGCGCAGAGGGGAAACGTAACGGAGCAGGTTGGACTGGGTCTGGGTCGAAAGGATCGGAGTGTGAGTGTCGTCCTTGTTTCGATTGTCTGTGTCTCCACGAGGGACACGCTGATCGTAATCTCCAGCGTAGAGGTGCGTCGCAAGGGTGAACTGTCGCAGGTTGTTCAGGCAGGCTGCGCGTCGCGCCCGCTCTTTCGCACTGCTCAGTGCCGGCAACAGGAGGGAACTCAGGATCCCAATGATGGCGATCACGACGAGCAATTCAATCAGCGTGAAGCCGCGCCTGCTACGATGGGATTCCCACGCAGGATTAACCCGCGAATTTCGATGACTGGCCGGATCTTCAAATGGGCGGGCCACGGGCGGGATCTCGCCGACGCGTCGCAGGATTCTCAGCGGAGGTGCCGATGCCTCCTCCAGGCAGCCAACTCGCTTCCCAATGCTGATCATCCATGTGGCTCCTTCCTGAGTGTGGATGAGCTCACTCCCGCGATTCTGATGCTGGGCCGGAGGGATTCTGGATCTCCCAAGGATGAGTGTGTGCCCGTTACCATCGAGGATCAAGGGTATCACCCCTGTCCGGATGCGGACGTTGTTTTGCTTTGGTTTCAAGATTTAGCCCCCGGAATTATCGGCGCTCCTGGATCAGGAAGTAACGTTGCGGGACAACGCCTGTTTCGGGATCTTCAAAACGAATGCGGCCATTCGTAATCTGTGGCGCGGTGGAGACCTTCGACCAAGAGGCCGGATCAGTCAGGAGGTCTCCGGTGAAGAGAATATCAATCATTGAGGCGCGACTGGCGTCGATCGGTGAATCGTCGGTGGTCCCGATCTCCAGTCCGAAATTCCTGCCACCCGAGAGACTCGCCTGCAATTTCAACGGAGCACTCGGCGGGGCCGGCAGCGACACATCCAGACACACAGCCTCCGTCGTGCTCCGGGCGTAGATCCGCCCATTGCTGATCGCGGGAACATTCCAGCTCCTGCCGCTCAAAGCCTTGTGGCGGGCGATCTCCTTGAATGACTCGGGCGACGGCTCGAAGAGGACGAGATCGCCGCGCTCGGTCAACAGCAGAAGCTGTTTGCCGACCTTCAATAACCCACCGGAACGGGAACCCTCCGAAGAAAGCCCTCGAACCCACTTCTCCTCCCCTGTTTGCACGTCGATGCACTTGAGGTCTACCGAGCTTGCTCCGGAGTTGTATTGCCCATAGATGCCGTAAAGGTATCCTCCATCATGCACCGGAGTGCTCCAGTGATTCATGAGTTGATTTACCTTGTACCAGACCCGCTTGGTGGAAAAACTGTCCGCTGACTTCGTCAATTGCATCACCGTTGCCCCGGCTCGTTCCGAGGAGAGAGAACCCGGGTACGCCCGCGAACAATAGATCAAATCCCCCGCTACAACGGGCGAAGCGCCGGCGGACGTGCCGTTGTAGTTGACCTTGTGCCGCCAGAGCACGTTGCCAGTGCCTGGGTCGAGAGACACCAACCCGCTTTGCGCATAAAAGATGACCTGCCGGACGCCATTGAGCGTCACGGCCACTGGCGACGCGTGAGTCATCAGGTCGTTATGCCTCGCCCAAACCTCGGAGCCGTCCTGCTTGCGGAATGCCATGAGGGAATGATCCGCGGCGCGAGATTGAATCAGCACAAGATCCCCCTCGATCAGGGGTGCCGCCGCACTTTGCCAGGAGATCACCCCACCGCCATACTCGCCATCAATGCTCTTCTGCCAAAGCACCTCGCCACTCGATGCGCTGAGGCAATAAAGGCCGAGATACGCGGACAGGATGAAAACACGGTCGCCATCCACAACGGGTGTTGAACGTGGACCCGCTGCGGCGAATATTCCCGTCCCATCATAGTTTTCGGCGGAGTCCACGACTGTGGCCCACAGTTCCTGCCCTGTGGCCGAGTTGAGAGCGATGCACGTTTCCTTGTTCGATCCATCAAACGTGCGCTCGACGAGAGTGAATGCGCGTCCATTGCTCACGGAGAACGAGCTGAATCCGTTGGCCATGGGCACACGCCAGATTTCACGAGGTGCCTCGCTCGACCAATTGCTCCGGATCGTTTCCATGGAGAGCCCATCGTGGGTAGGGCCGCGATATTGAGGCCAGTCACCCGCAGATACCCCAAGGACTGGAACAATCGTAAAGAGACAATGAACGAAGAAACGTGATTTAAGCATTTGTATCATCGGATTCGCATTCTCCATAAACACCTCCCAAAAGACGCGAGTATCGTGCCATTCTTTGCCAGACCAAGAAATGGGCGAATAGACGCACAGGCGCTACCGCTAGGTTTCGGTGCTGAGTCGCACACCAATCCTTTGGAACGATCGTTACTCGCCAAGGCACAACCAACCAGACGGCCGATCTTCAACTGCTGAATTCAACGCTTCGCCCGGCCTTTGGGTGAAGCAAGCGCCGCCTCACGGCATGAATCGGCGATCGAGGTCAGTTGTTCGAGAAATTTTTCCCGCTCATTTACAGGCAAGGACGCAAGAACTTCCGTCTGCAATTCCACCGCGATCTTTCTGGCTTCCCTGTAACGGTTCCTGCCAGCAGCCAGCAGCCGGATGCGGTGGGCTCGTTTGTCCTTCTCGTGGACGCGCCGATCGATCCAGCCTGCCCGCTCCATCCGCTCCAGAAGCGAAGCCACGGTATTGGGATCACTGCTCATCAGGTGTGTCAGCTCCCGCTGCGTCACTCCATTGGGATCGCATTCCTGGAGTGTTCGCATGACGGTGAACTGGTCCGGCGTCACTTCCGTATGCGCGATGCGTCGGCGAAACGCCTGATTCAGGCTGTACCAGGCACGACGCAGCACTGGTGGAAGCCTGCGACGGCCCGGCGAATCAATTTCTTCCGAGTCGTGAACCAACGAGGTTGGGGTGATGGACATGTTTTGCTGTTTGACAATTCGTACGTGTAAGTATTACTTCCACCAAAATTTCGTCCCGGAATCTAATTGTTTCCCTTTCCGAAGAAAATGGATTTCGATGCAGCCGGTCGCGAAGCAGTCGTTCGACATATTACTTTCGACATGAAGATCCAAAGATTCCCTGCAGCGCTCTTATGCGTTGTGTCTCTGCTGGCGGTCGTCCATGCCAATGCGGCTCCAGCGCGAGGCTGGTTGAGCTGGCGCGGCCCGCTCCAAAACGGCACTTCCCAGGAGAAGGGGCTGCCCGACTCCGTGGATCCCGCGAAGCCGCTCTGGATGGCGGACTTTCCTGGGCAGTCCACTCCCGTAATTTCGAATGGGAAACTCTACATCATGGGGTATCTCGGCGAAGGGGCCGATTTGCAGGAGGGCGTGGCCTGTTTCGATGCCGAAACAGGTCGTAAAACCTGGGAGCAGCGCTACAACGACTTTTTGAGTGACACCATTTATCTCCGCTATGCCACTTCGAGCCCGGCGATCGATCCGCAGACGGGAAATGTTTACATGCAGGGAACGCAGGGAATTCTGGCAGCATTTACAGAGTCCGGAAAACTGCTCTGGAAACATTCGATGATGGAGGAGTACGGGAGGCTCACTTTCCCAAACAGCCGCACGGCTTCCCCATTGATTGATGGTGACCTGGTGATTACGCATGGGATTACCGCCAACTGGGGTGATAACGGCCCAGCAGGCGACCGTTTTTATGGCTTTGACAAACTGACGGGCGAACTTGTCTGGAGATCTTCGCCGGGTGATCGTCCCAAGGACAATTCCTTTTCGCACCCTTATCTTGGGTGGCTCGATGGAAAGCGGGTTCTTTACTCGGCTTCCGGCGACGGAAGCGTGGTTTGCGTCAATGCAAGGACAGGCGATCCAATCTGGCGCATCCCTCTTTTCAAGGCCGGCATCAATGCCACCGTGTGTGTTCATAACAACGACAAGTTGATTGTGATTTACGGGACGCCTTACGAACCAGGCCAGATGGTGGCCCTCAAGATTCCGCACAGATTCCCAACCAATACGACTGCCGGACCACTCGTCATAGAACGCACAGAGGTCGAGCTATGGAGCAACGAACTCTCCACTTCCACGACATCTCCGATCCTGATCGGCGACCGCCTATGTGTCGTAAGCGAGAAGGGTGATCTTGCCTGGGTGGACGTGAACACCGGAAAAATTCTCTGGCGCCACAAAATTGGGATTGAGCAGCGCAATGCGTGTCCGCTCTACGCGGACGGCAAATTATACGTTCCAATGCTCGATGACCCGAAAAGCAAGGCAACCGGTGAGAGCGAAGCGGGCACTACCGGTGCCCTCTACATCATCCGCCCCACGGACGCGGGAGCGCAGGAACTTGCCCACGTGGCGCTCGATGGCCGCTGCTTCGGCACGCCTTCCGCCTACAACGGCAAGGTGTACTTACAAACCACCCGCAAACTCTACTGCTTCGGCAGACCTGGGAACAATCCCGGCCTGCCAGCCGAGGTTGCGCCCGAGAAATGGCCTGCCCCCGGCCCAGCGACGCGGCTTCAGGCCGTTCCGTCCGAAGTCTTGTTGAAACCCGGCCAGGTCGCTTCCTTTCGAGTCCGTTCCCTGGATGCCAACGGCTTTACTGTCGAGGAGATCAAGGACCAGAAATCAATTCACTGGACCAATTATATTCCCCCGACCGCCCGCGTGCGCGCCACCATGAAAGGCTCATTCAATCACGACGGCAAATTGGTCGCATCGCCCGACTTGACGCCCTCGGCCGGCGCGTTCGAAGCCTCTTTGGGAAACCTCAAAGGCTACATCCGCGGTCGTGTCCTGCCGGGCCTGCCGATCAAACAGGACTTCGAAAGTTTCCAACTCAGCGAGACCACCACCAACACCCTCGAGCAACCCACGCAGTTTGCCTATCCGCCGCTGCCTTGGATCGGCGCGAGGTTTAAGTTCGAAGTTCGGGACAAGGAGGGGACGAAGGCTCTCACCAAGACAATCGATAACAAGTTCTTTCAGCGCGGCTTCGTGTTCCTTGGCGATCATGAGATGAAGAATTACACCATCCAGGCGGACATGCTGACGGAAGGGAACAGACGCAAAATGTCGGAAGTCGGCGTCATCAATCAGCGATACCTGATCGTTCTCAAGGGCAACGATCAGAAGCTGGAGATCAATTCCAATCTCGAACGGCTCAGGGTTCCGGCGGTGGACGGTGAATCCAATTTCAAGTGGGTGCCCAACGCCTGGTACCGGCTTAAAGCGCGGGTGGATACCAGCCCCGACGGTTCCGGTGTTGTCCGCGCCAAGGCGTGGAAACGTGATGATCCGGAGCCGGAAAAATGGACCATCGAAGTGCCGCACAAAACAGCCCACCAGAGCGGCAGCCCCGGCCTGTTCGGTTTCGCCCCGCAGGATCAGCGCGTCTGCATCGACAATGTGATTGTGACTTCGAATCAATAGCCATCTACAAATCAGAATTTTAGAATGAAACCATCGTTTCTCTGTTCCTTTTTCACAACGGCCCTCCTGGGTTCTGGATTATCCACCACCGCCGCCGACTGGCCCGAATGGGGCGGCCATCCGTCGCGCAACATGTACTCCAGCGAGAAAGGCCTGCCAGACAAGTTCGAGCCCGGCAAAATGAAAGCAGGCACTCAGACGGTTGACATGTCCACCACCAAGAACGTCAAGTGGGTTACGAAGCTCGGCTCTCAGAGCTACGGCAATGCCACCATCTCCGGCGGCAAGGTTTTTGTCGGCACCAACAACGATGAACCCCGCGACATGAAACAACAAGGAGACCGGAGCATCATGATGGTCTTCGATGAGAAGACCGGTGAAATGCTCTGGCAGCTTGTGATTCCCAAGCTCGCTTCAGGCAGGGTGAACGACTGGGAAGGTCTCGGACTTTTTTCCTCCCCCAACGTCGAAGGTGACCGCGTCTATATCGTCACCACTCGATGCGAGGTCATGTGCCTCGACGTCAATGGACTCGCCAACGGTAATGATGGTCCTTTCAAGGACGAAGGCCAGTACATGGCCGGCCCCGGCAGGCCAAAGCTTGAGGTTGGGCCAAAGGATGCGGACATCATCTGGAAGTACGACATGATGGATGAACTCGGCGTCTTCCCCCACAATGCCTCGAACTGCTCCGTGCTGATCGTCGGAGACACCCTGTTCGCCTGCACCTCCAACGGGCAGGATTGGACACACTCCAACATCCCGAATCCCAACTCCCCGAGTTTCATCGCCGTTAACAAGAAGACCGGGGAGCTGGTTGGCGAAGACGATGCCAAGATCGGGCCGCGAATCCTCCACGGCCAGTGGAGTTCACCGTCCGCCGCCACGGTTGGCGGCCGTCAGCTTGTGTTTTTCGGCGGTGGCGACGGCTGGTGCTATGCCTTCGATGCCAAGCCGGTCAAGGATGGCGACAACAATTTTCTTAAGACCGTCTGGAAGGCCGACTGCAATCCACCTGAGTATAAAATCAAGGATGGCAAACCCATCAAATACCCCGCGGCTGAAGGTGTCAGTGAAATCAATTCAACTCCCGTCTTCTACAAAAACCGTGTTTATGTCGCCACCGGCCAGGATCCTGAGCATGGCGAGGGCGTCGGACATCTCGTCTGCCTCGATGCCACCAAGGAAGGCGACATCACCAAGAGCGGCGTTGTCTGGAGCTTCAAAGGCATTCATCGCACCATCTCCACCGTGTCGATCGATCCGGAGTCTGGCCTTCTCTTCATCGGAGACTTCTCGGGCTTCGTTTATTGTCTCGATGCCGAAACCGGGAAGCTCCACTGGACTTACGACATGAAAGCCCACATGTGGGGATCAACCCTTGTGGCCGATGGAAAACTCTACGTGGGCGATGAAGACGGCGATTTGGTCGTCATGGCGGCTACCAAGGAAAAGAAGGTTCTGTCCGAAACGAATCTTGGCGCACCCGTGTACTCGACACCGGTCGTTGCCAATGGCGTTCTCTACATCGCCAGCAACACCCATCTCTACGCCTTTTACGATTCCGCCCGTTCCAAGGGGTTGCCCGATCAGCCGACGAAAGTGGAGCTGAAGAAGTAACCCTGTTCTTCCAATCGACCTTTTAGAATCTACAGCACGTCATATCAACGGACGAATCGATATAATCAAAATATCCCGGCACATGAGCTCGACCATCACTCCTGAATCAATCCAACAAGCCAGAACGCAACTTGACGCGCATCTACGCGAGATCATCGAATGGCATTTCAATCCCGAGACCGGCTGTCCCTTCTGGCTCGATTGGGCCAGGAAGAACTTTGATCCGCGCAAGGAGATTTCCAAGTTCGAGGACATGCTGAAGTTTCCTCACTTCCAGGATGAATGGCTTCGCGACCTCCAGCCCGAGGTATGGGTACCCGGCAAGTTCAAGGGAAACCCTTTCAACATCTTCGAAACCGGCGGCACAACAGGAATGCCAAAGCAGCGCATCGGCTGGAACGACTACAAGGTCGATTACGAGGAATTCAGCGGCAAGGTCAGCGATGAACACTTTCCGCGTGGCGCAGCCTGGCTGATGGTTGGCCCCACCGGCCCGCGTCGGCTCCGTCTCGCCATCGAGCATCTGGCCAATTTCCGCGGCAGCTCTTGTTACTTCATCGATCTCGATCCACGTTTCGTGAAAAAAGTACTCTCCGCGAAAAAACACGAGGTCGCACGCGAGTACATGGACCATGTCGTTGACCAGGGAGTCACCATCCTGAAGCACCGAAAGGTCGCCGGACTCTTCACAACGCCCAAGCTCCTCGAAGCGATGGCCGAGAAAGTGAACCTTTACGAAGCTGGCATCCGGGGCGTCTTCTGCGGCGGCACCACCATGGCCCCGCAATACGTCCGCTACATCGTCGAGGAAGTTCTCGAAGGGAAGATCGGTTTTTACCCGACCTACGGCAACACTCTGATGGGCCTCGCCGCCAGCGTCCCGTTGCGTCCAGAGGACAAGTTCTCAATCACCTATTATGCGCCTCAACCACGTGCCGTGCTCCGCATTGTCGATCCGGCAAACACGAGCCAGACGAAGGGCTATGGTGAATGGGGCCGTGTCGAACTCACCACGCTGACGAAGGAATTCTTCATGCCTTGCTTCCTGGAACGCGACGAAGCGATTCGTCGCGAACCTCGCGCACCCTACTCCTGGGACGGCGTTGCCGAAGTTCGTCCGTTCGGCGCGATGGAGAAGCAGATCGTCGAAGGGGTTTACTGACTCATTCTCGCAGTCTTCCCCACCGCCATGAAATACCGCCGCTTCGGACGCACCGACCTCGAAATGCCTGTCTTTTCCTGCGGCGGGATGCGTTACCAGTTCAAGTGGCAGGATGTGGCTCCAAAAGAAATCCCAAGCGACAACCAGCGCAATCTTGAAGCCACGATCCACCGCGCGGTCGAACTAGGCATCAACCACATTGAAACGGCCAGAGGTTATGGCTCCTCGGAGATGCAACTGGGCGAAGTTCTCCCAAGGCTCCCCCGCTCGAAGATCATCGTGCAGACCAAGGTGGCGCCGTTCGCCGATCCCGAGGAATTCCTCCGCACGTTTGATCGCTCGCTGAAGTATCTGAAGCTTGATCACGTGGACTTGCTCGCATTGCACGGCATCAACAACCGGCAACTTCTCGATTGGTCTCTGCGCAAGAACGGTTGCCTCACAGCAGCCCGCAAACTCGTTCGCGACGGCTACGCGCGGTTCGTCGGCTTCTCGACCCACGCGACGACCGACATCATCCTCGACGCCGTCCGGACCGAGGAGTTCGATTACTTCAACCTGCACTGGTACTTCGTCAACGACCTCAACTGGGCGGCGATTCCCGAGGCGCGGAAGCGGGACATGGGCGTGTTCATCATCAGCCCCAATGACAAGGGCGGAAAACTTTATGCCCCTCCGAAAAAGCTCGCAGACCTTTGCCGCCCGCTGACCCCGATGCAGTTCAATGATCTCTACTGCCTCGCACGGCAGGAGGTTCACACTCTGAGCTGCGGCGCGGCGCGGCCCTCGGATTTCGACGAACACGTGGCGGCACTTGAGTTCTACGATCGCATCCCTGAAACCATTGCGCCAATCGAGCAACGCCTGCGCGAGGAGCTGGAGCGGACGCTCGGTCGCGACTGGTGCGAACGCTGGTTTGAAGGCGTGCCGAATTACGTCGATATTCCCGGCCAGGTGAACGTATTGGAAATCCTGCGTCTCTGGACCTACGCCAAGGCGCTCGAACTCGTCGATTGGGGCAAGATGCGTTACAACCTGCTCGGGCAGGCGGACCACTGGTTCCCCGGCGAAAACGCCGGCAACTTCGACCCCAAACGGATTCACGCCGCCATGTCGAGGAGCCCCTTTGCCGATCGCATCCCGGGGATCTTGCGGGAATCCCACGAGATGCTCTTCGACGAACCGAAGAAACGGCTGAGTCAGAGTTAAGGCGAAGCTGGGAAACAGTCGGCGGCGGGTGTTCAATTTCGCAGCTTGTACGAACCTTTCCAGTTCACTTCATAAGACTGCGCATGTGTCAGGTTCAACTCAACATGCTCTATCCCGCCGAACCAACGGCGGATCACATTTGGTACAAGGCGAAGGAGTGATGAGGCTCGATTCAGATCGCACTGCCACTGAGTGGCTGTTTAGTCGGCTTCGAAGGGTTATAGACTTTGTGGCCCTTTTTCGCACAGAAAAGCGGGGATTTTTCGGTCAGCACCGGCTAGTGTCGCCGCATGGTCAAAAAGCTCTTCCTCCTGGACGGCATGGCGCTGGTGTATCGGGCGCACTTTGCTTTCATTGCCCGCCCGATCGTAACATCGAAGGGCCTCAACACCTCCGCACTTTTCGGTTTCACGCAGACGTTGCTCGACATCATCAAGACGCAACAACCGACCCATCTCGCGGTGGTGTTCGACACGGAAGCGCCGACTCAGCGACACAAGGATTTTGCAGATTACAAGGCCCATCGCCAGGCAATGCCCGAGGAACTCCGCGACGCGCTGCCGCATGTCCGCCGGATGATCGAGACGTTTAACATCCAGGTCATCACGTGCGATGGCTGGGAAGCAGATGATGTGATCGGTACTCTTGCCAAACGCGCCGAATTGGAAGATTTCGTTTCCTTCCTCGTCACGCCAGACAAGGATTTCGGCCAGCTCGTTTCCGAGAAGATTTTTATTTTGAAACCTTCGCGCCTCGGTGATCCCCCTGAAATCCTCGGCGTGCCGGAAGTGCTGAAGAAGTGGTCCATCGAGCGACCGGCACAGGTGATCGATCTGCTCGGTCTCATGGGCGATGCTTCGGATAATATCCCGGGCGTACCCGGCATCGGCGAGAAGACAGCCGCCAAACTCATCGCTCAGTTCGGCTCCATGGAGAATCTTCTCGCGCGCACCAGCGAGGTGAAGGGCAAGCTGCGGGAGACGATTGAAGCCAACCGCGAACAGGCTTTGCTCTCGCGCCGGCTCGCCACGATTGATTGTGAAACTCCAGTGGCCATCCGCCTCGACGAACTCCTGTTGCGCCTGCCAAACGACGAAAAACTCAGAGACCTTTGTATCGAGTTCGAGTTCAATTCGATTGGCCGCCGGCTCTTTGGGGATGGGTTCAAAGCGGGCCGCGGCGCTCAGCCGGCGTCCAGTGATCCCACGCCAGCGGAGCCGATGGACAAGCCCGCCGAGCTGCTTCTTGGGCTCGAAGAACCGCCGTCCCCGGATCAGTCGCTCGATCGTTCGCAGCTTAGGACGATCGCCGACATCGGGCACGAATACGTTGTCGCCTCCGACGAGGAGTCCCGCCGCAGGTTGATCCAAACGCTGACAGGCAAAACACGTTTCGCGATGGCGGTTGCGGCGGACGGGACGAATCACACCTCGGCGCGGCTGCTCGGTCTGGCATTCTCGATGGAAGCGCACAAAGGGTTCTATGTGCCATTGCCGGAGGACAGGCAGCAGTCGCAGACGATGTTGGAGGAGTTCCGGATCGTGCTTGAGGCAGGTGGCATCGAGATCATCGGATACGACCTGAAATTCACGATCGCCATGCTCCTCGGACGTTGCATCCGGATTCGCGGAAGGCTTCTGGACATCATGATTGCTCACGGTCTGGTCGAGCCGGAGCTGCGGCACACGCTGGATTACGTGAGCGAAGTTTGCCTTGGCTACACTCCGTTGACGTCCGCCATACTCACCGGTGAAGAGAAGTCAACGGCCTCTTCATTTGCCGCGCTGCCGGTGGAAAAGCTGGCGGATTTCGAGGGCGAACGAGCCGATGTCGCCGGCCAAATCTGGCCGCACATCGAGCCGCTCCTTGCTCGGAAGGGCCAGGAGAAGGTTTTTCGAGATATCGAGTCGCCGCTGGTTCCCGTACTGGCGGACATGGAATTGACGGGCATTAAAGTGGACGGAAACGCACTCTCTGAAATCGGAGCGCAATTGGGAAAGCAGATTGCGGAGCTGGAACTTTCCGTTTGCCGCCTCGCGGGCCGCGAGTTCAACCTGAACTCCACCCGCCAGCTTGGAGTCATCCTGTTTGAAGAGCTGAAGCTGGCGGAGAAGCCCAGGAAGACCAAGACCGGGCTCTACTCCACGGATGAACAAACGCTCATCACGCTGGCAGGTGACCATGAAATCATTCAGAAGCTTCTCGAGTATCGCGAACTCTCAAAACTCAAGTCCACTTACGTCGATGCGCTTCCGCTCACCATCTCGCGGCGCACGGGTCGCATTCACACCACTTACCACCAGGTCGCAACGGCCACAGGCCGGCTGAACTCCCAGGATCCCAATCTCCAAAACATTCCCATCCGCACGGACCGGGGAAAGGAAGTTCGCCGCGCTTTCGTTCCCCGTGATGATGAGCATGTGTTGTTGTCGGCGGACTATTCGCAGATCGAATTAAGGATCATCGCCGCGTTGAGCCGCGAGACCGGTCTGCTCGAAGCGTTTCGCACCGGAGGAGACGTCCACACCACGACGGCGGCCGTTGTTTTCGGTGTACCCATCGACGCAGTCACACCCGAGATGCGACGCAAGGCAAAGATGGTGAACTACGGGATCGCCTATGGAATGTCAGCTTTCGGCCTGGCACAACGGCTGGGCATTCCTCGCAAGGAAAGCGCGGCGATCATCGATCAATACTTCGTACAGTTCAGCGGAGTGCGGCGTTACATGGCTGAGACCGTGGCCTTCGCCCAAGCGCACGGGTATGTGGAAACGGTCACCGGACGGCGACGCTACCTGCGGGACATCCGCTCCGCCAACGCCACCATCCGGTCCGCCGCCGAGCGCAACGCCATCAACGCCCCGATTCAGGGAACCGCCGCGGACATGATCAAGATCGCCATGGTGAACATTCATCGCGAACTCATCTCGCGCCGGCTCCGAACCCGGTTGCTGCTCCAGGTGCACGACGAACTCGTTTTCGACCTTCATGTCGAGGAAGAGACAGAGGTGCGCTCGATGATTGAAGAAAAGATGAGGAACGCGATCAATCTTGATGTGCCCATAATTGTCGAGATGGGCACCGGCAGAAATTGGTTGGAAGCGCACTGAATCGCCGCGTCCGCGCATTCACAAGTTGGCGGTCGTGGAACGCGGAATTCCGCGATCCGGCACCACGCTCGGCCAAGCCCAGTCTTGAGGTCTTCTCGTTACCGGCTTCGGGAGGCACCGCCGCCGCGTCACCGGGCTTCTCGCCGCTTGCGTTCCGTGACGTCGCGCGCGGAACTGAACAGGAGCAGCTGCCCTTCGATCCTCACCCCTGTGGCGCTGACTTCCACATCAATGATGGACCCGTCTCGACGCCGGTACTGGGTTTCGAAGACTGCGGATCGTTGCGCCAGATCGCGGATGATCTGCCCCAGCTCATTGGGCTTCCATCGGGTGTCCCAATCCGCCGCCACCATGCCTGCCAGCTCGTCGGAGCTGTATCCGAGCATCCTGCAGAAGGCATCATTCACCCGCACAATGCGCCCGCTCTCATTGAGGACGTGGAAGCCGTCATGGGCGCTGTTGAAGAGCGTTTCATTGCGCGCATTCCGCCTCTCCAATTCACGTTCGTGATGCTTTCTCTCAGTGTGATCCAACGCCGCGCCCACCAGTCCAGCCACTTCGCCATCAGGTCTATTGAAGGTCGCTTTGTACGACACCACATCTCGAAGCCGCCCATGTCCATCCACGGCGATGGATTCGATGGTGGCTTCACCCTGGCGACCGAGAAGCTCTTCGTCATGCGCCCGGTAGCCCTCGGCGATGTGTGGGGGAACAAGTTCAGCCGCCGTCTTGCCCAAAATGTCGCCGCGCTCACGGGAGAAAAACTTCTCCATTGCGCGATTGACGCCGATGTAATGGCCGGAAGTGTCCTTGTAAAAAACCGGCACCGGAATTGCATCGATCACGGTTTGCAGAAAGACAAGCTGGCGGAGGAGTTCCATCTGAGCGCGCCTTTGTTCGGTAATTTCCCGGGCGATTCCGCAAAAGACCGCTGGCTCGCCCTCAAGTCCAAGAACAATTGAGCCATCCGCCGAGTGCCAGAGCCAGGCCCCGGAGCTGTGACGGAGGCGCAATTCCACCGGCGGCGGTTGCTGGCCTCGCAAGATCTCGCCGAGGAAACGCCGGAAGCCCTCGAAATCGTCCGAATGGACAAATCCGCTGAATGACCGTCCCACGATGTCATCCGTTTGATAACCGAGCCGGGGCGTCCAATTGGGCGACGCGTAACGGCAGCTGGCATCGGGCGTCAGCGAGAAGAGGATGTCGTTCGCCTGTTCGACGAACGTTCGGAACCGGATTTCGCTGTGCCTCAGCGCCTCGTCCGTCGCCTTGCGCCGCGAAATGTCCATCAACGTGCCCGCCGCCCGCACCGGTTGATTGAAGCCATCTCGTTCAATCACCTTGCCCCGAACCAGCACCCAGTTCCATCCGCCTGACGCCGATCGAACGCGGCATTCGCACTCAAACTGTTCAGTGTACCCAATAAGATGTTTTTCGATGACAATCCTGGCCCGCTGGCCATCGTCGGCGTTGAGTCTCTGATCCCAGTCCGCCCAGGTCATTCCTGTGACGGGCGGCTCGAAGCCAAGCACTTCGACCGCTCTCGGGCTGTACCAGAATTCGTTCTTCTCCAGGTTCCAACCCCAAAAAGCTTCCTCGCTTCCTTCAAACGCCAGCCGCAAAACCTCCTCTTCATCCAAAAGGTTCGCTGGATTTCGTCTCATCGCCTTCGTCCGTTTCGCGAGGAGCAGGAACAACAATCCTGCGGAGAGGACAATGAAAGCGATTTCTTTGAGGCAGGCTTGCCAGGAAAATGGCGGCATGACCCCCTGCCACTTCTGCCCCGCGTACCATGACGAACCTTGCCAGAGCAATCCAAAGGCAACGTAGGTCAACACGACCCTCATTGGCTGCTTGGTGGATGATTGCATCTTCACGTGAATCTTTCAGGCGAACTGGCGCGCCCTCAGAATCTCAGACGGCTTCCCTCATCTGCAACACCGAAGTTGAGTCTTCAGGTGCAGTGCCCACGGCTGCGGCGGACTTCACGCCGAGCGTTGGCATCCTTGCCACAAGAACAATTAAAGGGTGGTCCGAGGCAACCGAAGGGTAGCTGAATGAAGTCTGGCATCTAGCCTCGCATCATGAGTTTCACGTTGAATCCAGATCTCGCGACGCAGCGGTCCTGTCAGAGTCCAGCCCTCTGCCCTCTCAGTCGGATTCGCGCCGGAGATTCGGTTCGCATCAAGCAACTCCTGGAGTCGTCTGGAGTGGCGGGCCGCTTGCGGGAACTTGGGTTCTGCGAAGATCAGGTGGTTCGGCTTGTGGCCCGCCAATCCACATTCATCTGCCAGGTCTGCAACGCACGCTTGGCCATCAGCGCCAAACTTGCTGAATTCATTCTCGTGGAACCCGCAAACACCGCAGTCGTCAACTGACCTCCGCCGTTCCGCCGGACAGCAATTGGTTCTGCTACCTGGCAGTCTCAAACGCACGCGTCTGGTGATCCAGACGCTTCTGAATTCCGCCGCACACCTTCTCGCACAAGTCGAATATCGCAGGATCACTGATCGAGTAGATGACCGTCAGGCCCTCCTTCCTCCTCGCCAGGATTCCCGATTCAATCAGCAATTGAAGATGTCTGGAGACATTCGCCTGGGTCAGCCCGGTCGCTCCAACAAGCTCAGTGACGTTCTTCCCGCCCTCCTCAAGCGCTATGATGAGCTTGAGCCTGCTGGGCTCGCTCAACGCCTTGAACCTTGCAGCTATCAGCTCCAGCGCATGATCCGACAAATCCTGGGGCGACATTTTTCGCGGCATAGACAAATAAAGATTTCAGCTTGCAAACCCACTGTATGAGTATATGCTCATATTGTCAATACAGTGCTCAATACGACTCAACCATGAAGATATTATGAAAATGGAAAATGCCATCCGCATTCTCGCCGGAACCATGGTGCTCGCCAGTCTTGGTCTTTCACACTGGTTCAACACCTGGAACTGGCTCTGGCTTGCAGCCTTCGTCGGGGTCAACCTGATCCAGTCGGCATTCACCGGGTTCTGCCCGGCTGAAATCATCCTCGGCAAGCTCGGCGTGGGGAAATCCGGTGACAGATGCTGTCAAAAAACCTGATTGGCAAATGAGTCCCATCCCCCGCTGATTCCGCATAACACCATGCGCAACGAAGCAGCCGCACGAGTTGGCGGGAGCCGGACCGGCGCCAAACTTCAATCATGACATCGCGCGACCATCTGGATCATCACCCGTTCCACCGTGGGATTCGTCCGCAGTGGCGAGTCCTCCTTTGGTCCTTGATTGCCTGCATCATGCTCTGGAATCAGGCGGTGGCTGCCGAATCCTGGACACTGGAACAAGCCCTGGCATTCGCCTCCACCAACAGTCCTGATGCTCGCATCAGCAAGCACCGAATGGCCATCGCTCGGGAAATCCTGGCTCAAGCCGACGCTGCATTTTTCCCCAAAGTTCAGCTTCAGGGCAGTTACACGCGAACAGACAATCCATTGGGTGTCTTCGGAGCGGCGCTCACACAGCGGGCTTACAGTTCAAGCCTGAATTTCAACCGCGTCCCGGACGCTGACGACCTTAATGTTCGCGGACTGCTGACAGTTCCACTGTATTCTGGTGGACGAAGCTCGGCGGCGCGGGATGCCGCGAAGTCTGGATCAGCGGCTGTCACGCTTGATGCCGAGACGACCAGGCACGCAGTCGCGTTCGAGATAGCCCAAAGCTTCCACTATGTGATCAAGACACGCCAGTTTGTTCGCGCCGCTGAAGCCGCCATCCAGGCCCTCGAAGGAAACCTTAAGGTCGCTCGCCACCGTCTGGACGCCGGCACACTGCTGAAAACAGACTTCCTTGATGTCGAAGTCCGCCTCGCCCAGTCGAGGGAAGATCGCAGTCGCGCAAAGAACGCCCTGGCGTTGGCCGAACACACACTGCGCGTACTCCTGGGAATCGAAGCCGGCGAAATAACCGCATCTGATACGACGCCATCAGTTCTTGCGCCGGACGTCGAGGATCAGGCTTCTCTACCGGAACTTGCCGCAGCCCGACATCGCGAGAGGGCCGCTGAAGCTGAGGTTCGCGGAACCAAGTCTGGATTCAGACCGCGAGTCAACGCCTTTGGAAGCGTGGATTTTGATCATGGCTGGAAGTTCAACAGCTCAGGCGAGAACTACACCGGTGGCGTCCTGCTTCAATGGGACTTGTGGGACGGGGAAACCACCAGACACCGTGTCGCTGCCGCCAAAGCCGCGCTTGACGTCCAGCGCGAAGAGGAACGCAAGCTCCGGCTTGCTCTGGATTTGGAACTGAAGAAAGCAAAACTCTCACTCGCCGATGCGCGGGAGCGGCTGGCAGTGACCGATCGTGTGATCGCTCAAGCGAGTGAGAGCGCCAACCTCGTGCGGGCACGATTTGAACAGGGAATGGCACTGTCAGCCCAATTGCTGGACGCTGAGACGTTGTTGACGACAACGCAGCTCCGCCGGGCTGACGCTGAGTGCGACGAGAGAATTGCCATCGCCGCACTGCGGAAAGCTCTCGGCCTGCCTCAAGTGCCACCCAGCGCCGCCAAATAATTCTATGAACGCCAGAAATCCTGACAGGTGCGTTTCATCATCGAGTGAAATGACGATCAATCTGAACGCGGACGGACACCTCAAGAAGTCGATTCCTTACAATTCGAGTGGACGCGAAAGCTCCCGCCCATTTCTCCCCAGGTTCGTAGTTATGCGAGCGACCAAAACATTCGTCCCTGTCCTTGTCGCAGCCGCGGCACTGTTGTCGGCCTGTGACCAAAAGCACCAGGCGGACGTATCAACGAATCCGAAGCCACCCGTCGCCATTCGCATCCAGCCAGCCGAAATCCAGAGTAGCGCCACGTACGAAGAAGTCGTGGGGACGGTACGCGCCAGAGTCAGCGCTCGCATCGAATCGAAGATCCAAGGCCGGATTCAGAAGCTGGAGGCCGTGCCTGGAATTCGAGTGAAGAGCGGCGAGATGCTTGTTGAACTCGACGCCCTCGAATTTCAAGCCAGGCTTGATCAAGCTCTCGCCACTCGCCGGCAGGCCGAACAAGATCTGGAACGAGCCGAATCGCTGCTCGGAAAGCAAGCCGCGACCCGGGCTGAGTTTGAAACCGCGCAGACCCGCCATCGGGTGGCAGTCTCCAGCGTCAAGGAAGCCGAGACGCTTGTCGCCAACACCAGAATAGTCGCGCCTTTCGAAGGAATCATCACTCAAAAGCATCAGAACGCTGGGGATTTCGCCACTCCGGGCCGTACAATTCTGGAGATCGAAGATCCGGCCACGCTGCGCTTCGAAGCGGAAGTGCCCGAAGTCTTGCTCAAGCAACTCAAGATTGGCAGTCCGGTCAGTCTTCGCAGCGGTGAGGCGGAAAATCTCGTCGAGTGCCGAGTCAGCGAAATTGCTCCAGCCGCCAACGTTGAAACTCGCAGCCACACTCTAAAATTCGATATTCCACCAGACAGCGGTCTTCGCTCCGGCCAGTTCGCAAGAATTTTCATTCCGTTGGCCGAGTCGCGGATCCTGCGCATCCCGGGATCAGCGCTCGTCCAGCGTGGGCAAATGGAAATTGTCTTTGTCGCGACACAGGGCGAGGCCCGACTTCGTTTGGTCAAAGTTGGCAGGTGGTCTGGCACGGATGTGGAAGTGCTTTCCGGCCTTGAAAATGGAGAACAGGTTGTCATCAACCCGAGCGCACAACTGACCGACGGACAACGCGTGGAGATCAGATGAAATCGACCAGGGAATCATCTGCAGAAATGCCGCTGGGTCTCGCAGGGCGCGTTGCGCGTGCCTTCATCAATTCCAAACTCACGCCTTTGGTGGTGCTGACGTCTGTTTTGCTCGGCCTCTTCGCCGTGATCATGCTGCCGCGTGAGGAGGAGCCGCAGATCAGGGTGCCGATGATCGATGTCCAGGTGTTTATGCCTGGTTTCTCGGCCAAGGAAGTCGAGCAACGCGCCACGCGCCCGATGGAGAAACTGCTCTGGGAAATTCCCGGTGTGGAATACATCTACTCGACTTCGCGGGAGGGAGAGTGCCTTGCCATCGTCCGGTTCAAGGTGGGCGAAGATTCCGGGAGCAGTCTTGTCAAACTCAACGCCAAGCTTCAGGCCAATCTCGATCGCATTCCCGCCGGCGTTTCGTTTCCCATCGTCAAGGCCCGTTCCATTGATGACGTTCCGATCCTCGCGCTGACGTTCCACAGTTCGCGTTATGATCACCTGTTGCTCCGCCGACTTGTGGCCCAGGTCGATGATGCGGTGAAGCAGGTGCCGCTTGTCGCCGAAACAACGATCATTGGCGGCGCTCGAAGACAGGTGCGAGTGCTTCTGGATCACAACAGTCTGGCCGCGCGCAACATTGCGCCTGCCGAACTGCTTCAAATCCTGAAGAAATCCAATCGACAGGCAACCGCAGGAAGCCTGACCACCTCGAATCGCGAAGTGCTGATTGAAACAGGCGACTTCCTCTCCAAAGCTGAGGATGTGGGGCGCATTGTGATTGGCGCTCATCGCGGCAAACCGGTGTATCTCCGGGATGTCGCCGAAATCATCGACGGCGCGGAAGAACCGACGAGCTACGTGTTCTTCGGCTCGGGAAACACACAAGCCAGCACGGATGAACCCGCGGTGACGTTATCCGTCGCCAAGCGTCCGGGCGCGAATGCGATTTCCGTCACCAGGGATGTTTTGCGAAAAGTGGAAACTTTGAAGGGCACTCTCATTCCGGCTGATGTCAAAGTATCCGTCACGCGCAATTACGGCGAGACCGCAGCGGACAAATCCAACGAACTTCTGCTGCACATGGGAATTGCGGTTGCCGGTGTCTCGATTCTGATCCTGCTCACCCTTGGCTGGAGGGAATCCGGAATCGTGGCCATCGCCATCCCATCAACGCTCGCCCTCACACTGCTGGTCTTTTACCTCTACGGATTCACCCTGAATCGCATCACGCTCTTCGCTCTGATCTTCAGCATCGGAATCCTGGTGGATGACGCGATCGTCGTCGTTGAGAACATCGTCCGGCACTTTCACCTCCCGTTGAACAAACAGCGTAATCCGATTTCCGTCGCGGTCGAAGCCGTCAATGAAGTCGGCAATCCAACGATCCTCGCCACGTTCGCCGTGATCGCCGCGGTGCTGCCCATGGCCTTTGTCGGTGGACTCATGGGACCGTACATGCGGCCCATCCCGATTGGCGCAAGCGCCGCCATGATATTCTCGCTCGCCATCGCGTTCATATTGACGCCGTGGGCTGCGGTGCGAATTCTCAAGGAAGGCAGACGGAAGCAGCCAGCGTCACTGGCTGAGCCCGTTGCGACCCAGCCGGCAGTCGGGTCGCGTCCACATTCCAATCACGAAGAGGATGCGTTCACCCGTATTTACCGTCGCGTGATGAATCCACTGATCCGACACCGCGCATGGCGGTTCGGGTTTCTTGGGGGAATAACCCTGCTGCTCCTCGGCTCAATGGCGTTGGTCGGCATCGGCTGGGTCAAGGTCAAGATGCTGCCCTTCGACAACAAGAGCGAGTTCCAGATCATCCTCAACATGCCCGAGGGAAGTCCGCTCGAACGCACCGCGCAAGCGGCGATGGAAATCGCCGCGAGCATCAAGAACGAACCCGAGGTCGCCAATTACCAGATCTATGCCGGCCTTGCGTCCCCGTTCAATTTCAGCGGGCTTGTCCGGCATTACTTTCTGCGACGCGGCTCGAATGTCGCGGACATCCAGGTTAATCTTGTCAACAAGCACGACCGCAGCGTTCAAAGTCACGACATCGCCAAACGCATACGTCCTCGCGTGGCCACCATCGCGGAGAAATTTGGCGCACGGGTCGCCGTGGCGGAAGTGCCTCCGGGTCCGCCGGTGTTGCAAACTCTCGTGGCGGAGATCTATGGCCCGGACGACGCGGCCCGCCATGCGCTTTCGGAGAAGATTCGCGAAATCTTCAGAACCACGCCAGGCGTCGTGGATCTGGATTGGTATGTCGAAGCGGACCAACCCAAGAGCCGATTCGTCCTCGACAAGGAAAAGGCCGCGCTTCACGGAGTCACCACGGAAGATGTTTCCCAAACCCTGCGCATTGCCGTTCAGGGTGAAGCCATCGACTTGATCCACATACCACGCGAAAAAGAGGACGTGAATCTGATCCTGCATCTTCCCCGGACGGCTCGTTCGCGGCCGGATGATTTGCTTGCGTTGCGAGTTCGCGGATCCAACCCGGCAAGCAGATCACAGCCGATCGTTCCATTGCGCGAACTCGGCCGACTCGAAAACACCGTCGCCGACAAAAGCCTTTATCACAAGAACCTCATGCCTGTGACCTACGTGATCGCGGATGTCGCTGGCGTGGTTGAAAGCCCGGTGTATGCGATTTCGGAAATGAACAAAAAACTTCGCGCGCTGGACTTGTCATCCATTGCAGGAGGCCACCAGGCGTCCGGCGCAAGACTCAAGATTCATAATGCCAGCCAGCCTTTCACCGATGACGAACTCTCGATGAAATGGGATGGCGAATGGCACATCACCATCGAAGTCTTCCGTGACCTCGGGCTGGCGTTCGCCGCGGTTCTGGTGCTCATCTATCTCCTCATGGTGGGTTGGTTTGGGTCATTTCTGACACCAATGATCGTCATGGTGGCGATTCCATTCTCATTGGTTGGAATTCTTCCCGCTCACGGTGGTCTCAACGCATTTTTCACCGCCACATCAATGATTGGCTTCATGGCCGGCGCCGGAATCGTCGTTCGCAATTCAATCATCCTCGTGGATTTCATCGAACAACGGATCCAGGAGGGAGTGCCCCTGGCCGAAGCGGTCGTGGATGCCGGCGCGATACGATTCCGTCCGATGCTCCTGACGGCGATGGCCGTTGTTGTCGGCGCGGCGGTGATTCTTTTTGATCCCATCTTCCAGGGGCTGGCCATCTCCCTGATGGCCGGCGAGATGGCTTCACTCCTGATCAGCCGAATGGCTGTTCCTGTTCTGTACTACATGGCGAAGACAGGATCGGGCGGGACCGCTCGACAACAAATCCCCTAGCATCAGCGGCGATCGTTGCCCGTGGTTGAACGACTCCTTCTTCCTCGACGACGAATGTGGCGAGCCTAAGCTGCGGCCATGAATCCCACGACGAAATGCCTGTATCGCGACGCCTATGACATCCAGCCATGGGCAGAAACCTGCGGCCAGATTCGCACCGTGATCGAGGAAAAGGACGAAGCGGCCGCCGAAGTCCACCATCTCGAGATCACCAATGCCAAACTCCATTACCACCAGCGCACGGATGAAATCTATTACGTGCTCGAGGGTTCAGGCCGAATGATGCTGGATGATGAAGAAATCGAGCTGCGCAAGGACACCACTGTTTACGTACCGCGCGGAGTGAAACACAGGGCGTGGGGGAATTTGAAGGTTCTGGTCGTCTGTATTCCACGCGGCGTATTGAACGACGTTCATGAGCTGGAATAATCTGACGACTCTTGAAAGCAACCCCGCGCGGCTTGTTAAGATCGCGTGCCTGGCGTTTGTTCTTTCGATCCCCTTCTCCGCTGAAACGGCTCCCATCGATCACTGGGCTTTCCAACCTGTCCGGCCTCGGGAGCTTCCAAAAGTTCAAAATCAATCCTGGGTCAGGAATCCGATAGATCGGTTCATCCTCTCCTCTCTTGAAGCGAATGAACTCAAACCTGCCGCTCCTGCCAGGCCCGAACAGCTCATTCGCCGCATCACCTGCGACCTGACAGGCCTGCCACCCACACCGGAAGAAATCGATGACTTCGTCAGGGATCGTTCTCCCGATGCTTACAGGAAGGTTGTGGATCGCCTGCTCGCTTCGCCGCAGTACGGCGAACGCTGGGCGAGGCACTGGCTGGATCTCGCGCGCTATGCCGAAAGCGACGGCTTCGAGCACGACGCCGTCCGACCGAATTCGTGGAGGTATCGCGATTATGTCATTCGCTCCTTCAATGAGGACAAACCATACAACCAATTTCTTCGTGAACAGATCGCCGGCGACGAACTTTTCGCCAGCTTGAAACCAGAAATCCAAAATCAAAAATCAGAACTGCTGGTCGCCACCGCCTTCACGTTGCTCGGACCCGACATGGTGGATTCAGCGGATCAAGTCCAACGCCGCCTGAATACGCTCAACGACATGACCGATGCCACGGCGAGCGTTTTTCTCGGCCTCACGTTCGGCTGTGCTCGCTGCCACGACCACAAATTCGAACCAATCACGCAGTGCGATTATTTCAGCATGCAGGCGTTCTTCGCACCGGCCATGTTCCACCAGGATCTGGCGATTCCCACCATCAGTGAACGCGCTGCTCATGACACCGCGCAGGCTGCCTATAAGGAAGCCTCGCGCGCGCTGCAGAGGCAGATTGACGAACTTGAAGCACCGCACCGCGAAAGTCTGTTCGCCGCGAAACTGGCGAAGCTCTCCGAGGACGCCGCACTCGCGCACAAAACGCCCAAGTCCGGGCGCACCGTCGAACAGGAGAACACCGTGCAGGAGACCGCGTCCATGGTGAAAGTTGCCGACGCCGAAATCGTGGATCGGATGACGGCGACTGACAGTGAACGGCGCAAAAACCTGCTGGATGAGCTGAAGAAAATCCCGAAGCCTCCCTCCCTGCCTGGCGCCATGTCGTTGTCGAACACCAACGGCACTCCAGCCAGAACCTTCATCCTGGCGCGCGGAGATTACAACCAACCCGGCGAGGAGGTGCAGCCGGGGCTTCCAGCAATCCTCAACATCACCTCACCTGAGGAAGCCAAGCTTTCTCCGGACCAGGTGCGACAGCGTCCCCTCACGTCGGCTGATACGAACCGTCGCACCGCTCTCGCCGACTGGCTCGTCAGCTCCGCCAACCCGCTCACGGCTCGGGTTATGGTCAATCGAATCTGGCAGCATCACTTCGGCCGCGGCCTCGTCGCCACGCCAAGCGACTTTGGCACACGCGGCGCACGACCGACGCATCCTGATCTTCTCGACTGGCTCGCCAGCGAGTTCGTGGCCCACGGCTGGAGCATCAAGGCAATGCACCGGCTCGTTCTCACATCCGCAACTTATCAACAGTCCAGCGAAACTTCACCCGCCTCACTCGCCCGGGATCCAGAGAACAAATTCCTCTCCCACCAAAATCGCACCCGACTCGAAGGCGAAGCCATTCGAGACAGTCTGCTCGCGATCAGCGGGCGGCTGAATCCGGCGATGTTCGGCCCTAGCATCCTGCCGCCTCTGCCTGCCGATCTGGCAACATCGTCCAAGAACTGGACGACCAGTGCCGACGCCTCCGGCCACACTCGCCGCAGCATTTACGTTTTCGCGCGGCGCAATTTGCGTTTTCCGTTTTTCGAGGCGTTCGACGCGCCGGATAACAACCTCACCTGTCCCGAGCGCGGCCGGAGCGTCACCGCACCGCAAGCGCTCACGCTGCTGAACTCGGAAGAAGTCCTCACTGCTGCTGACGCCACCGCCACGCGAATTCTGCGCGAGGCCGGCTCGACCGACGACTGCATCCGCCGCGCCTTCTTCCTCATCCTGGGACAAGCGCCAACGGTGAGTGAACTGGAGAGAAGCCGGGCCTTCCTGAGAAGCCGGTGGAACCTCGATCGAGCGGATCAGGACACGAAGAAAACCGCACTCGCAGCACTCTGCCGAGCGTTCTTCAATCTAAATGCGTTCGTTTTCGTGGAGTGATCCAAGGAGGGGGGAAGGGGGGAGCTCACTGGAACTCGCTAATTCTTTTCTGGCGAGTTGCGCCGAAGCCCCACGGAATGCGCGATGTCGTCGAACTCCTCGTGACTGACAGTGTCGAGGTTCTTTCCCTTGGCGTTAAGCATTTCGTTGATCTTGATCGCCTTCTCAGTCATCTCCTCGTGTGTGTCCTTGCTCCCGCCCACGAGCGCGAAATTGGGGCCCGTCGTCACGCGCTTATGCCCATCGTCATCCAGGCCGACTCCCAGCATCAACGCTTTGCGTGGCCGGCTTTTCTTCGCTTTTTCTGGCTGCTGCGACATGCGCTGAAGCTAGTTATGACGTCATTGAAGTCAAGAGTGTCGGCCGACGGATGCCATCCCATGCTCTCCCTCAATATTTCCCTTTCCGAGCGACAAGGCTGATTCAACGATTGACCATTGATGCCCGACAAAGCTCCAGCGACAGGAATCGTGCTGCCGGAAAACCGGAATCGCGTGGAGACCTGGAGGGATTATTCTCCACCTCGGACCGCTTCTGACGGCGTGCTACGGGAGCTGCGGATTGAAGGAACCTGACGAGGGACGTTACACCAGCATTGCCCTCGACCTTCCCTGCTCTCAGCTTGGTTTCTTTACCGTTCAGCGCATCCAATCATCAGGATGCTGATTGCGCCGTGATTGCGGTGGCTGGGGGAGCCGCCAGCCCTGTCCATCGAAAGCAAAGGGTCCGGCCTGTCAGTTTTCGCAGGAGATCACCCTTTTTCTCACAGGCAGGTTTCTCGATGGTGAGCGGCTTGGAGGAGGTCACGTCAAAAACAATCCGGTGATGCGTCATCCTCGTCCTGACCGCACTGACCAGTTGCAGATGCCTTCGATCCAGACCATCCGCCACTCGGAGTATTGCCGCCAGCAGACAAACTCGACGCTGGTCAGACTTCGACAGATCCCGAAATCCGCTGTGCCTAGCCTTGGGCAAGGCTCTTCGGTGGTACCGCGCGACCAGCGCGATGACCTCGATTTCACGGCGGTTGAAATGACGCCAACGCTGCTCGCGGATCAATCGTGCCGAGTGTTTGTGATGTTTGGCGCCGCCTGGTGCGACTCCCCATCCGATGTCATGCAACGAAGCGGCAGCCTCCATCAGCACGCGATCCCTCACCGCCAGTTTGTGCCAATCTTTAAGGTCATCGAAAATTTGCAACGCGAGAGCCGCGACGTGTAGCACGTGTTCCGGCTCCTCTTCGAGATGCATCACCATTTCGATGATTTCCTTCCTCGCATTGCGGAGACTCGATTCAGGCTTTGTCATGGCGCGATCTGATGAACCTGTTTCTCTCACCCAAGCTGAAAAATCGCAAGCACCTGTCGCCCCCGTTACCCATCCAGCGCCTCATCCATGACGGCGGCGAATCGCAATCCCCGGGTGCTCATGGCCAGTTCACCGATTCCAAATACCTTCATCACCGCGCAGAAGATTGACACTCCTCCCAGAATGACGTCGGCACGATCCACTGGCAGCCCCGGCACTCGACGACGCTCCGCCAGTGGCAGACTCCAGAGCAACGATTCCATACTTGCAACCTCTCCGATTGTCAGACGCACATTCTCAATTCGTGACCGGTCAAAGGAAGCCGACTTGAGTTTCATGCGCGCCAGGATGGTGGAGGTTCCACCCGTCCCCACCAGACGCACCCTCTCCTGGAAAATCTGTGAAAGCACCGGGTCCAGGATCGGTTTGACAGTCGAACTCAGGTACTGCGTCAGCAGGGAGATGGCATTCTCAAATTGACCATCCGTAGGTGGATCGTCGAGTTGGATCTCCTCCGCCAATCGCACAGTCCCGAGCGGAAAGCTCCGACGAAAAAACTGGTGCATCCCCTCGCCCACTACGAATTCAGCGCTGCCACCGCCCACATCAAGAAGCAATAATGGGGCGTCTGCCAGCAACGGATCCGTCGTCACGCCCGTAAATGCCAGCCCGGCCTCCCGCTCTCCGGAAATCACAACGGGAAGCACACCGGATTTCAAATGAATTGCCTGAATCAACTCATCACGATTGCGTGCGTCCCGAGCGGCGCTGGTTGCGATCACACGAATCACTTCCGCGCCCAGTCTCCGTGCTTCCCCCACATAATTCGCCACAACCGTCGCCGTCGCCGAGATCGGCCCGGCTTGGAGCATGTGGGTTTTATAGAATCCCAGGCCCAGGCGGGTCTGCTCGCTTTTTTCCAGCACCGGTTCGACGCAGCGGCCCACGACATCCGCCACGAGGACTTTCACCGAATTGGTGCCGACATCGATGACTGCGCGGCGCGTCATGCGGATCCCGTGCCTGGGTTATTTGCCCGCGCGACGCGCGAGCACCGCGCCTCCTGTGATGCCAGCATCATCTCCAAGCTTGCTCGGCAGGATCTCGATTCCCTTCGCGATTCCAGGCATCGCGGAATCACGCGCGGTCTCGATGATGATTGCCATCATTTCATCCTCCAGAGCGTCGATCACCCCTCCCCCGAGCACGATCACCTCGGGGTTCAAAAAGTTGATGACGTTGGCGACGGCCACGCCGGTGTACTCCGCCGCTTCCTCCACCACTCGCTCCACCAGTTTGTCCCCCCGTCGGATCGCCTTCCGCAGATCCCCGCTCCTCATGTCCAGGAGATCCTCGCCGAGCATCTCGGTCAGCACCGTCTTCTTGCCCTCTTTGACCGAGTTTTGAATTTTTCGGAAAATCGCCGTGCGGCTCGCAAGCGCCTCGAAGCAGCCCTGGTTTCCACAGCTGCATTTGGGGCCGCCCACTTCGATGACCATGTGGCCTATCTCCCCCGCGCCATGGTTGAAACCCGAATGAAGCTCGCCGTTAAGAATGATGCCACCACCGATTCCTGTCCCGAGAAAAATGCCGACGACATTTTTCGGCTTGGAATTCAGTTCCACCGCATGAACGCCCAGCGTGCAAATGTTCGTGTCATTTTCAAGAAACACCGGCACTTCAAGCCGCTTCTCCAATTCCTTCTTCAACGAAACATCTTCCCACCCAAGATTGGGGGCGAAGACCACCTTGCCAGCATCAGGATCGACCGGACCAGGCGCGCCGATGCCGATGCCGCGCACCTGGCCGATCTTTAGATCGCACTCATCCACTGCATCCTTGATGCATCGCGCGATGCGTTCGATGACCTCGTCCGGACCACGCTGCGGCTTGGTGCTGACCTTGGCACGACCAAGACATTTGAGTTGTGGCGAGAAGACTCCGGCGAGAATCTTGGTGCCTCCAAAATCAACACCAATGAAGTATTCCTGTTTGCCTGTCGATTCCGCCATATTTCTTTCAGCCTGGATTGGGTTCTGTCGAACGACCGCGAGTCCCAGATAAGACCGGAGTGTGTCGTCCTGTCCTGGTCATCGTCCGGCGATCACGGATTCAATCTCCCGCCGCAACTCGGCGTTGATGTCATCCATCGTCCGATGCCCGTCAATGATGGTAAATCCATACGTTGCCTGGATCTTTTTGAACTGGTTCCGCACGCGGCCCTGATACTGCAAAAAGCTGTCGAACATGTCCCTCGACAGGCCCAGATCCATCCCGCTCTCCCAGTAATCAAGAGTCTGATTCTTCGAGAAAACGCGTTGCACCAGTTGCTCGGGATCCACGTTCAAGTAGAAGACTGCGTCCGGCACCACGGCGATGCCGTATAAATTGCGCAGCCACTCCGGATCAATGCCCCTGACCATGTCACGCACCATCAAGGTATAAATATAGCGATCCGCCAGCACGATGAACCCTGATCTGAGGGCCGGCAGAATCACGTTCTCCAGTTGATCTGCAAAATCGGTTGCGTAAAACAGGCTGAGAGTCGTCCGACTGAGAATATTGCCATTCTGAGCCTGATCCAGATCCTCGCTCACAAGGGTCGAGCGCTTCAATCCCACCTGGGTTGTCGCATGTCCACACCCTTCCAGCCACTGCACCAGGCGTGCGATCTGTGTCGATCGTCCAGAGCCGTCCGCGCCCTCGACCACAATGAGTTTCCCCGGCAGTTTTTCCAGGTTCACGCCTGGGACGCCGTGCCCATAGAAACGTGGAATCGAACGTTTTGGCACAACGATCGAAGCGTCCATCCGGTTCGGGAAGGACGCGGGATCGTTTGGTCGGACTTCCTTGCTCGCTCGGACTTTTTTTGACGGTCTCATTGCGCTGCGCCTGTTCCACGCGCCGTGAATTTCGACAGGTCAAGTCTGGCTGAAACCAGGCGCCTGACCAGCGTCTGCTGCGCTTCGATCTGCTGGTTCGCATCAATCACTAGAAAATCGAACTCGGTGCTCATGGCCAGGTACTGTTCCAGAATTCTGCCCTGAAAAATTCTAAAACTCTCGTAAGGATCGGTGGACAGGTTCAAGTCCATTCCCGCCTCATGGTATTTCAATTGCGGCCGGTTATCCAAAATTCGAAGCAGGGAAACCTCCAGATCCGCCTTGAAGAAGAATGTGATGTCCGGAAGCGCGGCGAAATTGTAAATTCCGCGCACCCATTCCGGCCGGCAACCACGGACAGTGTCCCGTGCAAAAGCTGTGAAAATGTAGCGGTCACATAGAACCACGTAGCCGGCCCGCAACAATGGCACGAATTGACGTTCGTAACGATCGGCAAAATCAGTCGCGTGGATGAGGCTGAAAGTGGTGGCGGTGAGCAGCTCGCGCTTCTTGCCCTTGCTGGTGGCGTTCTTCACCACCGCCGAGGAATTCCATTCGCTGAAGAACACCTTCAACCCCTGCAATTCGAGCCACCGTTTCAGCAGGTAAATCTGAGTGGACTTCCCGGAACCGTCCAGTCCTTCGACGGCGATCAAACGGCCTGGAAAATTCTGTTCGGCAAATGTCTTCATCACACGCGCTGTCGAAGGCTACGAAGTGACCGCCGGAAGACAAATCTTTTCCGAGGATCTGATGATCTCCGTGCCAGGCTCATGAATACTGATCAGACGGTGTCGCGGTCTCACCGCCCTGCAGCGTGAAATAGAATGTGCTGCCCCGTCCGATTTCACTCGTGACCCAGACTTTGCCACCGTGGCTTAAAACAATGTGTTTTACGATGGAGAGTCCAAGCCCCGTCCCGCCTTGTTCACGAGATCGAGCCTTTTCAGCGCGGAAAAACCGTTCGAACACTCGATCTTGAGCTTCAACCGGAATGCCCTGGCCATTGTCCTGGACTCCAACCTCCACAAGATCATCCCCCGCCTTCCTCGCAGTCACCGTGACCACGCCTCCTGTCCGGCCATACTTGATTCCATTATCCATGAGGTTCATCAAAACCTGATGCATGCGGTTTACGTCCATCCGCACCTTCAACTCCGCCGGCACCTGGTTGACCAATGCGATTTGCCTCGAACTGGCCGCGGTCTGCAATTCCTCCACCACCCTCTCCACGAGGGGCCTGAATTCCTCGCGCTGAAAGTTCAGCGCCTCCCGTCCCGACTCCAGTTTTGAAAGGATCAGCAGGTCTTCAATGAGGTAAGTCAGGCGGTCCGTGTGTTTGAGAATTGTGTGAAGGAATTTCGACGCCACTGCGGGATCATCCTTGGCACCTTCTATCAACGTCTCCACATACCCTTTGATCAACGAGAGGGGGGTTCGCAATTCATGCGAGACATTCGCAACGAATTCCTGCCGGGTGTACTCCAGCTCATTCAATCTCGTCAGGTCGTGGAACACCAAAATCACCGCCTGCACCAGCCGGCGATTCGGGCTCAAAACAGCGGCCACGTTCACCTCCAGAGTCCTGCCCGCCAGTCCAGGCAGCTCAATCTCGATGCTTGCTCCTGCTTTCTCTTTCCGAACCCGTTCCACCAACGCGTTCAAATCTCCGAGCCGGAATGCTTCCAGAACCGTTTGTCCCCTGATATCCATCGTGACATCCAACAATTGTCTCACGGCCGCGTTGGCTACTTGAATGCGCGATGAAGCGTCCAGCACGATCACACCTTCGGTCATGCTTTCGAACAACACCGCCTGCTCGGCGTGACTTCGAGCCATGTCGTCTTCATGCGCCGCTGCTGATTCCCGCGCATCCTGCTTCAGGAGCTCCACGGAGCGTGCCAAAGCTTCGCAGCGTCGCTTCCAGCGCAGATGGAACAAGGCCGCTCCAACCAGCAAGACGGCGACAAGTGAGGGCCACATACTCGATTCTTGTTCAGGATTGAAACCAGCCCTCCCGGCGGGCTTCACCATCCGGACGGCAGCTCAAAGGGAGGGTCAAATTGAGTACGGGGGTACGGGTGGAAAGTTGCAATGGTTTTGGATTACTCATCCAAAAACCTGTAACCGACGCCTCTCACGGTGTCCAGATAGCGGGAGGCACGGCCAAGTTTTTCGCGGAGCCTGCGCATGTGCGTATCCACTGTCCTTGTGTCGATGACATTATCGTAGCCCCAAACATCACGAAGCAACTGATCCCTTGATTGGACCCGTCCACGGCGCTGGGCAAGCATCGTGAGAAGTTTGAATTCAATCGCCGTCAAATCCAGCTTGCGTCCCTTCACCGTGGCGTGGTGCCTGGGAATATCGATGGATAGTTCCCCTACCAGGAAGATGTCCCGAAGTTGTTCTTCGGTGGAATTGCGACGATGGAGAAGTCGCTTGACGCGCAATACGAGCTCACGCGGGCTGAACGG